>Ga0209442_1001371_pt1 | contig 13929 bp, 23 predicted proteins | sample LauGreSBDMM110DD_2_FD_187565 | JGI IMG/M metagenome (GOLD analysis project Ga0209442, IMG submission 187565) | Freshwater lake microbial communities from Lake Michigan, USA - Sp13.BD.MM110.DD (SPAdes) (version 2) | ecosystem: Environmental > Aquatic > Freshwater > Lake | place: Lake Michigan...
GTTTTACCGCGCTTGGCAATGCCATCCCCGCGAGAAGATGCAGTTCCGCCTTTTGCAAAGTTCTCAGGATAGGTTTTAGCAGCGTTGTAGGCCTTGTCTTTTTTGGTCTGCATCTTGGCATCGTCAGCTTCTTGAACCATTTGTTTTTCTTTTTGGTTTTTTTCAGCTTGAGCGGTATCAGCCCTATTTTGCGCTTTTTCCAGCCCTTTATAAGCGGTTCCAAGTACAGCGCCGGTTATTCCAGCGCCTGCAATTTTAGCGCCTACTCCACTTCCGCCACCGCCGCCACGACCGCCACCCTCAAGCGGTTGATCGTCCATTCCATGTCTTGTAAAGCGTCCCATGATTACTCCACTGTAACTACTGTTATAGTCAAATTAACAATATTTCTTGGTGCTGCCGCCCATGGCCATCTTGATCTGGGTGCCCTTGGTTTTGCCGCGAGATGCTACGCCATCAGCTGCACGGGTATAGACAGCTCCACCTTTTTTCATACCAGGAGCAGCAGGAGGCATTGCAGCAGCTGGCGCCATACCTGGACGGCGACCGCGCATTGCCTTGGCAATCATGGCGGCTTTACGGGGGTCTATAGGGGCACCAGCTGGCGCAGGAGCAGTCATACCGCCCATAGCCATCTTCTTGATCTTGCCGCCCTTTTTCATGCCTTCCATCTCAGCAGATTCATGCTTGAGCATAGAGGCGGGAGCGCCTTTTTTCTTCATGAAAGAAACTTCTTTCTTCATCATTGCTTTAGATTCTGCCATCTCACCACCTCTTTTAAATGTTTTGCCTTTGTCGGCCTTGCTGAATTCTTTGCCCACAGACTGTGGGACTCCTGCTTTCTTGGCAAATTCCGGGCTGTGGGCCACGGCTTCCATGAAATTGTGTTGCTTCTTACTTGTGCTCGGCATCACTTCCCCGCTTGAATAAGCTGGTCAATTTTTGCTTCAAGCCGGTTAAAGCGCTGGTCAATGTGGTCAGTAATTCTCTGCACTTCTGCGTTAGTTGCGTAATCACGGGCAATCTCCTCGCGTGTTTTGTTCAACAAAATACTTAGGCGGGACAGCTCTTCAAACTTTTCACGAATGAAGAACCACACTGCCCCCATTGCAAGAGACAGTGCAGCTGACCAGATTGTGTTTAGGTCCATCAGCACATCCGCCCTTTTGTTTTGCCGCGCTGGGCAATGCCGTCGCCACGCCTAGAAGCCGAACTTTTAATTGCCCCACCTTTTGCTTTTTTGATTGGCTTCTTTGCGGCCTGGATTGCGGCTTGTTTTGCCTGAACCTTTGCTTGCATAGCCATCATGTCTGGATCATCATCAAAACCGGGCGTAACGCTATTTCTCATGGCATTGATTTCATTTTTAGAGGCCTGATCCATGGCATTGATTGCATTTGTAGACGCCTGACTTCTTTGGTCAAAAACGTCTTTGGGCAAAGCAACATTATTGTGCGTATAGACAGGATTGCCCGCCGCATCTTTGCTTATTCTGAAAGAATTTTCGTTGGGTAATTGATAGTCTTCATCCATGATTTACTCCTAACATTTCCATCTTGCTAAAGAAGCCGCCTTGCGGGTAGGCTTACCTTTTTCATCTTTCATCGGGCCGGGCATACCGGACATACGAGCGCAGAACGATTTCTTACGCGGGCCGCCTTGGGGCTGTGGAGCCTTTAAGTTGCTTCCTGTTGCTGCGTTGTACTTAGCACGGCCTTTGGCAGTCAAGCCCGCCCCCTTTGAAGCTGGTAGCTTTTCACCGCGACCAATCGCAAGGGAGGGAGTCTTCTTAGCCATAGAATATTGTGATACCTGTTACCGTACCAACACTTGTTGTTAAATGTAGCCCCGTAGAGGCCAAAATACCCTCGCCGGGAATTAAGACATAGAACGTGTTTGGCGTTGCAAGACTTGCAATATCCATTGTGTAAAGAACGGCTGCTGTAGCGCTTCCGTTTCTAATCTCAAATGTTGAGGCTGTGCTGGCTTTAGGACTGACAACAATACCCTTCAACCGTGTGCGTCCTACATAGTAAGAACCCGCCGCACTTAAGTGCGCCGCTTGTACATCCGTCTGCATTGGCATAATCAATCTCCTTTTAAAAAGGGGCCGAAGCCCCCCAGATCAATTATTGTTGAGTGGCGGTTGGGTTAGCAGAACCGTCAGAGTCACGGACAGTGTATGTAACCGACACAACGATTGAACCCGCAGTTGCATCAGCAGTAGCTGCTGTGAACGTACCGTAGATGATTGCGTCAGTTGTTCCTACGTTGTTGGTCTTAGAAGCAACGGTAGCCGCAGCAATCGTTGCAGGAGAGACTTGAACCACTGATGTTCCAGTGTTCAGCGTAGTCATGTAGAAGTTGGATGTACCCGATGTACCGATTACAACGCCGCAATTACTAGCGCCAGTTAAAGCAGTAATTACATAAATATCAAAACGCATAATTTGTGCGCCAGCAGGCAAAGTAAACATTTGTACTGCGGCTGGGGATGCCAAGATAGTGGCTGTAGCTACGGTGTACGACTGAGAAACAATCGTTGCCCCCATATTACGGATAGTGCCTGCGGTAGTGCCAGTTGTATTTTTAACAGTGCCCAACAACCAAGGGCCAAGGTGAGTTGCGAATCCCATGAGGATCTCCTATACATGCGTTGTAGTGTATCAATCTGCATGAGGTCAGCCGAGCCTGTTTGATACACCGATGAGTCTCGGGATGTCTTCAATATACACCAAAAGAAAAGGGGGCACAAGGCCCCCTTTATCATTTCTCGCTTACAAAACTGTTTAACGCTTTTGCTCGTTCTAAAACTTGCTCAAGAGTAGGCCAAGTCGCGGGTTCATCATGCGATTTCTTGGCGTGATACTCTGATTCAAGCATCTCACGGGCTGTTTGCAGCATTTGGAAGCGCAATTCAAATGGATTCATGTGTGTACTCCTGTGTGTGAATAGGGCGGAATTACCCCGAAGCCAATATACATTAAAAGAAAAGGGGGCACAAGGCCCCCTTCTCATTAGGACGAACCAGGGGAGCCGTACATTCCCAAAGGATCAGACCAACCGAAGCTGTAACGCTCGCGGGACTTGTAACGCACGTTGCCGGTGTCGAAGTCGCCGTCCATGCTGTTAGCCAGCGGAGTACGGACAAAGTGCTTCATACCGTTGGGTACGTCAGTAGTCAGGTACCAGCCATTGGTATCGGTCAAGAAGTGGTTTTGGGTATACCCTTCAGGAATCGAGCCATTGTTCTTAAGTGCATTCACATCGTTATCAGTAGTGCCGACGCGCAAGCTGGTTTCCAGCAAACGGGTAGCAACGAACTGCAATGATGGAGGAACAATCAACTTCTTAGGCTTGGCTGCAATCAACAGGCCGCGCTCGTCTGTCCAAGCGGCGATCTGAATAACAGCGTTTTCCAACGAAGTTTCATTCAAGTCAGCAGCTGTAGAGGGGCGATTGCTGTTGGTGCCACCATTAACCAGCGGGTGAGCAGTGCTGAAAAGAGCAACGCCATCACCGCCGGTATACGCAGCAGAGAAACCGTTATTCAGAACAGCAGCAGCTTTGACCTGCTTGGTATACGACATAGCACGGGCCAGGCCTTTGGTGTAGCGAGCAGACAAGCTGTCGTACAAGTTATCCTCAATGGCCTCTTCGGTCAGTGAGAAACCCAGGGCGATGGTTTCGTGGTTGTAGCGAGCAGTCCAGGCTTCCTGTGCATTGTCATAAGCGATGGCAGAGCCCTCGTTCTTGACTGGTGCAGCAGAGAATCCAGACAATTTGGTTTCTTCTTCAAAGCTACGCTCAGATGTCTCTGTTTCGTAGATTTCTTTGTGCTCTTCGCCGTAGCGGGAGTACTCCAAACCAAACAAAGCGTTAAGTCCGGGTAACAGCTCTTTAAGCAGTTGTGCGCGTGAAATAGCCATTTAGTTGCTCCTTATGCGCCAGTGGCAGAGTAGTAACCATGCAAGCCTTGGTTAAATTTAACCAAGATTTCAGGATACTGAGTGAACACCACGGTCGATGTGTAAACACCAGAATTCAATGTGAATGTGGCGGCTTGGTTCAGCACAACAGAAGTTGCGCCTGCGGAGGCTGCGGTATCTACAAAAGAACCTGTCTGTGCAACTTGACCACTAGTAGTCAACACAGAAACGTCCGTACCAACTGGCAATGCGAAAGGCAGAGCACTCACGGTCAGGGTAGTTGTACCCGTACTGAAAGTAGCTGTACCCAACGAAACTGCGGTATCCGTAACCAGACCAACCATACGCAAAGGCAAAGTGGTAGTTACAGGAGTGTTAGTTGGAGCTAAAACGGCATTGGCGGAATTGCCAGTATTTGTGCTACCGGTATTGTTGATGGCTGACAGGTTAGTGCCAATCATCGCCATAGCGCCAGAAGCGACAGCGGTTGTAGCAGAACAAACAACAGCCTTGAACACAGCATCAGGATCATCGTAAACATAGGCTTGGCAGTCACCGGCAGCGGTGCTTGCGGGCCAATATTGAGAGAACAACTTTTGCTTGGTTGTGGGGTTAGTGTATGTACAGCCCAAGAAAATACCAACGGTCTGGTTCAAACCAGTGCCGGTATCGACTGTGGCGCGTGTGGCAAAGCCACGGGATAGAACAACAAAATCACCATAGAAGATGTCGGTCGCATAACCGTACTGGATGTTGTACATGCGGGTAGAACCAGCAAATACTTGACCTCCAATCAGATTCTGCGGCAACAGCCCATACGGAGCTGATACAACGGGATAAGCCATTTAAGGACTCCTTGAATTAAACACCTTTGCCAAAGCTTGTCGACGACTTGTTCTCTCGGAAGAGTGGCATCCTCGGGTCACTTTGACGCATTAGGCTATTGTCTACAGCATCTGTCTGGGCTTGTGTAACTTTTGCAAAATGTGAATCTCGCTGTTCCATAAACTCAGACGGGCACTTGCAAAGCAATAACCCACCTATTTCGATATTATTTTTAAATCGACTATCGGGGTCGATCAAAAGTTGAAATTTGGGTTGTTCTTCGATTGCCACCGGCTCCCAACCTTCCCGGAACTTGCCGGTAATGTTGCGCTGGTCAACTTTTTCTAAAACTGATACCCGAACCCATCTGTAATCGTATCCTGGCTGTTTGTCCGGCTCAGGAAGAAGTTCAGCTTGTTGCCACTGTTTAGGGCGTTCTGTGATTACTCGCTCGGCAAGCTCTCTTGGTTTTCTGTTTTCAGCCATTTAGGCCTCCAATTTGAGTAACTCTTTCGCATATTGCTCAGGAGTTAAGTTAAGTTTTTTAGCAAGGTTCAGCTGGCTTGTGCTCAATCGAACTCGCTTTGATGCTGTGCTGCGGCTGGCTGACGCCACCACCGAGCTAGGTCTTGTGCCGCGAGTTCCCTCGGGCTTTTCGTTCTCAAATTTCTCTGGGAACCTATATCGCATCGTTTCATCAATGCGACGGTAATACTCTTGTGAAGAAAGGACAACACCCTCTTCTTTAAGTTGTTCGTGCAGGGCTATGGCCATGCCTGTCATCAACTTGTCCTCACCAAACCACTGGTTCCTCTTTTGCCAACTTTGGGCGCTTGGGTCAACAGCGATGGGCTCGGGTTGTCTTGGTGCCGTTTGTACCTCATATTCTTCGGTCTGTAAAGCGGGCGGCTTAAAGTTTTTGACTTTGTCTTTTTTGAGCGATATCTCAGTCAGGCGCTCCTGAGCCTCCATGACTCGGTCAGTATCCCCGGAATCATAAGCCTCGCGGTAAGCCTTTTTGGCCGCGTCCAGCTCAAGATCTACCGCTCTTTGGATGGAGCTGAGTACATTCTTTTCGCTGTTATTGAGGGTGGCCTTGAGGCGCTTGTTCTCCTCAATCACCCGCTGGGTCAAGTGAACTGCCTCTTGCTGCTCACGCATGGCCGCTTCTTTTTCCCGGCGCTCGTCATGTGCCAGCTTCTTGAGTTGGACCAGCTTTTTCTTTACTTTGGCCGAGTAGTCTTCCAACTCATCGTTGTAAAGCTCCTCTTTAACTTCCTTGGGAAGTGGGTCTTTGTTCCGGTCTTGCTCCGGGGTGTCGTCTTCGATCTCTAATTCGATCTCGTCGTCCACCTGATCTTTTTGTTCCTGCTCATCTGGGAACTTGTATTCTTCGCCAAATCGTGACATGTACGCTCCTTAATAAGTTTTGCGTTTGATACCACGGGGATCTTCTACAACAGCTTCAACTGAATCGTCGTTGATGATGCGGAATTCTCTGCCGTGAATTTGTAAACGTGAGCCTGCGTTGGGTCTAGTCAACACAAAATCACCCTTTTGACACCAAGGCCCGGTTGGAAACTTTGCCTTGTCCATATAGCAGTCTGGCCCCATGGCAACAACAAACAAGACTGTAGTCAGCAGCTCGTCGTATCGCATGGTTTCGTCTGCTTTGATAATCCCAATTTCTCCCTCGTACTCTTTTTCTTGTTCAGGAATTGCGCACAAGATTTTGTAGCCAGATGGCTTTGGAAGTTGAGATGCTTTTTCTTCTTCTGTTTTTTGTGAGCTGCCAATTACAACGGGATTGTTGGGGTTGGTCGCAAACAAAATTTCAGGTGTCGTCGTCATGGCTGGTTAATCTTTCCTGTAGGTCTTTGATGTAGGAACGCGCGGTGAGAAGACCTTTAATCTCTCCGCACATCTTTTTGTACTCCGCAAAGTCGGCGGCGTTACCGTCACCCATAGCCTCTTGGAGTTGCAAAATTTTGTCATTGACCTTGGAGGTCAAGTGTTCTAAGTACTTGTCAATCATTGTTTAGGCTTGTTTTGTTGTGATCTCAGCTGGGCTGTGGTCTTGGCCAAATCCAAATTCATTCGCGTTCTTTCCATTGTTCTTTGCTGTTCTAGAGACATTCTTTGTTGTTCCAAAGAACCAGACTGCTTAGACATGTCTGCCTCTATGCGGGCAAAGTCGACTTCCTTCTGATTGGCAATACGGGTGGACTCGTTTGCAATCTGGGCCCGCTTGGCCTGGGCGTCGAGCTGTGCTTTTTGCTCCTTGATCTGCACATCCTTTTCCTTGATCTGCAATTCTTTCATCTGCATCTGTACCAAAGGATCTTTGGCCTGCTCTTGCGCTTGTGCCTGAGCAGCTTCGCCTTTGTTCTCTTGCAGCAGCTGTTGGCTGGCCGTAGCAATAAGCTTGGAGAGCTCGGCTTCAACTTCTGGTGGCAATTGATCTTCAGGGTTAGGCATGGTGACGCCCATCTGTCGCTCAATCTCATTGCGATAGTGAAACCCAAGGTGTTCTGCAATATGTCCTTGCAAAGCCGCCATGATCTGGTTGGCTTGTGGGTTTTGGCCAATCGTCTTAGTGATGTTGGGGTCTTGCATGAATGACTGGTGCACCATGATGTGGGCGTCATGGTCTTGATAAATAAACGCCTTCATGGGTTTACCCTTGAGTGCGTTCATGTTCTCAGTCACCGGGTCTTTGGGCTTCTCATCATCTTCCAAGGGAACCAGCTTCTCTGCATTCTTAATACCCAAGACATCGAGCATCTGGCGGTGCAGCTGCGGGAGGTCATAGATCTGCGGGGCTTGTTGGGACAGTTGAATAACCGCCTGGTATTGGACAATCTTCTGCGCCATGGTGGCCGCGTTGGGATCGCTAACAGGAATGACGTCAACCAAATCGTAATCAGCGCGCTTGGCAGTTTTCTTACCTTCAACCGGCTCATAAGAATAGTCGGGCGGGGTGTAGTCTCTGATAATGTCTCGGAGTAAACACAACTCTTGTTTGAAAGAGTAATGGATGCGCGCCTGTACGGCGGTCATGACTTTAAGTGAGCGCTCCAAAATGGCCAGCGTAGTTCCCACCGGTGAGTTGGCCGACATATCCGCAACTTGGATGTCAGCAGCCGAGGCAAAGCGACGGCCTTCGTCAACAATCTTGTCAAGCAACGCAGCCAGAACCTGGCTCGGCTCCTTGTAGGGCAAAGCCATGATGTTGTCTTTGATCGCTCCGCTTGGAACGTCAACATCGCGCCATTCACCCGGTCCGATGGGTGTATCGTCCCCTTTTGTCCGAAGACCGCGAGTCTTAAAACCGCCCGGAAGGTTGGATAGAGTACCGGCGTCCACCAGCTGGCGCAGGATAGAGGTTCCAGACTTGGCAAAAGCCCCAATTAAATGGATTAAGCCAAAACAGTAGAAGCCAAACCCTGGCACATATCCATAATGGACGTAATGCTGGCGCTTGGTGTTTTTCTTGTCCTCTGGACGCCAGTTCCGGCGAATGGCCAAGCATTTCTCGCTCCCTTTTTCAATGGTAACGATATAAGGGAGTGCAATTCCGGTGGGTTCGCCGTCTTCATCTTCGTGCTCATGGCCTTCTAGGTCCAGGTTCACGTTCATCTCAAGAATCTTGTATCGGTCGTCTGTAGTTGCCCGAAATCCCATCTTTTCGGCAATTTTCTTCTCTACTTCGTCTAGATTGTTCTCTGGTTCACCAAGGTCTACGTCTATATAGAAGCCATCAACCTGTAATTTGCGCAATTCGTTCTCTGTTTTGCGCATAACATGGGTGACACGGTCGGATGTTTCGATATCCGAGGCGCCATACGGAACAACAATGTCCTCTGCTGGCACAAAAATCGACGTTTGTCGGTCTTTTACGGGGTCAAAGTACACTTTCTTGAACGCATTGCCCGACAAACCCAAGCCCCACAGCATTCTTTCATGTTCTGGGCGGAACTCAACCATCCGATCAGTCAGTTCGTAGTTCATATCATCTTGAACTCGAGTGGCTGCATCCTTCTTTTCCGGTGTTTCTTTGCCAATAATTTGTGTTTTTACTGGTCCGGCAGCCGGAAAAGTGCTCATCATGATCTCAGCCTGGAACTTAACCAGTGCTTCAGACAAAAGTGGGTGGTAGACACCGCAAGCCCCAATCCAAGGGTCCGCGCGCTCTTCTATCTTCATACCCAAAAGCTCAAGACCGTCAACATAGGTCTGCATCCAGTCTTTCCTGGAGGCTATGTCGTCCTCGTAGTCGGCCAGCAGGTCAGAGACTATCTCTTGGATGACGTCGTCGGGTAAAGTCTCGGCCAGGTTTTCATCAAACGTGTCGTCCTCCTCTTCGCCCAACGATATCTCTGTATCGCCTATCTTTACATTGAGCTCTTCGGGGTCGACAATTTCAATTTCAATGTCGGGCTCACCTGCGTCTAGAGTTTCTAAACCAGCTGGTGCTTCGTATAGGCTTTTGTCAATCATGATCGTCCTTAATAATAAGCCATCTTGCGTCTAAACTTGAGAGGCTCGTCTTCCTCGTCTGTTTGTAGACGCAAAAATCCACCCTTCCTAAACCTGATCAGCGCTTGTGTGCTGGAGTCAACCAAGTCATCGTGGTCCGAGTTTGGAAAGGCGGCCATCTCTTCTATCAGCTCGTCTGCCCATCTTGTTGCTGGCGCCCAGACCTTCCCACTTGCAAACAAATCAGATACAGAATTGATCCTGACCATCTTATCATTACCCCTGCTTGGCGTAAACTCTTGCACAGGGATCCCCATCGCCCTTAATTCAAATATCAGCGGCGCGCCAGAAGCCTTGGCCTCAACGATAAATGCATCCGGCTCCCACTCCTTGTAGTAGTTAAACGCCTTCTCTTTCAGCTCTGGGAACTCCATGCGCTTCTTATATGCATCGAGCAAAATTACATTGGGATCATTGGGGTTTTCATTTAGGTAAAACACCCCCCAAGTTGTACAGGCAGAATAGTCGGACCGCTCAGATTTTGTAAACGCCGTATCCCAGCTCTGTATCACAAACTCACACCGTGGAGGTTTCTCTGGCTCCCACAGCCTCCACCACTCCCGCTTAATAATAGCACCCTCTTCGGATGTCGGTTCCTGTTGGTACTGGGCGTTCCACTTACCCGCCGGGAGTTCTAACCTCAGTGCTTCCAGTTCGGCCAAACTCCAGAACTCTGGCCATAGGGGATTATTACTAGGCAGGATTGCAGGGAAACTAATAACCTCCCAATGCTCTCCATCTTTATCAATCATGGATTGGAGAATTTTACCGGTCAGATCTTTCTTAGACCAGCGGGTCATAACGACAATAATCGCCCCGCCTGGTTGCAAACGCTGTCTAGGTCCAGAGGTGTACCACTCATACACCTTATCAAATATCTCAGGACTGGTAGCGGCTAACGCAGCTTCTTGCTCAGAGTGCGGGTCATCGATGATAAGTAAGTCCGCACCTTTACCCGTAACCGTACCGCCCACGCCGATAGCAAAATACTCGCCGCCAGCGTTAGTAGCCCACCGGCCAGCAGCCTTACTATCAGACCGAAGACTGACGTTGGGAAATGTTTTGGCATATTGTTCACTGTCCACTAAGTTCCTGACCTTACGGCCAAACCCCACCGCCAGTTCAGCAGTGTTCGATGTCTGAATAATCTTCTTACCCGGAAACTTCCCCAAAAACCAAGCCGGAAGCAAGAAAGATGCAAACTCACTCTTAGTATGCCGAGGTGGCATATTTATGATCAGCCTCTTTAACTTACCGTCCGCAATCTCCTGGAACTTCTTCCCCATCACCTTATGGTGTCTGCCATCTATAAACCCAGGCCACATGTCTTTTACAAAACTGGCAAAGTCACTCTGCGCTCTCTCCCTCTTAATACTGTTCTCATACTCCGACAGACTATCGAAGAAAGCTTCCTGCTCATTTATCGGAAGCTCCATGATCTTGGCTATAACAGTATCAATGTTCACTTGCATGGCCCTAGTGCCGCAAGGTAGTCTTCTTCTGTCGGCATAATTACAACCTCACTCTGTGTCTCAATCCAAACATGCGCCCCGCAAGATAACGGTTTATCCGCCGCATAAACAACCTTACTCGGGCCTAAGATGCTTACCTCATGAGCATACTGGTTATCCTTGTAAGTCTTAACAGTAAGCACCGGCTCATTAACCCCATTCTTCCTATTAGACTTAATAACGTGCTGGTTCACATGGATGATGGTTTTCATATGTTCCTGTACTTAATGTAAGACGGCCTCACCGCCCTGGCACTATTGGCCAGCTTCTTACAAGCCCCCAACTCTACCAACTTCTTAATAGTACGGTGAACATTTCCCCGGCCCTTATCCCCAGTCATCCTCATGATGTCATCTATAGACGGCCCATACCCAAACCGCTTCCAGTGCTCATCAATTATCAAAAATATCGTCCTCTGCTTCTCAGTCATAAGAACCCCCATCACCTCTTCTAAGTTTTTCACTGTACCACCTGTTATAGTCAATTCACTGTATCAGCTGTTACAGTCAACTTGTTACAGTCCACTATAACCACTGTTACAGTCAACTATATCGCCTGTTACAGTCATTCTTCATCTTCATATTCCCACATGATGATAGGTGTGTCCGGGCCCATATAAGCGCCCTCTATATTAAAGTCTATGTACTCCAGCGCCTCTTCAGCCGACATACCATCCCGCTCAACCAACTCATTCAGTATCTTGATCCCGCTGTATATCAACACATCCTCTTTGCTCCAACTTACGCCCACAGCCGATACCCATATACACGCCTTACCTACTATCGCATCATCATGTCCATCAATCTTTAACATCGCCATCTCCAAAAATATACCCCCCCACCCCTTTTTTACCAGGAAATGATAGGGGTAGGTTGCTAGGAATCGAAATCTGTAACCACATCCGAATTTTTTGGGGATCCTATGTGTGGAATAGTATGTATATGTGGGACGGGGGCTGGCGGGCGCTCAGGCGGGAGTGCCCCACCGGTGGGTAGCGCCGTAGCAGCAACCGAAACCGCAGCGGGAGCGGCAATATCACCCATCACAGGCGCGCGCTGTATCTCTTCTAACAGTGATGAGGCTTGATCAAGCTCTATTGGGTTGATATCAGTGACCTGAGACAAGGTAGCAAGTAAGCGGGCTCGGATATCTCCTGACCTATTGATCGTCGTTATCTCCTTGCGTTCAACAAAGGCTCCAACCTCGAACAGCTGGCCTAACAGGCGCAGACACTGGACGCGCTGGGCTGGCGGGAAGTCCTGATCTAGGCTGTGCTGCACCAGTTGCTGCACCAGCAATGCCTTTAATTGAGTAGGTGTTCTATGTTTCTCTGCCTCTAATGCGACCTTATACGCCTCGACTTCCGTTTGTATTCGGGTATCGCGGCTCAGGCGACAGGCGTTATCCCCTTGGGTTTTCGGTGAGGCCTTGGTGTTATAGCTATCTCTATAGCTTTGTGCCTTACTCTTACCCAGTGCTAGATTCCGCGCGAATTCTCTTTGCTTGCCCGTAAGCTCTGGTCTTTTACCTGCACCTGGGGACAGTAGTACTTCTATTGGGATCTGATCAAGCCCTTGTCTAATCTGCTCGCGCGTTAACTTCTGAGTCATGTTGTTTCCATAGGTATATCAAAGGAATAGCCACAAGCATAGCAAACCCCGCGCGCCATTGCAAATCACCACAGTTACACCGACCTACCAAACCCCGCAAATACCCAGTACATATGGCCTAAACCAACCATAGGGTAAGTCCCTATGAAAATAATGCTTGACAAGGTATATACACGCAAGACATGATAGAGACATTAGTCATGTGTTGTGGCTAATCCAACCAACAAAGGAGAGATCATGTATACCCTGCAATCCAACAGACACGGCATTCTTATCGTCTGCAAAGATGAAGTGCCACGCAATACCTACACCATCATTCACACTGGTACCTACCAAGAGTGTCTAGCTGTTAAAGCCCAGTACGTTAGCCACATTTCTCAGGCCAAAGCTCTGATTACCCGCGCATTGGGAGTTAACTAACCATGGCGAACATAACAATCACAATCAATACCGATAACGCGGCATTTGAGGACGACCCATGGGGCGAAGTGGCATATATCCTTGAGTCTATTGCGGAAAACATGACCGACGAGCAAGGCTTAACGCGATCCCCGCTCATTGACAGGAATGGCAATAAATGCGGTTCTGTTTCTATTCAGGAGGACTAATGAACAAGATCATCGCCCAATCTGATGTATTGACCCCGCGCAAGCTGTTCCAAACAACTGTACGCAAGCTCACCTTCCACGCTGACCCATCGCACGGATGGTTAGAAGTCCCAGTGATCGACATAATGGCCTTGGGGATTATTCCCTCTGAGTTCTCCCATATCAAGGCCGACAGGGTCTATCTCGAAGAAGACTGCGACGCGAATGCCTACATCGAGGCCGCCAAGGCCAATGGCTGGACAGTCAATATCACTGAGGCCTACACAAACAACGACTCACCAATACGCACTTATGCCCGCTGGCACCTGCTGGATGCATTCTTTGTCAACAGAGAGGATTCCCAATGAAAATCGACCAAGGAAATATGGTCATCACCAAAACGGTGACCCTGCACCTAACCCCAAGCGCTTGGCACTTGTACACCAACATGAAGTTTGTCGAGCTGGTGGCAGACTATCTCAATAAGCACATTGCTGACGTATTCAATCAATCCAATTCAATCCAAGAGGCCGTCGCAAGCGCAGACAGAGTTCTTAACAGCGTGGGTGAGTTCGGTGCAAACGACACTGAGCCGCGCGAAGTTCTTTATTCACTGGCAAGAAAATTCTACGGAGAGCAACCATGATGATCACTGGCAAAGCGAATATCGAGCTGTTCAGGTTGATGACCCTGCGACAAGGGCTCAAGCTTGAATTGCTTGGCATGAACGTCTCGCGCGGAGTATCAATCCTAAAGATCCTAAAGGGCATGGGATACAAGGGAACGCGCCAGCAGATCCTAGCCCAGCTGGACGAAGTACACGCGCAATTACACAGGACAACTGAAGAGGCTTGATTAGCCGAAACCGCTGAGAGGCGGTCTTGTTCAACCAACCGGAGATTTTCAATGCGTAACCCATCTGCCACAA
>Ga0209442_1001375_pt1 | contig 13919 bp, 14 predicted proteins | sample LauGreSBDMM110DD_2_FD_187565 | JGI IMG/M metagenome (GOLD analysis project Ga0209442, IMG submission 187565) | Freshwater lake microbial communities from Lake Michigan, USA - Sp13.BD.MM110.DD (SPAdes) (version 2) | ecosystem: Environmental > Aquatic > Freshwater > Lake | place: Lake Michigan...
ACATCAAAACCGCAGAAGGCGGGAAAATAGCGCTGGCTGCCGGCAGTGACGTTGATCTACAGTTCTCGGCTAACAGTTTGATTGGTGTCAGCATCAATCAAAACCAATTGAACACCATGGCGGTTAATGGCGGTTTGATGCAAGCCGATGGCGGTCAAGTGATATTGACAGCAGGTGCTGCCAACAGTGCACTGGCTTCGGTGGTCAACAACACAGGCGTCATGCAGGCGAAAAGCAGTGCCATGTTTCGCGGGCGCATCGTGCTCAGCTCAGCGGCCAAGGATGGCCAATTGAATTTGAGCGGTCGGCTTGATGCTTCAGGTACAAACGGTGCAGATGGCGGAGAAATAAGCACTCAAGCCAGCGTGATCAGGGTCAGCGATGGCACCGAAGTGGATACCAGCTCGACAAACGGTAGTTGGGGTAAGTGGTCGTTGGTACAAAAAAACACCAACCAAAGCACAGCCGATGCAAAGCTCAGCAGCATGATCAGCGGAACAGCTTTGGGTAAAGCTTTGAATCACAGCAACGTAAGTTTGTACACAGACAAAGATCTGCAAATAGATACACCGGTGTCTTGGAATGAGCCAAGCAAACTGTCATTGGTTGCACAAAGAAACATTGCCATAGATGCACCTATCAATTCTGCACATGCGAGCGGAAGTATTTCTTTGGCTTATGGTCAAGCAAGTACAAACGGAACAGTCAACGGCGTGAAATCTTCCTATGCCGTCAAAGCACCTGTGAGCCTGATGGAGGGAAATAACTTCACTACACAGCTAGGTAATGCGGGTGCAGTGAAAAACTTCTACGTGATCACTAGATTGGGGTTGGCAGGCAGCAACACCGGTAAAGATTTGCAGGGTAACCTCGTCAACAACATACTGGTGGTGGTCACCACGCCTATAACGCCTGATGACCCCGAGGACAACACAGTTGCGCAAAACTTGACGCCTGACAATGGCAGCAACAAAACTCCGTCTGATACAAGCAACACGCCAGTCCCACCGCGTGTTGACAACAAAAATAACAACGGCAACCAAGAGGGTAAGACTGACAGACCTGTAGTGATCCCGACCATCAAGGATTTACAAGCTAATCCTCTCGCCAAAATAAACAGCTTGCCTTCAGCTGACGCTCAGGCCGTTAATGCTGCTACACGCTTGAGCAGTCTGGAAGATGATTACTGGTTCCTGGACTGTTTCTTCAACTCTTCACAAGAACTTAAAAAGATCAAATGCGAACCAATATCGCAAAAAAAATCTCCTTCCCTAGAAATCAAAAAGTACCCGAATAAAAAACTCAGCGCCTTGAACAGTCCTTTATTGCCTTGAAGATTTATCTATTGAATCTGCTTTATTCATGGCCTGTTCTCGTCATATCACTTGCTGGTTCGCGCCAGGCATCATCCCCTGGCCTTGGCTGCAAGCGTGGAGCGGGCTGTTGTTCTGCTTTTGCCTGCTAGGTTTTCATACCTTGGCTGTTGCTGCTGATAACAAACCCAATGCCGGCGGTTTATTGCGTGACATGCCTTTATCCCCGGGCGGCAACGATAAGAATCAGGATGTCAAAGGTTTAGACAATCCTGGCGAGACTGAATTAAGCGAATCTGAGGCCTTTGAAGTGTCCAAACTTCTGATCAGCGGAAACACCGTTTTTGCCACAGAACAATTACATGCACTAGTCAAGTCTTTGGAGGGCACATCTTTGACGCTAGTGCAACTTGAAAAAGGCATTGAAGAAATCACTAACCTTTACAGAAGCAGCGGTTATCCTTTGGCGCGTGCCTTGATTCCCGAGCAAGTGATAGAAGATGGTGTGATTCAAGTGTTTGTTCTAGAGGCCGTCTGGGGTGACGTGCAGGTCTTTAACAGCAGCGAAGTCTTGGACCGGGTAATAGAACGTGTGGTCTTTGAATTACAACCTGGCCAACAGGTACAGCAGCAGCAACTCGACAAGGTCAGTTTGATGCTCAGCGATATTCCGGGCGTTGACCCGCATTTTTCACTGAAACCAGGACAGGTCACCGGCGCCACAGACTTGGAAGTGCTGGCTCAGCCGACAACGCCGCTTGGGGTTGAAATGCTGTATGACAACCAGGGCAGCAAATACACCGGCCGTGAACGCATGTCTTTGGGTATGCAGTGGAACAATCCGTTTCGCCACGGTGATGTGGTCGGCATCAATTTGTTGACCACCGGTGAACTGCTGAACTACAAGCGCATCAGTTTCGAGACGCCGCTTGCTTTTCCGGGTTGGCAGGCGGGGGCGGCAGTTTCAGATTTGAATTACACGCTCGGCGACATAGCAGCCAGTACGAATGCATCTGGATCAGCCAAGCAAAACAGCATTTGGGGCAGGTATCAACTGCAGCGCAGCCAAAACAGCAACCTTGCGCTAAGAATACAGTTGGATCGAATGGAGTTGCAAGACCACCAAGGGGGCGACACCACCAAAACAGACAGAACCATCAATGCTGTGAATGTCACCTTGAATGCCGACAACTCAGACCTGTGGATGGGGGGAGGCCAAAGCATGTGGAATGCCGGGCTGACATCCGGAAAGTTGGTATTTGATGATGCAAGTGCAGAGGCTGTGGATGATAAATCAGCCAAACACAAAGGCGATTTTCAACGTATCAATTTCAGTGCATCAAGGCAGCAATTCATCCGGCCGACCACCACCCTGGTATTGAATACGGATTCACAATGGGCTTTCACCAACCTGGATTCATCGCAGAAGTTTTCGCTGGGTGGTCCGCGCAGCGTGCGCGCATATGAAGCAGGTACTTTGTCCGGGGATGGCGGCTTGTTTGTCAGTGCTGAACTGCGTGAATTACTGCCTGCACCGCCTGCGTATTTGAATGTAAAAGGCCAATGGTTTGCATCTGTTTTTATAGAAGCCGCACGGGCCAAAATCAACCAACGACCTTGGGATACGGGTAAGAATGAAGAAAGCCTCAGCGGTGTCGGACTGGGATTCAACTGGCTGGGCCCGGATAACTGGCGCGCATCACTCAGTTGGGGGCACCCTTTGGAATCAGTTCCTTCTGCTTACGTTAGATCCAAACGCGTCAATGCCTGGTTTGAACTGGCCAAAGGCTTTCGCTAACACCACTTGCTGACAAGCCTTAAGCATTTCGAAAGCAGGTTTAAACTCGCGGCTTTGCCAGCCCCGGAGAAACTGTCATGGCTGAATTGCTTGACGCAAAAGACAAAGCAAGCAGCTTGCTACAACTTCAACAAACGAACCCGGATTGGCGCATAGACCAAACCGGCTTAAAAAACGCATGGGTGTTCAAAAACTTCGAGCAAGCTGTCGAATTCATGAACCGTGTTGCAGCTGTTGCCCAAGCCATGGACCACCACCCCGAATGGTCGAATGTCTATAACCGGGTTTCTGTCAAGCTGACCACACATGATGCGGGCGGGATTACCGCATTGGATTTTCATTTGGCTAATGCCATGCAGCAATGCGCGGCTGACATCAAGGGCCGTGATGACACGGCTGGCACCCAATCGCTTGTTCTGGACAACACAAGCGAACTGTTGAAAAACTGGGTGACGGCATTCAACAACGAAGACTTGCACAACATCAGTCACTGTTACGCAGAAGATGCTTTACTTTGGGGAACCCACGCCACCCGTTTGATTCAAGGGCGAGAAGATGTGGCGCAATATTTCAAGACCGTGTTCGATTCCGGTCGCCGGGTGCGCTCAAGCATTCTGGCGCAGCAAAGTGTTGTCGGGCAGCACAGCCGCATAGACCATGGCAGCTACAGCTTTGCTTCAACGCCTGTGACCGGGCCTATGGTGATGACTGCGCGCTTTAGTTTTGTCTGGCAACTCAAAGCCCAGGGGTGGCAAATACAGTCGCACCATTCATCAGTCATGCCCGCAGCCGCATAAGCCTTGCAGCACATTTATTAACACAAGAGCCGGATGCTGCAAATACCAAAAGCGGTACAACATCGCGTATGAAACTGGTCCGGGTTGAAACCCTGAATAAGTGTCAACGTCGGTTACTCAGCAGCAGCAGCAAATGTTGCAGCGCATGTGCCAAGGTCGCTTGACGAACTGCAGCGCGGTCACCTTCGAAATGGCATGTTTGTGCTTTGACCCAAGCGGTTTCAGCGCCCAAGGACGGGCCGGTGTCGCTAGGCAGCGCCCAAGCAAAACAGACTGTGCCTACCGGCTTGCTTTTGCTGCCGCCGCCTGGTCCGGCAATACCAGTGACGGCAAGTGCGACTTGCGCTTTGCTGCGGTTTAAGGCCCCAAGCACCATGGCTTGAGCAACTGCTTCGCTGACAGCGCCGTGTTTGTCGATCATCGCCGTGGAAACACCGAGCATTTCATGTTTGGCGTCGTTGCTGTAGCTGACAAAGCCGCGTTCAAACCATTGGCTGGAGCCCGCCAGGTCGGTGCAATGGGCGGCAATCATGCCGCCGGTGCAACTTTCTGCTGTACTCAGCAGCCAGCCGCGTTGCAGCAGTTGAGCGGCCAAGGGTTCGATGTCGGAAAGTGTGTTCATCGTGTGGCCTGCCACAGTGAAATACACAGCAGCGTGCAAAAAGCAGCCACCAGATCGTCAAACATGATGCCCCAACCGCCGCGCCAGCCCAGGCCGTGGAAATGACGGTCTGCCCAGCCGACAGGTCCGGGTTTGACTGCATCAAAAAAACGGAAAAGTACAAATGCAATGAACTGGCCCCATAGGCCTACCGGCATCCATAGCCAGAGAATCAACCAGAAGGCAACAATTTCGTCCCACACGATGGCGCTGGGGTCTTGCACTTGCATGTGTTGAGCAGTCACGGTGCAGGCCCACCAGCCGATGGTCAAAGACAATGCGATCAATAAGCCGATATCGGTAGCACTCATGAACAAAGTCATGAGGTCGAAAGAGGCCCAGGCCCACAGTGTTCCCACTGTGCCGGGTGCTTTGGGGCTGAGCCCGGAGCCGAAACCCATGGCCAGCACATGGGCCGGGTGCGACCACATAAAGCGGGCAGCGTTCCATTGCACAGACATACTCATGCGTGACCTTCAGCTGGAAAAATGGTCAAAGGACACAAAGCGGCGGGAGATCGGCACGCCGTGAATATCCATCACCTGTAAGCCCTGTCCGGCGCTGATGCGGCCTATGCAAGTCACCGGCACATCGCAATCATTGGCGGCTTCCTGCACAGCTGGCGCTTGGTCGGGTGCCGCGGTAAACAACAGTTCATAGTCGTCGCCACCGGCCAGCGCCATGTCCAGGCGGCGCGACATAGGCAAACTTTGCAAAGCGGGGCTGATGGCGGCGCTGTCAGCCACCCAGCCGGTGGTCAGAACGGCGCCAACCCCCGAGGCTTTCATGATGTGTCCCAGATCCCCGACCAAGCCATCGCTGATATCAATACACGCGTTGGCAATGCCACGCAGCGCCAAGCCGAGGGAAACACGCGGCTGCGGTTGCTCCATGCGTGAACGCGCAGTTTCAAATAATTCAGTGTCCAGGCTAAGCGAGCCACGGAAAACCTCCAGCGCCAATCTGGCGTCTCCCACTGTGCCGCTGACATAAATATCGTCACCCGCTTGGGCCGCACCGCGCAGCAAAGCGTCACCCGGCGGGACTTCGCCGAACACGGTGATGCAAATAGTCAGAGGGCCTTGGGTGGTGTCGCCGCCTATAAGTTCGCAGCCGTGAGCATCGGCCAGCAAAAAAAGACCGTGCGAAAAACCTTGTAACCAGGCTTCGTCAATCCGCGGCAGTGACAATGCCAACGTAAAAGCCAGAGGACGTGCGCCGCAGGCTGCCAAGTCGCTCAGGTTGACGGCCAAGGCTTTGTGCCCAAGGCGTTGAGGCACCACTGTACTGAGGAAATGCCGACCCTCGACCAGCATGTCGCTGGAGACTGCCAATTGCATGCCAGTCTGCGGCTGCCAAAGCGCGCAATCGTCGCCGACACCAGTCACCGCACGGCGCGCAGGGCGTGTGAAATAACGGGCGATCAGGTCAAATTCACCCATGCCATTTAATGAATCTGGCGTTTGCTGCCGCTGTCACTCAGTGCATCCAGTACAAACATGGGAATATCGACTTCAAACTTTTCGCCGTCCACCGCCACGCAAAAGAAACTGCCGTGCATGGTGCCGGTAGGTGTGCGCAAACGCGTGCCACTGGTGTATTCAAAGCTTTCACCGGGTTGCAGCAAAGGCTGATGGCCGACCACGCCCAGGCCTTTGACTTTTTCATGCAAGCCTTCCGCATCATTGATATGCCAAGTGCGGGAAATCAATTGAGCCGCCATATTGCCGCTGTTGTGGATAAGCACCGTGTAAGAGAAGGCGAACAACCCGTCTTGCGGGCTGGATTGTTCCGGCAGGTAATTCGGCGTGACCTCAACGCTGAGTTTATAAGTTGGCATGGGCAGCAATTCCGGTCAAAATCTTCAAGAACCTGATTCTGACACCATAATCACCACCATGACCACCCAATACCGTATCGCTCCCTCCATCCTCTCCGCCGATTTCGCCCGATTGGGCGAAGAGGTGAAAAATGTTGTCGCCGCCGGTGCCGACTGGATTCACTTTGATGTCATGGACAACCACTATGTCCCCAACCTCACTTTCGGCCCCATGGTGTGTCAGGCTTTGAAGCCGCATGCCAAAACCCCGGCCGGGGTGGCTGTGCCTATCGATGTGCATTTGATGGTGCAACCTGTGGACGCGTTGGCGGCAGCGTTTGCCCAAGCTGGCGCCGACCTCATCAGCTTTCACCCGGATGCATCCGCCCACGCACACCGCAGCGTGCAAGCCATCAAGGCCGCAGGGTGTCAAGCCGGTGTGGTGTTTAATCCGGCTGAACCGCTGGATGTGCTGGATTGGCTGATCGAGGACATAGACCTGATTTTGATCATGAGCGTCAACCCCGGTTTTGGCGGACAAAGCTTCATCGACTCGGCCTTGCGCAAGGTAGAGCACGCAGCCAAACGCATTCAGTCCAGCGGTCGCAACATTCGCCTGGAAGTCGATGGCGGCATCAAGCCCGACAATATTCGATCAGTAGCGAATGCCGGTGCCGACACTTTCGTGGCCGGCAGCGCCATTTTTGGCAAGCCTGATTACAAAGCAGTGATTGACCAGATGCGCCATTCACTGGCTGAATGATTTTCATCAAAGGACACCATGAAACATTTTTTGCACCTCTCAGCGCTTTCAGTCAGCCTGCTCGCCTCATCGGTGCTGCAGGCCGCTTGCTTTCCCGACACGCCTTTGACCCGGCCGGACAGCCGCTATGAAGCAGCGAATGCCAGCGGCACTGAAGTCAAAGACAAAGAAACCGGGCTGGTCTGGCAACGTTGCGTTTACGGCTTGAAATGGGATGGTGCAGCCTGCTCTGGAATTGCGATTGCACAAGACTGGAAAACCGCTAACAAATTCGCTTTAGATGCTAAATGGCGTTTGCCTACACAAGCCGAGCTTGAAGGCTTGAGCGAAAAAAGCTGTTCGGAATTGGCCATGAACAAAACCTGGTTCGGCTCCGGCCCTTCGGGCTGGACTTGGACCTCGACCGACATGGGCAGCGCGGACGGTGCGGTGGTGGTGCATTCCGGCAGTTCATTGATCGCCAATCTCATCAAAAAAATCCCTCTGTATGTCAGATGGGTACATAACTGATCGCACAAAGTTTTGACATGATTAACACCAACATACAAGCCGTCATGATCGATCTGGACGGCACCATGGTCGATACCATGGGCGATTTTGAAGCCGCACTCAATCTCTGTCTGGCCGACATCGATTTGCCCAAAGTCTCTCCCGCCGTGGTGAATATCGCAGTCGGCAAGGGCTCGGAACATTTGATACGCACCGTGCTGCGCCATCAACTCGATTTGCCTGAGGTCAAAGCCTCGGGCATGGTGTGCGACAACACCGGCGTTGAAAATCTGTATGAACCTGCCTTTACCCGCTACCAGCACCATTACGAAAAAGTCAACGGCAAGTTTGCCGACGTCTATCCCGGCGTATTGGCCGGTTTGCAGCAGCTGCAAGCGCGCGGCCTGAAGATGGCATGTTTGACCAACAAACCTACGGCGTTTGCCAAAGCCTTGCTGGCTGACAAAGGCCTGGCCGGGTTTTTCAGCCATGTGTACGGCGGCGACGCCTTTCCACGCAAAAAGCCCGACCCCATGCCTTTGCTGGAAACCTGCAAAGCCCTGGGCACGCTGCCTGCGCATACGCTGATGCTGGGAGACTCGCAAAACGACGCGCTGGCCGCCCGCGCCGCCGCCTGTCCGGTGGTGTTGGTCACCTATGGCTACAACCACGGCGAGCCGATACAAGGCGTGGACTGTGACGGCTTTGTAGACAGCATTGCCGACCTGGCCTGGTGAAGGCCGATGGGCATTCCCGTTTGTTACACTTTCTACATGTTTATTCATCTCAATATCCTCACAGGCAGCAATGACCGGGGAGCTTGGCCTTGGCGTCGCCCCAGCAGCCCGGCGTGACCTTGTGTGATTGAGTAGTTACGCCTCCTCTGAAGCCGGGGTTTTCTAGCCCCTTTTATGTTTGATTTTTTGCCCTTGTGAGGGCTGAGCTGTGGAGGCTCCCCGTGATCTCTGAACTTGAATTCAAAAGCCTGGCGGCACAAGGCTATAACCGCATTCCATTGATGGCCGAGGCGTTTGCCGATCTGGAAACCCCGCTGTCGCTGTATTTGAAACTGGCGTTCACCAAGGACGGCGGTAAATACAGTTTTCTGCTGGAATCCGTGGTTGGCGGTGAACGCTTTGGCCGCTACAGTTTCATCGGTTTGCCTGCGCGCACTTTCCTCAGGTCGCAAGGTTTTGGTGACGCATCGCACACCGAAGTGGTGACAGATGGCGCAGTTGTTGAGACCAACCAAGGCAATCCGCTGGATTTCATCGAAGCTTACCAACAGCGCTTCAAAGTGGCACTGCGCCCCGGCATGCCGCGTTTTTGTGGCGGCCTGGCCGGTTATTTCGGCTATGACACGGTGCGTCATATCGAGAAAAAATTGCAGCACAGCTGCCCGCCGGACACCTTGGGCTGCCCGGATATTTTGTTGCTCCAAACCGAAGAACTGGCGGTGATCGACAACTTGTCGGGCAAGTTGTATTTGATGGTCTACGCCGATCCCCACCAGCCCGAAGCCTTTACCCGTGCAAAAAAACGTTTGCGTGAGCTCAAAGAACTGTTGAAATATTCCGTCAGCGCGCCGGTGGTCAAGGCCAGCCAAAGCCACCCGCCCGAGCGTGAATTTGCCAAGGCTGATTACATCAAAGCGGTGGAGCGCGCCAAGGGTTTGATTGAAGCGGGGGACTTCATGCAAGTGCAAGTCGGCCAGCGCATCAAAAAGCGATTCACCGAAAGTCCGCTGTCGCTGTACCGCGCGCTGCGTTCGCTCAACCCAAGTCCTTACATGTACTTCTACAACATGGGAGACTTTCAAGTGGTGGGCGCGTCACCGGAAATTCTGGTGCGCCAGGAAACCACACCCGAGGGCAACAAAGTCACCATACGGCCGCTGGCAGGCACCCGCCCGCGTGGTGCAACTCCAGTGGCGGACAAGGCCACGGAAGAAGAATTGATCAACGACCCTAAAGAGCGCGCCGAGCATGTGATGTTGATCGACTTGGCGCGCAACGACATAGGCCGCATTGCCAAAACCGGGACGGTGAAAGTCACCGAAGCCTTCACCGTAGAGCGCTACAGCCATGTGATGCACATCGTCAGCAATGTGGAAGGCGAATTGAAAGACGGCATGAGCAGCATGGATGTGCTGCGCGCGACTTTTCCGGCTGGCACGCTCACCGGTGCGCCCAAGGTGCACGCCATGGAACTCATTGATCAACTCGAACCGGTCAAGCGCGGCATTTACGGCGGCGCTTGCGGCTACTTGAGCTTTGCCGGTGACATGGATGTGGCCATCGCGATTCGCACCGGCATCATCAAAAACGACACCTTGTACGTGCAGGCTGCCGCCGGAGTGGTGGCGGATTCCATTCCCGAGATGGAGTGGCGCGAAACCGAGCACAAGGCGCGGGCGTTGCTGCGTGCCAGCGAACTGGTGGAGGAGGGGCTGGAATGAAACTCCTGATGATCGATAACTACGACAGTTTCACCTACAACCTGGTGCAGTACTTCGGCGAACTCGGCGCGGACATAGAAGTATTCCGCAACGATGAAATCAGCGTTGAGCAGATTGCCGATCGTGCGCCCACGCATCTGGTGGTGTCGCCCGGACCGTGCTCGCCAGCTGAAGCCGGGATTTCAGTCGCAGCCATCAAGCATTTTGCCGGCAAGTTACCCATACTCGGCGTGTGTCTGGGGCACCAAAGCATTGGTGCGGCTTTCGGCGGGCGCATCATCCGAGCCCAGCAATTGATGCACGGCAAAACCAGCGTCATACACACCACTCAGCAAGGCGTTTTCGCTGACCTGCCTCAGGCTTATACGGTCAACCGATACCACTCGCTGGCCATAGAACGCGCTACGCTGCCCCCAGAGCTTGAAATCACCGCCTGGACCGACGATGGTGAGATCATGGGTGTGCGCCATCGCACACTGGCGGTGCAAGGCGTACAGTTTCATCCCGAGTCCATACTCACCGAGCATGGTCATGCCTTGTTGAAAAACTTTTTGCAAACAGCCCTATGAAACACGTAGACCTGCGCAGCGACACCGTGACCCAACCCACACCTGCCATGCGCGAAGCCATGCTGGCGGCGCCTTTGGGCGACGATGTATTCGGCGACGATCCGTCGGTGCTGGCCTTGCAGGAACGCATCGCGGCATTGACCGGCAAACAGGCGGCCTTGTTCATGCCCACCGGCACGCAAAGCAATTTGTGCGGCTTGATGGCGCATTGCCAGCGCGGTGACGAGTACCTGGTCGGGCAAAGCGCGCATACCTACCGCTACGAGGGCGGCGGCGCTGCTGTGCTGGGAAGTATTCAGCCCCAACCCCTGGCGCAGGATGCCCGTGGGCAAATGTCTTTGGCTGACATAGCCGCCGCCATCAAGCCGGATGACGCGCACTTTGCCCGTACCCGTTTGCTGGCGCTGGAGAACACCTGGAACGGCCAGCGCATGCCCATGGAATATTTGCAGCAGGCCAGCGGAATGGCCCGCCAACACGGACTGGCGGTTCATCTGGATGGCGCTCGCGTTATGAATGCCGCTGTCGATCAGGCCGCTGCCCATGGCAGCGACGCATTCACCGAACTGCGCGCCATCACCGACTTGTTCGACAGCGTTTCCGTGTGTTTCAGCAAGGGCTTGGGCGCGCCGGTTGGTTCCGCTTTGTGCGGCTCCAAAGAGCTGATTCAAAAAGCCCACCGCGCCCGCAAAATGCTGGGTGGCGGCATGCGCCAGTCCGGTGTGTTGGCTGCGGCTGCATTGCACGCCCTGGATCACCATATGCACCGATTGATCGACGACCATGCGTTGGCAAAGCGTCTGGCTGACGGTTTGCATGGACTACCAGGTTTGACCGTGCGCTCGGCGCAAACCAACATCGTGTTTGTCGACGTGGCCGATGGCCGCGGACCGGCGTTGCTTGAACATTTGCGACGCGACGATGTGTTGGCCACGGGGCTGATTGGCTTGCGCTTTGTCACACATTTGGATGTAGACGCCGCAGGCATTGACCATGCTTTGGCCAGTGCGCGGCGTTTCGTGGAAACCGTCGGCGGCAGTGCGTTTGTACCCGCGCGCTCAGGCGGACCTTATTGATTTTTCAGCGTTAGACATACGCTGAGCCTTTGGAGTTCGTATGACCATCACTGCCAGCGAAGCCTTGCAACGCACCATCGAGCACCGTGAAATTTTTCACGATGAAATGCTGCAACTCATGCGCATGATCATGGGCGGCAACATCACGCCGCTGATGATGGCAGCCATTCTGACCGGCTTGCGTGTGAAGAAGGAAACCATAGGTGAGATCACGGCAGCGGCACAGGTGATGCGCGAGTTCTCAACCAAGGTGGACGTGGCTGATCGCCGGCATTTGGTGGACATCGTCGGCACTGGCGGCGACGGCTCGCACACTTTCAATATTTCCACCTGCGCCATGTTTGTCGCGGCGGCGGCCGGTGCGCGCGTCAGCAAGCACGGCGGGCGCAGCGTCAGCAGCAAAAGCGGCAGCGCCGATGTGCTGGAAAACCTGGGTGTCAATATCAACCTGAGTCCGGCGGCTATTGCCGAATGCATTGCGCAAACAGGCATCGGCTTTATGTTCGCGCCCAACCACCATCCAGCCATGAAAAATGTGGCGCCGGTGCGCAAAGAGCTTGGCGTTCGTACGATTTTCAACATCCTGGGGCCGCTGACCAACCCGGCGTCTGCGCCGAATATTTTGATGGGCGTGTTTCACCCCGACCTGGTCGGTATTCAAGTGCGTGCATTGCAGCGACTCGGCGCCGAACACGCGGTGGTGGTGTACGGCCGCGACGGTATGGACGAGGTCAGTCTGGGCGCGGCCACGTTGGTCGGCGAATTGAACAACGGCGAAATCACCGAGTACGACATACACCCTGAAGATTTCGGCCTGACCATGGCCAGCCACCGCGCTTTGCGCGTCGAGACACCTGAGGATTCGCGCGATATGCTCAAAGCTGTGTTGAACAACCAGCCCGGCCCGGCGCTGGACATCGTGGCGCTGAATGCCGGTGTGGCTTTGTATGCAGCCAATGTCGCGCCGACCATGGTAGCCGGTTTGAAACTGGCCCAGCAAGTGCTGAGCAACGGCCAGGCACAGGCCAAGTTGACGCAATTTATTGAATTCACCGCCCGCCACGGCGCGGCTTGACACAAGGAAACGCAGTGAGCGACATACTCAACAAAATAGTGCAAACCAAGCACGAAGAAGTGGCTTTGCGGCGCAGCAAAATACCGCTTGAAGCCATGCGCGCCGACGCTGAGAGCCGGGTCATGACGCGCGGTTTTGAAGCTGCGCTGCGCGCCAAAATCGCCAAAGGCCAGGCGGCCGTGATTGCTGAAATCAAAAAGGCCAGTCCGTCCAAAGGCTTGTTGCGCGAAGACTTTATTCCCGCTGATATTGCGCAAAGTTACGCTTACGGTGACGGCAAAATCAGTGCCGCTTGTTTGTCTGTTCTCACCGATGAAAATTATTTTCAAGGCAGCACAGATTATTTAAAACAAGCCCGCGCATCCTGCGATTTACCGGTCTTGCGCAAGGACTTCATGGTCGACACCTACCAGATCTACGAGTCGCGAGCCATGGGCGCAGACTGTGTGTTGCTGATCGCAGCCTGTCTGGATGATGCGCAAATGGCAGATTTTGAGGCGGTGGCACGCAGCCTGGACATGGCGGTATTGGTGGAGGTACACGACGGCGCTGAAATGCAGCGCGCTTTGAGGCTGAAAACTAAACTGCTGGGTGTGAACAACCGCAATTTGCGCACCTTTGAGGTGTCGTTGGACACCACGCTAGACCTTTTCAAAGATTTGCCGGCAGACCGTTTGCTGGTCACCGAAAGCGGCATCGCTACCCGCGACGATGTGCAACGCATGAGCGACGCCGGTGTGCAGGCTTTTCTGGTCGGTGAAGCTTTCATGCGGGCGGCCGAACCGGGCGAAGCTTTGGCGCAATTATTCGGTGACTGAGCCTGATGCCTTGACGCAGGCCGACCCGACGCGCTGGGCGGTGCACCCCTCTTGGCAAGCGCTGGTGCAAACCTTTTGGCACAGCTCGCAAGGCCACGCTTTGCTTGCATTTTTAAACCAACGCATTACCGGCGGCGCGCGTATTTTTCCGCCCGAGCCTTTGCGTGCGCTCTTGTTAACCGCCTTACCGGCAGTACGGGTGGTGGTGTTGGGGCAGGACCCTTATCACGGCTTGGGGCAGGCGCAAGGTTTGTCTTTCTCCGTGGCGCCAGGTGTGCGTTTG
>Ga0209442_1001381_pt1 | contig 13888 bp, 15 predicted proteins | sample LauGreSBDMM110DD_2_FD_187565 | JGI IMG/M metagenome (GOLD analysis project Ga0209442, IMG submission 187565) | Freshwater lake microbial communities from Lake Michigan, USA - Sp13.BD.MM110.DD (SPAdes) (version 2) | ecosystem: Environmental > Aquatic > Freshwater > Lake | place: Lake Michigan...
GCCCTACACCTCGACCGTGGTGATTGACAAGTTCGAGGAAGAACCAGGGCGCACCGCCAAGCGCATGCTGCGCATCGCGGCCACCATCGTGGTCGAGCGCGAAGGCCACAAGGCCATGGTGATCGGTGACAAAGGCGAAAAGCTCAAGCGCATCGGTACCGAAACCCGCGTCGAGCTGGAAAAGCTGCTGGACGCCAAGGTGTTCATCGAGCTGTGGGTCAAAGTGCGCTCGGGCTGGGCCGACGATGAAGCCCGCGTGCGCAGTTTCGGTTACGAGTAACGCCTGCTTCAATGGCCACCAAGCGGATCGCAGATGAGCCAGCCTATGTGCTGCACCGCTACGACTGGAGCGAAACCAGCCTGATATTGGAGGTCTTCACCCGCCACCACGGCAGGGTGGCTTTGGTTGCCAAGGGGGCCAAGCGCCCGACATCAAGTTTTCGGCCTGTGCTGTTGCCTTTGCAACCTCTGTCACTGGCCTTTGGGGGCGACGGCGATATCCGTACCCTCAAATCGGCCGAATGGGTGGGCGGACACGTCATGCCCACGGGCGAGGCGCTGCTGTCGGGCTACTACCTGAATGAATTGCTGATGCGCCTGACCGCGCGCGACGACCCCCACCCCGCTTTGTTCGAGATCTATGCCGCCGCTGTGCGCCTGCTGGCCAGTGGCGACCCCAATGCCCTGCAATGGGCCTTGCGTGGCTTTGAGCTGATGCTGCTGCGTGAAATGGGCCTGTTGCCCGCTCTGAACCTGCAGACCCTGACCCTCAAGCCTTTGTCGCCCTCGGACAGTTACGCCTTGGTGCCCGAGGCGGGGCTGCAGTGGGTCAGCGATGACCCGCGCCACGCCTTGCGCGGCGAACAATGGCTGGCGCTGCACGCGGCTCTTGCATCACCCAGCCCCTTGGCGGCTTTGTTACGCGAGTGCGCCGACCTGCTGGTGCAATTGCAGCGCCCCTTGCGCCTTATGCTCAACTACCATTGCGGTGTGGGCGCTTTGCGCACCCGCCAAATGATGCTGGACTTGCAAACCTTATGAACACCTCTGCGACCCCTTCTTCCCGAGGCGTGGCCCTGTCGGTCAACGTCAACAAAGTCGCGTTGCTGCGAAACTCGCGCCACCTGGGCATCCCCAGCGTAACGCGCGCGGCCGAGCTCTGTCTGCAAGCGGGTGCGCAAGGCATCACCATCCACCCCCGGCCCGATGAGCGCCACATACGCGCCAGTGACGTGCCCGAGCTGACCACCTTGATGAAGGCCTGGCCCGACCGCGAGTTCAACATTGAAGGCAACCCTTTTCACAACCTCATGGAACATGTGCGTGTTGTGCGCCCGCACCAAGTGACCTTTGTGCCCGACAGCGAAGGCCAGTTCACCAGTGATCACGGCTGGACCTTTCCGCAAGACGTCGAGCGCCTGAAACCCCTGATCGACGAGTGTAAGGTGCTAGGTGTGCGCGTGAGCCTGTTCATGGACCCGATCCCAGAGCAAATGGCCGCCGCCCGCGCCGTGGGCGCCGACCGGGTGGAGCTCTACACCGAGCCCTATGCCGCCGCCTTTGGCAAGCCAGCGCAAGCCATGCAGCTGCAGCGCTACGCCGATGCCGCCGTGGCCGCTACTCAAGCGGGCTTAGGCCTGAATGCAGGCCACGACCTCAACCGCGACAACCTGCCCGCCTTTGTCGCCGCGGTCAAAGGCCTGCAAGAAGTCTCGATTGGCCACGCCTTCGTGGCCGATGCGCTGGAGATGGGTTACACCGCGACGGTGCAGGCGTATTTGGCTTGCCTGAACCCATGATCTACGGCATCGGCACCGACATCTGCGACATCCGCCGCATCCGGGCCAGCCTGGACAAGCACGGCGAGCGTTTTGCTGCCAAGGTGCTGTCGGATGCCGAAATGGCCACTTGGAAAGCCCGCAGCGCCCGCTGGCCCGAGCGCGGTGTGCGCTATCTGGCCACACGTTTCTCGGCCAAAGAGGCTTTCAGCAAAGCGATTGGTCTGGGCCTGCGCATGCCCATGACTTGGCGCCTGTGTGAAGTGGGCAAGCTGCCCAGCGGCCAGCCGGTCATTGTGCTGCATGGCGACTTGAAAGACTGGTTTGAAGCCAAGGGCCTGAGCGCCCACATCACCGTGACCGACGAGTCCGAGTACGCGGCCAGCTTTTGTGTGGTCGAGACCCAGGCACCCACAGCGGTTTTAGAGCCTGCAGGCCCTTGATTTGGACACAAACACCCTGAAATGTTGGGGCACATATGAGTATCCACGCCCCCCTGATCCTGGACATTGAAGGCCACAGCCTTACCGCAGTGGACCGCCGCCGTCTGACGCACCCGTTGACAGGCGGGATGATCTTGTTTGGCAGAAACTGGCAAAGCCGGGCGCAGCTGACTGATTTGTGCGCCGACATCAAAAGCATCCGATCTGACCTCTTGATCGCGGTGGACCACGAAGGCGGTCGGGTGCAGCGCTTTCGCACCGACGGCTTTACCCACTTGCCGCCGATGCGCGCCTTGGGTGAGCTCTGGTCGCAAGACGACAAGGGTCAACCGGGTTCGGGCGTGCTCAAAGCCTGCGAAGCTGCTACCTCGGCGGGCTTTGTTTTGGCCAGCGAACTGCGTGCCTGTGGCGTGGATTTCAGCTTCACCCCTGTGCTCGATCTGGACCATGGCGAGAGTGGTGTGATTGGCGACCGTGCCTTCGCCCGCGACCCGCGCCTGGTGAGTCTGCTTGCCCGCAGCCTGATGCAAGGCCTGCTGCAAGCGGGCATGGGCAACTGCGGCAAGCACTTCCCCGGCCACGGCGCGGTCAAGGCCGACTCGCACACCGACATCCCAGTCGACAAGCGCAGCCTCAAAACCATCTTGGCTGACGATGCCGCGCCTTACCCGTGGCTGGGCAGCGTACTCACCGCTGTGATGCCTGCGCACGTCATTTACAACCGGGTTGACGCACGGCCCGCTGGATTTTCCAAGCGTTGGCTGCAAGACATCCTGCGCGGCCAGATGGGCTTTCAGGGCGCTATCTTCAGCGACGATTTGTCCATGGCGGGCGCCCGCCAGGTGCAGGGCCAAAGTCTGAGCTACACCGAAGCGGTGTTGGCCGCACTGGATGCGGGCTGCGATCTGGCCTTGCTGTGCAACCGCTCGGTGGGCGAAGGGGCTGAACTGGACCAGGTGCTTGACGAAATGGCCGAGGCCGCCGTCAAAGGCCATTGGTGGCCCAGCGAGGTGAGCGAGCAACGCCGCCAGGCGCTTTTGCCCACCGCCGCTGCCAGAGATTGGGAGTCCTTGGTGCGTTCGGCCGATTACATGCGGGCGCTGGATTTGTTACCGTGACCTCTTTGAACTCCAACACGCGCAAGTGAACACCATGGGCAGGCTGCTTTTTAAATTGTTTTTGGCTTTCTTCGGGCTGGTGTTGCTGCTGGGCATGCTGCTGTTCTTGCTCGTCTACATCGCTTGGGCCAGCCTGCGTTGGTTGATCACCGGACAAAAGCCGCAAGTGGCGGTGGTCTGGCAGCGCTACCGCGAGATGCGCCGGGGCGGCATGTGGCAGCAGACTGCCTCGCGCCCCGCAGCCGGGTCGGCCAACGATGTGGTGGACGTGGAAGTGCGTGAAGTGCGTCCCGACAACGACCCGATCAAGCGGCTGAGATGACCCGTTGGGTGTGCTTGTGGCTGAGTGCCGTCATGCTGGCGGGCTGTGCCAGCGGGCCACTTTCCTGGGGGGCTTCGCAGCAGTTGCAAGCGTTGCAAGCCGATCTGGCGCAAATCGCCCAGGATGCTAAAAGCCCATCGCCATCGGGCTATGTGATCAAAGTGTATGTTCAGGGAGAGCAGGTTTTCAGTCGGCACGAAGGCTTGGCTTCGGCCGAAATGGGTGAATCGATCCACGACGAGACCGTGTTCGAATTGGCCTCTGTGTCCAAGATATTCACGGCCCTGGCGGTGATGCAATTGCACGAGCAAGGACTTTTGGCGCTTGACCAGCCTCTTGGCCTGTATCTGAGCGATTTGCCCGAGACCTGGGCAGGGCTGACCACGCACCAACTGCTCTCGCACCAATCCGGTTTACCGGACCTGCTCAACCTTTGGCCGCACAAGCGTCTGGATGGTCTGGATTTTGGGGCGGTGTTGGCGCATTTCAGGCAGTCACCCACACTGCTGTTCAGCCCGGGCACCCAGGCGGCTTACAGCAACACCAATTACATGCTTTTGGCGCATTTGGTGTCCCAGGTTTCGGGGTTGGATTTTGGCGAGTACTTGAAGCGCCATGTGTTCGTGCCGGCCGACATGGCGTCGAGTTCGGTGCTAGACGCGTGGCCCCGTTGGGTGGGCCAACAGGCCCTGCCCTATGCCCAAGAGGGCAAGGTCCATGGCATTGATTACGCCTTGATGGGGGCCATCGGCCAAAAGGGCAGCATGCGGGATCTGGAACACTTCATGCAGGCGCTGTGGCAACACAAACTGGTGCAGGCGAAAACCCTGGATTTGATGATGAGGCCCCATGCCGAGTTTGCCGATGGCAAGCGCTACGGCTACGGCTGGTACATCGGTCGCTTGGGCGGCTGGGCGGGGCTGTCAAGCAGCTTGCCCGCCCAGGCCGTGGGGCACACCGGCCGCTTGGGCGCTTTTCGCACTGCCTTGTACTTCAACCGCGAGCGGCGTTTTCAGTTGATCATGCTGTCCAATGGCGGGCCGCGTACAGAAAAGCTGCTGGCGCAATTCTTGAAAACAACCCGCGACCGTCTGGAGTGAGCTGACTCCGCTTATTCCTGCACGTGCCGCAGTGCCGGGAACAAGATCACGTCGCGAATGCTGGCGCTGTCGGTCAGCAGCATCATCAAGCGGTCGATGCCGATGCCGCAGCCGCCTGCAGGGGGCATGCCGTATTCGAGCGCACGCACAAAGTCGTGGTCGTAGTACATGGCTTCGTCGTCGCCGTCGTCTTTGGCGGCGACTTGGGCTTGGAATCGGGCGGCTTGGTCTTCGGCGTCGTTCAGCTCGCTGAAGCCGTTGCCGAACTCGCGGCCGGTGATGTAGAGCTCAAAGCGCTCGGTCACTTCGGGGCGGGTGTCGTTGGCGCGGGCCAGCGGGCTGATCTCGGTCGGGTGTTCCATGATGAAGGTGGGCTCCCAGAGCTTGTCTTCCACGGTTTCTTCAAAGTAGAACACCTGCAGGCTGGCGAGGCTGCGGGTGGACAGCTTGTCCTTGGCTTCGCTCATACCCAGCTTTTTCAGGGCGTTGATCAGCCACTCGGCGTTGTCCACGTTGTCGCCAGCCTCAGTGTGCTTCACGATCGCTTCGCGGATCGTCATGCGATCGAAAGGCTTGTTCAGATCCACCGGCTTGCCGTTGTAGGTCAGGTCCAAAGTGCCTGCAGCGTTCATGGCCGCGTCGCGGATCAGGCTTTCGGTGAAACCCATCAAGTCCTGGTAGTTCCAGTACGCCGCGTAGAACTCCATCATGGTGAACTCGGGGTTGTGGCGCACCGAGATGCCTTCGTTGCGGAAGTTGCGGTTGATCTCGAACACGCGCTCAAAACCACCCACCAACAAGCGCTTGAGGTACAGCTCGGGTGCGATGCGCAAGAACATCTCTTGGTCCAGCGCGTTGTGGTGCGTCACAAAGGGTTTGGCGTTGGCACCACCGGGGATGGGGTGCAGCATGGGGGTTTCGACTTCCAAAAAGCCGTGCTGGACCATGAATTCACGAATGCCGCTCACGGCCTTGCTGCGGGCCGCAAAGCGCTTGCGGGCGGCTTCGTCGGTCATCAGGTCCACATAGCGCTGGCGGTATTTGACTTCTTGGTCGGCAATGCCATGGAACTTGTCGGGCATGGGGCGCAGGCTCTTGGTGAGCATGCGGATGCTGGTGGCGTGGATCGACAACTCACCCGTGCGGGTTTTGAACAGGTGGCCTTCCACGCCCACGATGTCGCCCAGGTCCCAGTGCTTGAACAGGGCGTACAGGTCTTCACCTACGTCGTCGCGTGTTACATAGACCTGGATGCGGCCCGTGGCGTCTTGCAGCGTGGCAAAGCTGGCCTTGCCCATCACGCGCTTGAGCATCATGCGGCCAGCCACTTTGGCGGTGGTTTTGGCCACGCCTTCTCCGTTCAATTCTTCAGCGGCTTTTTCGCCATGGGCCTGGTGCAGGTTGGCGGCATGGTGCTCGGGTTTGAAGTCGTTGGGAAAGGTCACGCCTTTGCCGTCTGCTTGCGCTTGCCGCATGGCTTTGAGTTTTTCGCGGCGCTCTGCGATCAGCTGGTTTTCATCTTGTGCGGGAGTGGCTTGAGCGGCGGGAGCAGTCGTGTCAGACATGGCGAGGTGCAGTTGGGACCGTGGCGCATGGACGCCGCCCGATCCGGGGTTGTTGGGTGCGCGAAGGCGCAAAGCCCTCTATTTTATGAGTTTGTGGGGGGCTTCTGGCCGGGCGGTGGTGGCGTCGTGTCGGAAGGGGCCACCATGTCGCCCACCAGCTCCAGCCGCATCAGGGGTTCTTGCAGGGCAAACAGTCGGTATTTCATCTGCAGCGGCAAGGGCAGCAACTCGCCCCAGCGGTTCGAAAGCCAGCTGCAGTCCTGCAGCCGCCAGGCCTCGGCCCAGTGGGGCACCACGCTGGCTTGTTCGCTCAGCTGGGTCAGGGCCTGGTGCATTTGCGCCGACAGGTGCTGCAGGTCTTCGGGCACTTGCACCGCAGGCTCGGGCGGCAGGGGCTGTACGCGCCCCAGCCACAGGCCGTCGCTGCGCTGCTGTGTGGCCTCAATGCGAAACTTTTCCACCCCACGGCACCAGACCATCACCAATCCGGGCTGGGGCCGCTCGATGCGTTCGATCTGCACTCGCGTGCCCATGGCTTCAAACTGTTCGGCCGCTTGGCCGGGTCGGTGCACCTCGCGGCCTTGGGTGAGTGTGACCACGCCAAAACCTGAGCCTTGGCGCTCGCATTCGCCAATCATCTGCAGGTAGCGCAGCTCAAACAATTGCAAAGGCAACAAAGCGCCCGGGAACAGCACGGTGCCCAGCGGGAACAGTGGCAATTCGGTCAGGGCTTGCGGGGAAGGGGTGTCGCGATCGGGCATCTGGGTATCATCGCACGAGCAGGAGAAAAACGATGTTGTTCCAGATGGTGAGCTTGGTGTTGGATGTGGTGGCGGGCTTGGTCGCAGGCACTTGTTTGTTGCGTTTTTTGATGCAATGGCAGCGCATTTCTTTCCATCAGCCTTTGGGCCAGTTTGTGTTTGCGGTCACCGACTGGTTGGTTTTGCCGCTGCGCCGGGTGATCCCGCCATGGTCGGCCTGGGATTTGTCGAGTCTGGTGGGGGCCTTCCTCATCAAGCTGCTGCAGTACACCTTGTTGTGGCTGGTCGCGGGCGGGCAGGGGGCCTTGGCTTTGTTGCCGCTGGTCGGTCTGGTGGGCATGGCCCAGCTGGTGGTGTCGGCCCTGAGTGCGCTGGTGTTGGTGTTGGCGGTGATGTCCTGGGTCAACCCCGGCTCACCCATGTACAGCCTGGCGGCTCGCTTGAGTCAGCCCTTTTTGAAGCCTTTTCAGCGGGTGGTCCCCCTGATCGGTGGGGTGGATTTGTCGCCCATCGCCCTGCTGGTGGTCTTGCAGTTGATCGGCATGGTGTTGGCCTCGCTGCAAATGGGCTGGATGCACTGAGCTGTTGAAAGCCTTTTAATTCATATAGCGTGCGATGGTTTTTCTTTGTCGCGCGACCTTAGATCTGGGCGCCCGCTTTTTTGGCCGCCTGCGCGATCTGGGCCAACATGCCCTGATTTTCTTGAGCCGTGAGTGGCTCGCTGCTGAACTGGTGAGGGATGACCTCCTCGTCCTGCGACTGCGCGAGCATGGCTTGCAGCTCGGCCGCGTACTCTGTGTCCTGTTTGGCGATCTCGTTGATACGCTCTTGCGCTGCCTGATCGAGTGGGGTGTTTTGCTGTGCCATTTTGCTGTCCTAGTAATGATTTGAATCATTACATTTGAAGTGCATATTTCTTTTGAGGGCCTTTGTTTTGGGGGGGTGGTCGACTCAGCTGACCGCGTCTGCCGGCTGGCGCTGCAGCATGGCCAGGGTGCTGGCGATGGTTTTGCGCAGTTCTCGGCGGTCGCAGATGAAATCCACCGCGCCCTTGGTTTGCAGGAACTCAGCGCGCTGAAAGCCCTCGGGCAAGGTCACGCGCACGGTGCTTTCGATCACACGGGGACCCGCAAAGCCGATCAGGGCTTTGGGCTCGGCAATCACCACGTCGCCCAAAAAGGCAAAACCGGCGGACACACCACCCATGGTCGGGTCGGTCAGGACGCTGATATAAGGCAGGCCTTTTTTGGCCAGGCGGGTCAAAGCGGCATTGGTCTTGGCCATTTGCATGAGTGAGAGCAGGCCTTCTTGCATGCGGGCACCGCCCGTGGCCGTAAAGCAGACGAAGGGGACTTTTTGCGCGATGGCGGTTTCCACGCCGCGCACAAAACGCTCGCCCACCACCGAACCCATGGATCCCCCCATGAAGTCGAATTCGAAGCAGGCCACCACCAGATTGATGCTGTGCACCGAACCGCCCACGACCACCAGGGCGTCAGTCTCGCCGGTGTTGTCCATGGCTTCTTTCAGTCGCTCGGGGTACTTGCGGCTGTCTTTGAACTTCAGCGGGTCAACGGGCAGGACTTCCTGACCGATTTCGTACCGGCCTTCACCGTCCAGAAAGGCATTCAGGCGGGCCCGTGCACCGATGCGCAGGTGGTGGGAGCAGCCGGGGCAAACGTTCTGGTTTTCTTCCAGGTCGGTTTTGTACAGCACCGTTTCGCAGCTGGGGCACTTGACCCATAGACCTTCAGGAATTGTGCGTCGCTCAGCCGGGTCAGTGTGCTGGATTTTCGGAGGGAGTAATTTTTCTAGCCAGGACATCAGGGAGTCTCCTTGTGCTGCAGATTATCGTTGAAACGGCCCGGTTGGCCCCTGACCCGTGAGGGGCATCGGGTTCGCAGACCGGGCTCCGTCGCTCAGGCATCGAGCGCCTGTCGGATGCCTTGTAAAAATTCACTGGCCACGACGTTGATGCGGTCTGCTGGGGCGGCATCGATCAGTTGTATCAAGCGTGAGCCGATCACCACCGCATCGGCCACCTTGCTGATCGCCTTGGCGGTTTCTGCGTCGCGGATGCCGAAACCCACACCCACCGGCACGCTGACGTGCTGGCGGATGCGCGGCAGCATGGCTTCGACCGCATCGGTGTCGAGCGTGCCAGAACCGGTCACGCCCTTGAGCGAAACGTAGTAAACATAGCCGCTGGCCACTTTCGCCACCTGCTGCATGCGCTCGTCGGTGCTGGTGGGGGCCAGCAAGAAGATCAGGTCCATGTTGTGGGCGCGAAGCTTGGCGGCAAATTCCACGCACTCTTCGGGCGGGTAGTCCACGATCAACACGCCGTCCACACCGGCAGCCGATGCGTCGCGGATGAAGCTGTCGGGGCCGTGTTTTTGGTCGTAGCGCTCCACCGGATTGGCGTAGCCCATCAGCACCACGGGGGTGGTGCCGTTGGTCTGGCGGAACTCGCGCACCATGGCCAGCACCTGCACGGTGCCAATGCCCAGAGCCAGCGCTTTGTCGCCCGCCTTTTGGATCACGGGGCCATCGGCTGACGGGTCCGAGAAAGGCACCCCCAACTCGATGATGTCGGACCCGGCTTTGGCCATGGCGTGCATCAGCGGCACGGTGGTGCCCGCTTGCGGAAAACCGGCCGTGACATAAGGAATCAGGGCTTTGCGGCCTTGGGTTTTCAGGGCGGAGAGGGTGGCGTCGATGCGGCTCATGTTTCAGCCCTCATTTCACAAAGTTCACAGGCTGCTCGGCACCTTTGACCGATTGGCCTTGGCAGCTGGGGCGGCAGAAAAAGTCGCCGTTCGACAAATCGGCCACGGTGCCGATGTCCTTGTCGCCACGACCCGACATGTTGACAAGGATCGACTGGTCAGGGCGCATGGTTTTGGCCAACTGCATGGCGTAAGCCACCGCGTGGCTCGACTCCAGCGCGGGGATGATGCCTTCGGTACGGCACAAATAGTGGAAGGCTTCGAGCGCTTCTTTGTCAGTGATGCCCACGTATTCGGCTCGGCCGATGTCTTTGAGGAAGGCATGCTCGGGGCCGACGCCGGGGTAGTCCAGGCCCGCGCTCACGCTGTGCGTCTCGGTGATCTGGCCGTTGTCGTCTTGCAGGATGTAGGTGCGGTTGCCGTGCAGCACGCCGGGGCTTCCCATCTGCAGCGAGCACGAATGCTTGCCCGAATCCATGCCTTCGCCTGCGGCTTCCACGCCGATCAGGCGGGTGTTCTCGTGGGAAATGTAGGGGTAGAAGATGCCCATGGCGTTGCTGCCACCGCCCACGCAGGCAATCACCGCGTCCGGCTGCTGTTCGGCCATTTGCAGGCTTTTGAACATCTCGGGCATTTGCGTGAGGCACTCTTCGCCGATCACGCTCTGGAAGTCGCGCACCATCATGGGGTAGGGGTGCGGACCTGCCACGGTGCCGATGATGTAGAAGGTGTTGTCCACGTTGGCCACCCAGTCGCGCATGGCTTCGTTCAAGGCGTCTTTCAGGGTTTTGCTGCCCGACTCCACCGGCACCACGGTCGCGCCCAGCAACTTCATGCGGTAGACGTTGGGGCTTTGGCGCTTGACGTCTTCGCTGCCCATGTAGACCACGCACTCCAGCCCGTAGCGGGCGCAGATGGTGGCGGTGGCCACGCCGTGCTGGCCTGCGCCTGTTTCGGCAATGATGCGCGGCTTGCCCATGCGCTTGGCGAGCATGGCCTGGCCGATGGTGTTGTTGATCTTGTGCGCACCGGTGTGGTTCAGGTCTTCGCGCTTCAAGAAAATCTGCGCGCCGCCCATCTCGCGGCTCATGCGGGCTGCGTGGTACACGGGCGAGGGGCGACCTACAAAGTGCGCCAGCTCGGACTTGAACTCGGCGATGAATTCGGGGTCGTGCTGGTATTTGGCGTAAGCGGCTTTGAGTTCGTTGATGGCGTGTGTCAGAGTTTCGCTGACAAAGCTGCCGCCATAAATGCCGAAATGGCCCTTGATGTCGGGTTGTTGGTAGTCGTACATGGCAATTGGGGCCGGGGATTAACCCGGAAAAAATTCAAAGGAGGTCAGCATCGGCAGCTCGCACAGCAGCCACGAATTGCTGGATTTTTTCGGCATCTTTCAGGCCCTTGGCGGCCTCGATGCCGGAGCTCACGTCAACGGCCAGAGACAGGCCGTGTGAGCGCAGCGCCCGAATGCCGTCGCCCACGTTTGCAGGTGTGAGTCCACCAGACAAAACGAGGTGAGCATTGACGTTTGGTGGCAGCAGTGACCAATTGAATGTTTTCCCACCCCCGCCGTATCCGTCGACATGAGCGTCGAGCAAGAGGGCTTGGGCAGCATGGTGAATTTCAGAGAATTCTAGCAAGTCGAAGTCCTGGACTTCGGACAGGGGGATTCGGGCCGCTTTGAGGTGCGGGCGGCCTGTGAGCATCGACATGGCTTCGCAAAACTCGGGGGACTCATCGCCATGAAACTGCAGCAAAGCGCCTGGCACTTGCCTGCAAGCGGCTTGAATGCGGTCAGCCCGCTCATTCACAAACAGGAGGACAGGGGTCACAAAGGGCGCAAGCAGGCTTGCAAGCTCACCGGCCCTCTCAAGGCTCACGTGGCGTGGGCTCGGCGGGTAAAGCACAAAGCCGATGGCATCGGCCCCTGCGGCACATGCCGCCAGCACGTCGGCTTCGCGCGTGAAGCCACACATCTTGATGCGGGTGCGTTGTTGCGGGTTCATGGCAACCAATCAAAAGCAGGGGTGGTGTCGGGCAGGCCCCATTCTGCGCTGTAAATCGGCCCGGCAAAGTACAGGCCGTCGGGCGAAAACGTGGGGGCTGCAGCATCGCGGCTTCTGGCCTCCAGCACTTCGCGCATCCAGTCAGGCGAATGGTTGCCTTGGCCAATGGTGACCAGGCAGCCCATGATGTTGCGGATCATGTGGTGTAAGAATGCGTTGCCTTCGAACTCAAAGCGCCAATAAGCGCCATGCCGGGTGATGCGAATATGTCTCAGCGTTTTGATGGGCGACAGCGCTTGGCAGCTACTGGCCCGAAAGGATGAAAAATCGTGTTCGCCCAGCAGGTGCTGGCTGGCTTGTTGCATCGGCGCTTCGGCCAGTGGGCGGTACACCCAGCCCACGCGACCCGCCTCCAGGCTGGGGCGCACGATCGAGTCGAGCACCACGTAGACATAGCGCCTGCCGGTGGCGCTGGCGCGGCAATGAAAGCTGTCGGGCACCACTTGCGCCCATTGCACCGAGATGTCGCAGGGCAAGTAACGGTTGGTGCCGCGAACCCAGGAATGGGCGTCGCGTTCGATCTCGGTGTCAAAGTGGACCACCTGCATCAGTCCATGCACGCCTGCATCGGTGCGGCCGGCACATAAGGTGCTGACCCGTGGTACGTCGGCAAATTTAGCCAAGGCTTTCTCAAGCTTGTCTTGTATGGTCAAGCCCGTACTTTGACTTTGCCAGCCCTGGTAAGCCGTGCCCGAATAGCAGACACCCAGCGCCAGTCTCACCGAATTTGGCCAAGCATTTGGATGGCTCGGCCCTTGATGTCGCCATGGGTTGAAGAAATGACGGACAAAAGCAAAGCCCGGGCCAGGTCGTTGTCACCCTTGGCCGACAGTTGCGCAGCAAGGTTGAGCTTGCTTTGTTCGGTGTCTTCGGCGGCGGGCTGAGTTGTTGGCGAGACCGCTTGCAGTGGTGCTGGATTTCTGAGGTGAGACGTCAACGGTATGTCATTTGCTTGGGACTGAAGGTTCAGGTCGATCGAACGCATTTGAGCGGGAATGTTGACTTGGCTTGATCCTGTTCCCATGGCCGGGCCCATGCTGGGGCTGGGAGCATCATCGTAGGACGGGGCGTAAATGGACTCGGGTTTTGACGAGTTTTTTCTCATCCAAAAGGCCACAAAGAATAAAGCGGCCAGAAAAGCGGCAGCCCAAGCCCAAAGTTGCTTGTTTTCAGTCAGGTCTTTGAGGTACGAGCCCGAGAGTGTCGTCAGTTGAGACATCGTTTCAGACGTGCCCGCACCAGGCGTTGGCGTTGCAGTCGCTGTGGAGGGCGTCAAGGACGTTGTTGGGCTGTTGGATGAAGAAGGATTTTTGGCCAAGGCCTCCAGATCCTTCAGGTTTTTGTTCAAGGCGGCCAGTTGGTCTGATGTGTCTTTGGCCTCGCGGTCGCGGGCTATTTTGGCTTCTGCAGCAGTTGAACCCACGCTCGATTTGGATAAAGTCAGTTTGTCTTGCTGAGGGCTAGGAGTTTCAGTTTTTCCAGACTCTGTCGTGACCTTGCCAGACATGACGCGGCTGTTTTTGCTGTCCACCAAGAGAGGTGATTCAGCCAAGCGCTTGGCATATTCAGCAAATTCAATCGATTGAGCAATCACGATTTTTCGCGCTTGTGCTCGAGGAATTTGAGTGGCTTCTTCGACTTCGGGTATGCGCAACACAGCACCCGCCTTGATCAAATTCACGTTGCCTTGGATGAAAGCATCGGGGTTGGCCTCGAGCATGGCCAACATCATTTGGTCCAGAGAGACGTTGGGTCCCATAAACTGCAGGGCCAGCCGTGATGCAGTGTCACCCGTCCTCACTTTGACGGTTTTGTCCCCCTTGAGAGAAGTTTGACCCATGCCTTTGGGGCTGGCTTGAACGGCTGGCGCTTTCAGATTTGATGTGGGCGTGGTGCGGTTGGATTCGTTCGATCTGGCATTCGTGATGGGTGTCTGCGCATTGTCGACTGGGGCAAAGCGGTAGACCGGAATTTGCTTGGAGTTGAGCTCGACACTGGTGGCGTTT
>Ga0209442_1001383_pt1 | contig 13881 bp, 12 predicted proteins | sample LauGreSBDMM110DD_2_FD_187565 | JGI IMG/M metagenome (GOLD analysis project Ga0209442, IMG submission 187565) | Freshwater lake microbial communities from Lake Michigan, USA - Sp13.BD.MM110.DD (SPAdes) (version 2) | ecosystem: Environmental > Aquatic > Freshwater > Lake | place: Lake Michigan...
GCTCTAAGGTTTGTAGATGGGATTGACCCAGCCAGTCAAAGTCGCGCTCAAAAATCAAACCCGTGTCCGCGCTGATGGTGGGAATGGATTTCGAATACGCCGTGCGGCCCGAAGCGTTTGGCGCACTCAGGGCGTACTGAGAGGTGTGCCACTGGAACTTGGGCTTGATGAACCAGCCGGGGGCCGTCCAATCGCGCGCGAGCTGCGACACCAACACCGAGCGGGCACCGTTGTTGAGGTCGGTTGGTCCCTCGAGCGTGTTGCGTTCAAACTGGGTCCATTCGGCTTGCGCCGACAACGTCCAGTCTTTCAAACCAGCCCAAGCCAAAGAAGACGGGTTGTAGCGCAAGGCCAAGGAAGGAAGGCGGTTGAATGGCACGCCAATCAAAGCTTCTGGGACTTGCAAGGTTTGCCACTGGTTGGCCAAGGCACTGAACTGCCAAGGGCCCCCAGCCCAAGACGCCTCTGCTTCGTTGTTGAGCAATCGGGTGGTCAACGCCGTGGTGCTGCGGGGGAAGTCGCGCCAGTAGTTGTCATCGCCCACGCGGTTGAGGTTCCAACGCAAACGGGCCTCACCGCCCAAGCCCACCGCCGCCAAGGCGCTGTCCAAGGGCAGGCGGTGCGCATGTTGGTAAGACAAGGACCAGCGGTCCACGTTGTTGCGCAGGCTGTCATTGGGCATGAACGCCCCGCGAACCACGCCAGTGGAATTCGGTGTCAGGTATCGGTATTCGGCACCGTAGTCGATGCCACGCTGGGCCATAACCGTGGGGTAGAAGGTGGCATCATGATCGGGCGCGATGTTCCAGTACCAAGGCAAGGTCACTTCCACGCCGTTGATGTTGTCCGCGTTCAAGGTAGGCGGCAACAAGCCCGATTTGCGCTTGTTGCTGATCGGGAAAGTCAAATACGGGCTGGCCAGCAAGGGCACGCCTTTGAACTCCAACACCGCGTTGTGGGCTTCCCCGACCTCCTCCACATGATCCAACTCGACCCGCTTGCTGCGCAACATCCAAGCGGGCAACCAATGCTCACCTGGGGGGCGAGGACAGGTGGAGTAACGCACATCGTGCGCGGTGGTTTGCACTTGATTGGCAAACTCCACCTTCGAGGCATCGCCTTTGACCTCGTTGGCCAACAAAGTGAATTGGGGTTTTAAGAAAACACCGCTGTTGGTCTCGGTGTTGTAGGTCAGCTCTTCACCCACAAAGCGATCGCCCATGCGGTTGAGCAGCACGTTGCCGCGGGCCCGTGCTTGGTTGGTGTTTTGATCGAAGTCCAAACGATCGGCATCGATGACAACATCGTGGCGACGCAAAGTCGCTGCGCCTTGAACGTCCACATTTTGGCCGGCAGCGCCCTCCACCAACTGCCCACCCACGAACGTGGGGGCATCGCTGAGCGCCTCTTCGCTCAAGCGCGGCACCATCTCCCATGAGGGCTTGAGGTCCAACACAACCTCATCGGCCGATGCGGGTGTACCGAGCATGAGGCAGAGCAAAGGAAGGGAGGCGGCTGTCCACCGGCGTTGCTCACGCAAACGGCGAATGGAACGCTCTTGATCGAATTCAGGATTCATATCGAGTGGACAACGGTTTGTAGAATCAGTTGGCATTATCCTATGCGTTGCGCCGCGGTGCGCTTTGCCGCCAGTCAGACGATTAAACCCCCCATGAATACCCTGCCCACCCCCGTGCCGTGGACCGACCCCGAACGTGAACAGGTGTTTGGCCGGTGGTTACAAGGCCAATCGACTCAGCACGGATTGATAGTGAGCAGTTTGCGCCCCGCCTCGGCCGACGCCAGCTTTCGCCGCTACCTGCGCATCGACCACCAGCAGGGCCACAGCCTGATCATCATGGATGCCCCACCGGCGCATGAAAACTGCCGCCCTTTTGTGGACATCGCGGCTTTGCTGCGCAAGGCCGGTCTGTTGGTGCCCGAGATCCTGGCCTGGGACGAACCCAACGGTTTCATGCTCATGAGCGACTTGGGCGAGCACACGATGATGGATCGCATCGACCGAGATCACCCGCAAGCCAACCACGCCCAGTACATGGCCGCCACCGACAGCTTGTTGGCTTGGCAACTGGCCTCCAAACCTGGCGTGCTGCCCGCTTACGACGAAGCGGTGCTGCGCCGCGAAATCCAGCTGTTTCCCGATTGGTATCTGACCCAACACAAAGGCATTGCCCTGAACGACGCGCAAGGCCGCACCTTGCAGTCAGCGTTTGACAGCATCGTCGCGCACAACCTCATCGGCCCCAAGGTCTATGTGCACCGCGACTTCATGCCGCGCAACCTGATGCTGCCACGCCAGGCGGGCACCACGCCCGCACAACAGCTCGGCGTGCTCGACTTCCAAGACGCACTTTACGGCCCCATCACCTACGACATCGCCAGCCTGATGCGCGACGCCTTCCTGACGTGGGAAGAAGATTTCGTCATCGATGTCACCATCCGCTATTGGGAAAAAGCCCGCAAAACCGGCCTCTTGGACTTTGAAGACTGGCACAGCGACTTCGGCGCTTTCTACCGCGCCGTGGAATGGATGGGCTTGCAGCGCCACCTCAAAGTGGCGGGCATCTTTGCGCGCCTGACGCTGCGCGACGGCAAACCCAAGTACTTGGCCGACGCACCGCGTTTCATCCACTACATCCGCTCCACCGCGCACCGCTACCGGGCGCTGGGGCCGTTGCTCAAACTGATCGACGAAGTCGAAGGTCTTGAAGCCGCCAGCGGCTACGCCTTTGGCCGGGTCTGAGGCCCGCATGCCTCGCTACCACTGCCCCTTGCCGCTGAGCGTTGGTGCCGAGCTGACGCTGCCAGCCGGCACTGCGCGCCACGTGCAGGTGCTGCGCCACCAACCGGGACACACCATCACCCTGTTCAACGGCGAGGGTGGTCAGTGGCAAGCCACCGTCACCCACATGGGCCGCAGCGATGTGCAGGTGCGGGTGGACCACTTTGAGGCGCTGGAATGCGAGTCGCCACGCCCGGTCACGCTGGTGGTGGGCATGCCGGCCAACGACCGCATGGACTGGCTGGTGGAAAAAACCACCGAGCTTGGCGTGCACGCCGTCGAGCCTTTGCACACCGCGCACAGCGTGCTGCGTTTGAGCGGCGAGCGCGCCCAGAAAAAGCAAACCCATTGGCAATCGGTGGCCGTGGCCGCCTGTGAGCAGTGCGGGCGCAACCGCGTGCCCGCCGTGGCCCAAGTGGCCGACTGGGCGGCCATGCTCAAAGTGTCGCGCACCGGCCTGCGGCTGGTGCTGTCACTGGCCGAAGGCACACGGCCATTGGCGCAAGTTTTGGCCGATCACCCCGTCCACACCGCCGTGCATTTTTTGAGCGGTCCCGAAGGGGGCCTGAGCCCCAGCGAAGACGCCCAAGCGCGCGAGAATGGCTGGTTGCCCGTGACCTTGGGTGCTCGCGTGCTGCGCGCCGAAACCGCGGCCTTGGCTGCGCTGGTGTTGGCCCACGCTGTATAAACAGCGGCTTATGAATAAAAACCTCTGGCTGTTGGCCGCCGCACAAGGCCTGTTCCTGACCAACAACGTGGTCTTCATCGCCATCAACGGCTTGGTGGGCCTGAGCTTGGCGCCGCTGGGCTGGATGGCCACACTGCCGGTGATGGGCTATGTGGTGGGCGGCGCGCTGTCCACGCCGCTGGTGGCGCGCACGCAGTCCGCCTTTGGTCGACAGGCTTCCTTTCAAATTGGCTTGGCCGTGGCAATGGGCTCTGCCTTGCTGTGCTACTGGGCGGCCATGGCCGGCAACTTCTGGTTGCTCGTGACGGCCACCGTGATCGCGGGTTACTACAGCGCCACCGGCCAGCTCTACCGCTTTGCAGCGGCTGAATTGGCTGTGCCCGAATTCCACGAGAAAGCGGTCTCGCTGGTGCTGGCTGGCGGTCTGGTGGGCGCGGTCTTGGGCCCCAACTTGGCCTCGCGCACGCGCAACCTGCTCGAGGTACCGTTTGCCGGCGCTTACCTGTCGCTCGCGGTGGTGGCGCTGGCGTCCATGGCCATCATGGCTTTTTTGCGGTTTCCCCCATTGCCCCCAAAAAAAGCCGGCGCACCCTCGGGTCGACCACTGTCGGTCATCATGCGTCAGCCCGTGTTCATCGTGGCCACGGCGGGCGCGGCCCTGGGCTATGGCGTGATGAACCTGCTCATGGCCGCCACACCGTTGGCCATGCAAGTTTGCGGGTTTGAATTTGACGACGCGGCACTGGTGTTGGAATGGCACGTGATCGGCATGTTCGCACCGGGGTTTTTCACGGGCCACCTGATCAAACGTTTTGGTGTGCTCACCATCATGGGCGTCGGTGTGGTACTCAACGTGCTGTGCGTGGCCATTGCGCTGTCTGGCGTGAACCTGCACCAGTTTTTGATTGCGCTGTTTTTGCTGGGCGTGGGCTGGAATTTCTTGTTCACCGGCAGCACCACGCTGTCGCTACAAGCCTATGCGCCAGAAGAAAAAGACCGAGCGCAAGCGGCCATCAACTTCTTTGTGTTTGCCACCATGGCGGTGACCTCGTTTGCCTCAGGGGCGCTGGTCACCACGCAAGGCTGGGCTTGGCTCAACATCGGCTCCCTGTTGCCCTTGGCACTGACCGGCGCGGCCTTGGTCTGGTTGGCGGCGGTGCGCGTCAAAACGCCCTGAGCCAATCTTGTAGGCGCGCCCACACCGGCGCAGCCAACTCGGGTGTCTCGTTGAAAATTTCGTGGTACAGGCCTGGGAACTCTTGAGCTTGCAGGATGGACGCCGGCGCGGCGCTGGCCCAACGGCGGCTGCCCTCCGGGTCCACCAAGGTGTCGTCTCCCGCGAACATCAGCAAGGTCGGTATGCGCCACTGCGCAGCCACTGAGAAAACACCCGGCGCTTGGTCGAGCATGCCGTGGATGAGCCGCGCGGACACGCGGCTGTGCACCCAAGGGTCGTTCACGTAAGCCGCCACGACTGCGGGATCGTGGGACAAACGCTCAGGGTGCAAACCGTTGGAGATGGTCACGTCGGGCGCCCAGCGGTGCATGAACGCCAGCAAACGTTGCTGCGGCCACGACAAGGCCAATCCCAGCGCGGGCGACGACAAGACCAAACCATCCACCCGTTCGGTGCCGCGTGCCACCAAGGCCGCAGCCACCAAACCGCCCATGCTGTGGCCCAAGACCACGCACGGCAAACCATCGTCGTGTGCGGCTTGCACATGGCGCAACACCCCAGCAGCGTCGTCGATGAGCGCTGCCGTGTGCGGCAGGACCCCGCGCGGCCCATCCGATCGACCATGACCCCGGTGGTCGTGTGCCCACACCTCAAAACCCTGCGCGCGCAAGCGCTGAGCAAGACCTTCATAGCGGCCTGCGTGTTCGCCCAAGCCGTGAATCACATGGACACGCCCGCGCGCACCCTGGTGAGGGGCGGCCCACCGGTAGGTGGTCAAACGTGTACCGTCTTCGGCGGTGAAGTCGCTCAGCGTGGCCGTCAGGGGCAAGGTCACGGCATGCGTGCCACCACCTCGGCCACCGACGCGGTCAAACGGCGGGCGTAATCGAGGTGCAAAAACTCGTTCGGACCGTGGGCGTTGCTCTTGGGGCCGAGCACGCCACACACCATCATCTGGGCTTTGGGGAAACCCTGGCTGAGCATGTTCATCAAGGGAATGGTGCCGCCTTGGCCAATCGTGCCGCAGGCCGCGCCGAAATGGGCTTGCGAGGCGCTTTGCAGCGCCGACTCGAACCAGTCGCTGGTGCTCGGCGCGTTCCAGCCACTGGCCGCTCCCGCGGGCGTGAAGGTCACTTTGGCCTGGTAGGGCGAGTTGTCTTCGAGCAAAGTTTTCAACTGCTGCACCGCTTGTGCGGCGTCCACCAAAGGCGGCAAACGCAGGCTGAGCTTGAAGGCGGTATACGGCCGAAGCACATTGCCCGCGTCTTGCAACGCTGGGAAGCCTTGTGCACCAGTGACCGACAAGGTCGGGCGCCAAGTGCGGTTGAGCAAGGCCTCCACCGGGTCGCTGGTGGTGGGCAAGGCAAAGGTGGTGGAGCCGCCGCAATCGTGGTGCGCCCACGGAAAGCGGCGGAAGAGTTCGTCGCCCAAAATATCGGCGGTCACGCGGGCCTGCGCCAACCGTTCGGCCGGCACTTCGCAGTGAAAAACCTCGGGCAACAAACGGCCCGTGGCGCTGTCTTCCAAGCGGTCGAGGACGTTGCGCAAAATCCGAAAACTCGAGGGCACCAAACCCGAAGCGTCACCCGAATGGATGCCTTCGGTGAGGATGTCCACACGCAGCGTGCCGCTGGCCATGCCGCGCAAACTCGTGGTCAACCACAGTTGGTCGTAGTTGCCCGCGCCGCTGTCCAAACAAATCACCAAGCCCACGTCGCCCAAGCGCTCGCGCAGCACGTCCACGTAAGGCATCAGGTCGGCCGAGCCACTTTCTTCGCAGGTCTCGATCAAGCCCACGATGCGCGGGTGGGCACGACCTTGGGCCTGAATGGCCTGTATGGCCGCGATGCTGGCGTACACCGCGTAACCATCGTCGGCAGCACCACGGCCATACAACTTGCCGTCCACCACCTTCGGAGTCCACGGACCCAAGTCGCTGCGCCAACCGTCGAACTCGGGCTGCTTGTCCAAGTGGCCATACATCAAAACGGTTTGGTTCGAGGCCGGCGCGGGTGTGCCATCCTGACCCGCCGAGGCGGCCAGTTCAAAGAACAAAACCGGTGTGCGCGCACGGCCTTGGGCGTCGTTCAATCGGATGATTTCGCAGCGCAGGCCGGGCACGTGTTGGGCCTGCACCCAATCGGCCGCACTTTGTAAGACCCGCGCCAAATGGCCATGTGCCGCCCAATCGGGGTCGAACATGGGCGACTTGGCTGGTACCGCGATGTAGTCGGTCAAAGCCGGCACGATGCGATCGCCCCACGCCGCGTTCACGTCGGCTTGCAGCTGTGTTGTGTTCAAGACGGCGGGTTCAATGCGTGCGTTCATGGTGGCTCCTCAACGGGTAAACAAAAACACGGCCGTGCTGGCCCTCCAATTGGGCCAAGCGTGAATCTCTTGGCCTTCGTGCAAACCGAAGCTGCGCTCGATGCTCAAACCGTTGCGACGCGCCAGCACCTCGAAGTCGGCGTGGGTGCCCACGCGGATGTTGGGCGTGTCGTACCACTGGTAGGGCAAGCGCTTGGTCACGGGCATGCGACCTTGCATCACCGCCCAGCGGTTAGGCCAATGACCAAAGTTGGGGAAAGCCACGATGCCTTGGCGGCCCACGCGTGCGGTCTCGCGCAACATGGTTTCGGTGTTGCGCAGGTGTTGCAGCGTGTCAATTTGCAGCACCACGTCAAAGGAGTTGTCCTCAAACATGGCCAAGCCATCTTCAAGGTTGAGCTGCAGCACGTTGATGCCCCGGCGCAAACTGGCTTGCACCTTGTCGTCGTCGATCTCCACACCGTAACCCGAGCAGCCACGCTGCGACTGCAGGTGGGCCAACATGGCACCGTCGCCGCAACCCAAATCCAACACGCGGGAGCCCTCGGGCACCAAGCGGGCAATGCTGTGCATCACGTTGTTGTCGCTCATGCCACCCCCTGTGCCACGGTGCGCTCGAAATAGGCCCGCACCTCCTGGTGGTAGCGGGCATCGTCAAGCAAGAAAGCGTCGTGGCCGTGTGGCGCATCGATCTCGGCGTAGCTCACGTCGCGGCGGTTGTCGAGCAAGGCCTTGACGATCTCGCGGCTGCGAGCGGGTGCAAACCGCCAGTCGGTGGTGAAGCTGATGAGCAAAAACTTGGCGCTGGCCTGTGCCAATGCGGCACTCAAGCGGCCGCCGTGTTCGCGGGCTGGGTCGAAATAGTCCAACGCACGGGTGATGAGCAAGTAGGTGTTGGCGTCGAAATACTCGCTGAACTTGTCGCCTTGGTAGCGCAGGTAGCTCTCAATCTGAAACTCCACCGCTTGGGTGGAGTAGCGGTAAGCCTGCTCAGCCAAGGCCTCGGGTTGACCCTCAAGGGGTTTTTGGGTCCGCCCGAATTTTTCGTTCATCACATCGTCGCTGAGGTAGGTGATGTGGCCGATCATGCGCGCGATGCGCAAGCCACGGCGTGGCAAAGTGCCGTGCTGCAAGTAGTGGCCGTCATGGAAATCGGGGTCGGTGACGATGGCGCGGCGCGCCACTTCGTTGAAGGCGATGTTTTCGGCGTTCAGGTTGGGCGCACTGGCCACCACCACCGCGTGCTTCACCCGATCGGGGTATCGCAAGGTCCACGACAAGGTTTGCATGCCGCCCAAGCTACCCCCCATGACGGCGGCCAAGGTCTTGATGCCCATGGCGTCGAGCAAGCGGGCTTGGGCATCGACCCAGTCTTCCACCGTCACCACGGGGAAGTCGACACCCCAAGGCTGGCCCGTGGCCGGGTTGGTGTGGGTGGGACCGGTCGAGCCAAAACAAGAGCCCAGGTTGTTTACCCCAATGACGAACCAACGGTTGGTGTCCACGGGCTTGCCGGGGCCGATCATGTTGTCCCACCATCCTTCGCTGCGCGGGATGGGCTGGCCTTGCGCATCGGCGTGGCGACCAGCGACGTGGTGCGAAGCGTTGAGGGCGTGACAAATCAAGACCGCATTGGACTTGTCGGCATTGAGCTGACCATAGGTTTCAACCACCAACTCGTAAGCGGGCAGCACGGCGCCGCTGCGCAAGGGCAGGGCTTGGTCAAATCGGTACGTTTGGGGCGTGACGATCAATTGAGCTTTCCCCACCCAAGGTGAGGTCCTAAAACAAAAAAACCCGGTACCGCTGCCAGCGAGACCGAGGTCTCCCCTTTAGCGGCATTTTTAAAAGCGCCCGCAATTCGGATCAAATCGGCGCGGTTCCCAGTATAGAGCCAAGGGCTTTTCCCTAGAAGTGTTGTTAATGAACGTCACCCCTGGAGGGCCAAGGTGGCAAAAGTGAAAAAGTCACTGGTAACAATACATTCAGCGCATAATGCCTTGGCGAGCGTCTGTAGACCTCGCATGACAAGTGATCGGTCAGTTTCGCGTGCTACAGCGTCAATTCAGTTTTTGTTGTGCTATCGGGGCCCCATCGCTATTTTTTCTGTGTATTTTGAGGAGTCCCTAAATGGGCAACAAACTGTACGTTGGCAATCTGCCATACACCGTTCGCGACGAAGACCTGCAACAAGCTTTTGGCGACTTCGGTACTGTCAACAGCGCCAAGGTCATGATGGAGCGTGACACTGGCCGTTCCAAAGGCTTCGGCTTTGTGGAAATGGGCAGCGATGCCGAAGCACAAGCTGCTGTCGAAGGCATGAATGGCCAATCTTTGGGTGGTCGCAGCCTCGTCGTGAACGAAGCTCGTCCCATGGAAGCCCGTCCTCCCCGCACTGGCGGCGGCGGCTTCGGCGGCGGTCGTCGTGAAGGCGGCGGCGGCTTCGGCGGCGGCGGCAACGATGGCGGCTTCCGTAGCCCCTACGGTGGCGGCGGCGCTGGCGGCGGTGGCCGTCGTGAAGGTGGCGGCGGCGGCGGTGGCCGTGGCGGTTACTGATCGTCCCTTTTGACCCGCTTCAAACCGGGTCAAAACCAAAAAAGCCCCACGGTTCGCCGCGGGGCTTTTTTTATGTCCCGCTCCCTCAGGGTTTGGTGGACTCTGGCTTGTTCGGGGTGAGCTCAACCCGCACACGACCTTCAAAAACCACCTGCTCTTTTTCGCCCGAATAGTCCAAGCCCTTGGCTGCGATGCGATCGTTACCGCGCAAGATGAGGACCGCTTGATCGGAGAACAAGCGGCTTGGCTCGGTGAAGATGCGCAAAAATTCACTTTCAAAACGAACCGGGGCGGTCGCTTGTCCCTTGGCATCGACGCCGTTGCGCAACACGACGGCTTGACCGGTCAAGTCAAACTCGTTGCTCTGACTGTTGCTGGTGAGTCGACGGGCCGTTGCGTCGGTCACCGCGCCGTTTTCGTCAATGGAGCGCACGCGGGCTTGGTCGATTTCAATCGAATCGGTGTCGGGGCGGTGGCGCCCCTCTTGCCCAAACAGCTCGGTGCGCAATCGACCGTCGGGGGCAAATGAACGCACGGAAAATTCGCGCATGAAAAAATCTGGCTCCGACGACAAAGGCCGCTCGACGCGCGGCTCCTCAGGTTCGGGGGTGGCTTGCAAGAGTGCGTAAGTGCCGGCAGCCAACAGGGCCATGAACAGCATCGGCAAATATCCAGCCAACAGGTCCCAGCCCCTGCGCACATGGGCAAGCAGCCGGTTCATGCGCTGTACCCCTGCAACAAACGGTCATAAGCACCCGTGGCCAAGAGCAGCAAGTCGCACAACTCGCGCACCGCGCCGTTGCCGCCACTGCGCTGCGTCACCCAATGGGCGTGCGCCAAAACCTCAGCGTGCGCATGGGGCGGCGCACAGGACAAGACAGCGCGCCGCATCATGGGCAAATCCGGCCAGTCATCGCCCATGGCCGCAGCTTGCGACCAATCCAGCCCCAGCTCGGCCAAGATGGCTTCGGCGGCGGGGCGTTTGTCTTCGGTACCGAAACGTGCGTGCGTCACGCCCAAAGCGCGCAAGCGCTCGCGCAGCGGTGCGCTGTCGCGCCCAGTCACCACCGCGGGCGTGATGCCTGCGCGCTGCAACAGCTTGATTCCATGCCCGTCCAAGGTGTTGAAGCGTTTGAGGGTTTCGCCGCGCTCACTGAACAAGAGACCACCATCGGTGAGCACGCCATCCACGTCAAAAAACACCACCCGCACCGATTGGGCTCGCTGCAGCAAGGCGGTATCGAAAGTCAACACGGGGGAGAGCGCAGGCAAAGTGGTGCTCATATGACCTTGGCCCGCATCAAGTCGTTGCTGTTGAGCGCGCCGCACAGCCGTCCATCGGCGTTGATCACCAACACGCTGGTCACTCGGTGCGCTTCCATCAGGTCTGCGGCCTCCACAGCCAAAGCGTCGGCGCGCACGGTGCGCGGCTGTGTTTTCATGACATCGGCTGCCGTGAGCTGGCGCAAGTCGCCGCTGGTGCCTTGCTCAATCAGGCGGCGCAAATCGCCATCGGTAAAGATGCCCAAGATCCGGTCTTGTGCGTCGACCACGGCGCAAGCACCCAAACCCTTGGCACTGACTTCTTTCATCAACACCATCAAGTTGGCGTTGGGGGATACCTTGGGCACGCCATCGCCGCTGCGCATGACGTCGCTCACCAAGGTCAACAACTTGCGGCCCAATGCCCCGCCGGGGTGTGAGCGGGCAAAGTCGTCGGCTTTAAACCCGCGTGCATCGAGCAGCGACACGGCCAAGGCGTCCCCCATGGCCAACTGCGCTGTGGTGCTGGCGGTGGGGGCCAGGTTGTGGGGGCAGGCTTCTTTGTCCACCGAGGTGTCGAGCACCACGTCGGCGTGTTTGCCCAAAGCCGATTCGCGGCGACCGGTCATGGCGATCATGGGCACACCCATGCGCTTGATGAGAGGCAAGATGGCGGTGAGTTCTTCGCTCTCGCCGCTGTTGCTGATCGCCAGCACCACGTCGGCCGCGGTGATCATGCCCAAGTCGCCGTGACTGGCTTCTGCCGGGTGCATGAACATCGCGGGTGTGCCCGTGGAGGCCAAGGTCGCGGTGATCTTGCGGCCCACGTGGCCGCTCTTGCCCATGCCCGTGACGACCACGCGCCCTGCGCAGGCCAAGAGCAATTGGGTGGCTTGGACAAACTCGTCGCCAACGCGCGCAGCCATGGCTTGAAGGGCTTGGGCCTCGATGCTCAAGGTTTCTTGGGCCAAAGCAACCGCTCGCTGCGCGTCAAAGGGTGAAGAGGGGCGGGTGACCATGGATCAATTATCGGTTATCCACAGGCCATAATGGCCCGATTCTGTTCCTCACAGGCCCTCCATGGATTCCTCTGCTTATTTGCGCGAACACATCCGGACCGTGCCGAATTGGCCCGCCCCCGGTGTTCAGTTCCGCGACATCACGCCGCTGCTACAAAACCCGAAGGTGTTTCGGGTGCTGATCGACACCTTTGTGCACCGCTACATGGACCCCGCCTTGCGCCCCAGCGTCGTGGCGGGTCTGGATGCACGCGGCTTCATCATCGGTTCGGTCTTGGCCTATGAACTGGGCGTGGGTTTTGTGCCGATCCGCAAAAAGGGCAAGTTGCCCTTCACCACGGTGGAAGAAACCTACGAGCTGGAGTACGGCAGCGCCACGGTGGAGCTGCACACCGACGCGGTCAAGGCCGGTGACCGTGTCGTGCTGATCGACGACCTGATCGCCACCGGCGGCACCATGATGGCAGGCAAAAAACTGCTCGAGCGTTTGGGCGCAGAGATCATCGAAGGCGCGGCCATCGTGACCTTGCCCGAGCTCGGTGGTGAAGCCAGGCTGCGTGAATCCGGCTTGAACCTGTTCACCTTGGTGGATTTTTCCGGCCACTGAAGCGGCCCACGCTCGGCCTTACTTGCCAATACAAAAGCGCGAGAAGATTTCACCGAGCAAATCGTCGGCGGTGAATTCCCCGGTGATCTCGCCCAAGGCGTGCTGCGCCAAACGCAATTCTTCGGCCAACAAATCCAAATGCTCGGCCTGTGCGCCGAGCCATTGCTGGGCTTTTGTGAGGTGATTGTCCACGCGGGCCAAGGCTTGCAAATGTCGCTCACGGGCCATGAACACGCCTTCACTGGCGGGCTGCCAACCGGCCATCTGCAACAAGCGCTGGCGCAACTCAGACAAACCTTCACCCGACTTGGCCGATAGTGCCAAAGCGCTTGATGGCAAGCGCTGCTGCGCCAGCGCGCCATCCACTTGGTCGCGCTTGCTGCCCACGTGCAGCACCGCCACGCCCTCGGGCAAGGCCGCGGCAATCGCCGCGTCGTCGGCTTGGTAGGCGGCTTGGTCGCAGCGCGTGAGGTCGTGCAAAAACAGCACCGCATCCGCTTGTCGAATCTGGTCCCACGCACGCTCGATGCCGATTTGTTCAACCACGTCCACCTCGGGGCTGTCGCGCAAACCGGCGGTGTCGATCACGTGCACCGGCACGCCCTCGATCTGAATGGTTTGTTGCACCACGTCGCGCGTGGTGCCCGCGATCGGCGTGACGATGGCGAGCTCAGCACCCGCCAAGGCATTGAGCAAGGAGCTCTTGCCCGCGTTGGGCTGACCGGCGATCACCACCGATAGGCCTTGGCGCAGCAAGGCGCCTTGCTGCGCTTGTGCGCGCACCTGGGCGAGCTGTTGCACCAAGCGCGTGAGCTGGCCCTGCGCGTCGGCTTTTTTCAGGAAGTCGATCTCTTCCTCGGGAAAGTCGAGCGTGGCTTCGACCAGCATGCGCAGGTGAATCAGCGCGTCGCGCAGCGTGTGCACCTCGTGCGAAAACGCCCCCGCCAAAGACCGGCTGGCGCTGCGGGCTGCAGCTTCCGTGCTGGCATCGATCAAATCCGCCACGGCCTCGGCTTGTGCCAAGTCCATCTTGTCGTTCATGAACGCACGCTCGGTGAATTCGCCGGGCCGAGCCGGGCGCAAACCAGGCAACAGCGGCTGCTGCGTGATCGGGTCGGCTTGCGCGGCCACGGCCAAACAACGCGCCATGAGCAGCTGCAGCACCACAGGGCCACCGTGCGCTTGCAACTCCAACACGTCCTCGCCGGTGTAGGACTGGGGCGCCACAAAATGAATGGCCAAGCCATGGTCGATGGGCGAGCCATCGGCGTCCAAAAACGGGAGGTAAGTGGCTTGGCGCGGCGTCAAGCTGCAGCCGATCAAAGCCTGCACAAAAGCCGATAGCCCGCGACCAGACACCCGCACGATGCCCACCGCACCACGACCGGGCGCAGTGGCGATGGCGACGATGGGCTGGGTCGATGCGCTGAGCATGGGGCT
>Ga0209442_1001384_pt1 | contig 13880 bp, 14 predicted proteins | sample LauGreSBDMM110DD_2_FD_187565 | JGI IMG/M metagenome (GOLD analysis project Ga0209442, IMG submission 187565) | Freshwater lake microbial communities from Lake Michigan, USA - Sp13.BD.MM110.DD (SPAdes) (version 2) | ecosystem: Environmental > Aquatic > Freshwater > Lake | place: Lake Michigan...
TGAAAAGCTTCGCATGTTAGTCATCGCCAGTGAAGCCTGGTCGATTGAAAACGGTTACCTCACGCCCACCATGAAAATCAAACGCAGTCGCATTGAATCGTCTGTTGAAAGCCAAGTGCCTACTTGGTATGAAAAGTCCGGCAGTGTGTTTTGGGCTTGATGGATGACCCATTCAACGACAAACACAAATAGAGTCTTGGCGCACACCGGCGCCAAGTACCCTATCTTGCAAGCCCCCATGGGCTGGATCGCGCGAACGCAACTGGCCTCTGCTGTATCTAGGGCTGGCGGTCTTGGCATCATTGAAACTTCTTCGGGTGAGACCGAAAATTGCCAAGCCGAAATTAGAAAGATGCGCGAATTGAATTTGCCATTTGGTGTCAATTTGCCCATTCGGTTTTTAAAAGACGATGCCATGCTGAAGTTTGTCTGTGCATCGGGCGTGAAATTTGTCACCACCTCTGCAGGCAGTCCCGCTAAATTTGTTCAGCCCTTGAAGGATGCGGGTATTACCGTTTACCACGCTGTACCCACAGTAGATGCCGCCATGAAGTGTGTTGACGCTGGCATTGATGGCCTGGTCGTTGAGGGATCTGAAGGAGGTGGCTTCAAAAACCCCGAGGACGTTTCAACGCTGGTGCTTTTGCAGGCCATTCGTGCCAAGGTCGATGTGCCCTTGATTGCAGCAGGTGGTATTTGCGATGGCAGAGGCATGGCTGCGGCTTTTGCCTTGGGGGCTGAAGCCATTCAAATGGGAACGCGATTTGTCAGTTGTGCAGAAAGCCCCGTTCACGACAATTTTAAAAACGCCATTGTCAGTTCCAAAGAGACGGGAACCTGGATGTTGAATACCAAATCAACACCTTGTATTCGCGCCCTAAAGTCTGAGCGCACCAGCGTCATTCATGAGCAAGGCATCATGTCATTTGATGACATGAAAGGCATCTTGAATGTTTACTTCAAAGGCGACATGGAAGCGGCGCCTGCATTGGCAGGGCAGTCGGCGGGCTTAATTGATTCAGTGAAAACCGCCAAGGACATCATTGAAGACACCGTGGCGGAGTTTTTTCATATCAGTGTCCGCATGGGGGCTATGGCACAGCGTCAAAGCTTTTCTTGAAACAAACAATGTCACCGGTCATCGAGGGCCAGTGATTTAGCGTTCTAGAGGCAAACCTTTTAGCCAGTTGTCGCCTCTTCGGTAAAGGTCTTGAACACCTTCGCCTTTGAGCATGGGCATGTCCATTTTCACGGTATAGCCAATACGCGTTTGAATGTAGGCCAAGTGTCTGTAGCCTTCTGGAAAATGAGACAAAGCCTCGGCGTCTAATTTGAGCACGGCTGAGGGATCAACCGGGTCAATTCGATCTTTTTCGTAAATGGGTTGTCGGTGAACCAAGCCCCATTGACCATTGCGCTCTTCAAAGAAGTCATAAAAACGACCCGTGCAAACGACGTCGCACAACACGCCTTCCACCAGACCGCGTTGAGAGATGGTCATTTTTGTTTGTGAAATAGCGCGCGTACCTTGGACCTCAATGGAAGAGCCGCCCAAAAAGTGCAGGATGCTGACGCCCTTGTTCCAGCCCTCAATGGTAACCTTGATGAACTCCTCGAAGGGTCCTTGAAACCAAGTGGCCATCATGACGCCATCGTGATGCCAGACGGTGCGAAATTTGTCCCAAAGTCCTGCATCGCGCCATACCGCCCAGTTTTCAACCAACTGACGAATTCGCAACTGCTGTGTCATTTCATGTGTCATTTTTTAAGGCCTTGTCTTTATTCAAGTTCAATCTTTTTATCTTGAATGACTTTTTTCAAGTTGCGGATGTCTCGCTCTACACGTTGTTTAAATTCATTTGAAGAACTGGCGTTGGGTGACCCGCCAAAAGAAATGAGGCGTTGTCTCACATCCTCTTGATTTAGAACCGCACGCAATTCTTTGTTCAAGCGCTCGACCAATTCGGGTGGTGTGCTGGCAGGTGCGGCGATGCCAAGCCATGATTCAAACACGACCCCAGGGTATTGTTCGGCAATGGCTGGAACACCTTGCACAGGACTGCCGCCAGGTGCGGACGTTACGGCGATGGCCCTGACACGCTGATCTTTCAAGAGAGAGGCCGTCAATGTCATGGTGTCAACCATCACATCTAGGCGCCCAGCCAACAATTCAGTCAGAGGTCCCGTGCCACCTTTGAAAGGAATGTGTGTCACTTGTACGTTGGCATCGCCAAAAGCCCATTCTGCAGCCAAGTGCATGGCGGTGCCAATGCCGACAGACGAATAGGTGTACTTGTTGGGTTCTGCTTTGGCTTTTTGGATCAAGTCAGCATAAGACCTGATGGGTGAGTTGGGGGCAACCGTGAAGGCCAGTGGGTAAGTTGTGATGGTGCTGACCCATGCCAAATCCTTGATGGGATCGAAGGGCAGTGACTTTTTCATGGCAGCACCACTGGCGTGGCCACTGGGGACTAAAAGCAGTGTGTAGCCATCGCCAGGAGCGCGGACCAACATTTCTGTGGCAATGTTACCGCCTGCGCCTGGTTTGTTGTCGACCACCACATTTTGTCCGAGTCGATCGCTGAGTGATTTGGCAACAAGTCTGGCCACCATATCTGACCCGCCACCTGCTGGAAATCCCAGCAAAATGCGAATGGGTTTTTGGGGCCAGTTGTCTTGTGCGTTTACCGTTGGTAGAAGACCGAGGGTCAAGCTTGCTGCAAGCAAGAGTTTGAAGAGGCTCATGATGCCACGTCGTCCTTGATGGTGTTGCGCAAGATGCCAACTGCATCAACTTCAATTTCAACCACATCACCGGGTTTCATGAAAACTTGCGGTGTACGTTTGTTCCCCACGCCGCCGGGTGTGCCGCTCACAATGACATCGCCGGGTTCAAGTGGAATGAAGGTCGAGATATAGGCAATTTGACGAGGAATGCTATGAATCATCATGTCGGTGGTGGCGCGCTGCAACTCAACGCCATTCAAGCGTGTGCTCAGTGTCAAAGTTTGGCCGGGTTTGATTTCATCGGCAGTGACCATCCATGGGCCAAAGCCGCCAGTGCGCCAGAAATTTTTGCCAGCAGTCCATTGGGTGGTGAAATTTTGCCAATCGCGCACAGAGCCATCGTTGTAGCATGAGTAGCCTGCAATGTGTTTCCAAGCATCGGCTTCCGAAATGCGGCGGCCACCTTCGCCAATGATGATGGCAATTTCACCTTCGTAGTCGAGGCGATGCGACTCTGGGGGGCGCATGATGTCTTGGCCATGTCCCACTTGCGAAGAATTGACGCGTGAAAAAATGGCTGGCTTTTCTGTGAGGTCACGGCCTGTTTCCTTCACGTGATCGTGATAGTTTAGACCTACACACATGATTTTTTCTGGGTTGGGAATCACCGGTAAAAGCGACAGGTCATCAAATAACAAATCGGGTGTGTGTTTGCCTAGTGCTTCCGCTGCTTGCGCAAACATTTTTTTCGCAATCAGAGTTTTTAGATCGGGTGCTTCTGTACCCAAGATAGGTGTGAGGTTTAAAACTCTATTTCCATGAACTGCGCCATAGCAAGCGGTGTTGTTGAGCAAGAAGCTAATGAGTCTCATGGTGTGTCTTTCAAGTTAAAAAGGGGAGTAGCCCATTTGACGAGCCATGTCGGCTTGCCATGTTGAGCGCAATTGAAATTTGGGGCGAGAGCGGGCAATTTTTTCTGCTTGCGCAAGGATGGCCTCATCATCATCGTTCAGGTCGATATCTTCTCGAAGCGGTTGTTCGCAATACCAGGGCGTATCGACAAAGGCTTCAATTCGATTTCCTTCAGGGTCGCGGAAATAAATTGAAATGGCGTTGCCATGGGTCACGCTCAGCATTTCGGTGGTACCAGTGTCTTGGTCGGCAAGAGCTTTGACAGCCCTCAAAACATCCAAGCCTTGCACTCGAAATGAAATTTGGTTGATGGCATTGAAGTTCATGCCTAATGGCTTTCCGCCTGCCAAAATAATTTGATGGTGCTCACTGGGATCGCGACTTAAAAAAATCAAGGGAACTGTGCCCAGCAAGCCACGGTCTGTGATGGTGAAGCCTAGAACCTTTTGGTAGTACAGGGCCATGCGCTCCGAATCGCGCACAAAAAAGCCCATGTGACTAAAGGTCAGGGCCGCTTGCGCTTGAAGCAGAGGATGCTTGGCTGGCGTCACTTAAAAAGAACCCCTTTTGGCCAATGCGCTGAGCGGTTTGCGTGCATTGGGGGCTTCACGTTCGCGCAACGCATCGGGCAGCGTGGCGGCATCGCCGCGTTTGCCAACCGTGGCCAACATTTGCAAGGTGTGGTCTGCAGGCAGGCCTAAGACTTGAGCGCCGGCCACTTTGTCAAAGCCGCCAATGCCGTGCAATGAAAAACCATTCAGGTGTGCTTGCATGGCCATGTAGGCCCATGCAGCGCCCGTGTCAAAAGCGTGCATGCCATTGGGAATCAAGTCTGGTGAACCTGCTTTGGCCGCCAATTGGTAAGAAGCGATGGCCACCAATGCGCCAGCCTTGCCGGCCCATGCTTGGTTGTTGGGGTTGAGTGTGGCAAAGAGAGCATCCCATTGTGGGTCATTGCGAAGCACGACCGCAAATCGCCAAGGTTGTGCGTTGTTGGAGGAAGGAGCCCACCGAGCGGCCTCTAGCATGCTCATGACATCGGCTTCGGAAACCACTTCACCCGTGTAGGCGCGAGGTGACCAGCGGTCTGTAAATTGCGAATCGACGGGAAAGTCTGCCTTGCGGGTGTTGGTCACGGGTGAGGGGTGGCTCATGAAACAATTTCCTACTGAAGATAAAAGCGATATTGTGCTTGTTTTGCTGTGAGCTGAAGTGGGGACGTCTTAAGCTTTTCGGGCCAGTTGGGGCATGAGGCGCAAGGCGTTGCCCCTGTCAATGGCCACGCGTTCTGCCTGAGTGAACTGTCTTTCAGCCAATCCAGTTCGAGTTTCTGCGCCTGGTCGGTAAGGATAATCAGACCCGTACATGATTTGGGATGTAGGAATCAATTGCCGCAAGGCTTGCATGGCGCCTTCATGATGGCCTTGCGCTGTGTCGTAATAAAACTTTTGAACTTCTTTCAAAACACCATTGGGCAGGACTTCCTTGGCTTTCTCTTTCATGTCCACCACCTGGCGGGTGAAGCGACTCCATAGGAAAGGCATGGTGCCGCCGCTGTGTGACCAAATCCAACGAATGTCTGGAAACTTGTTGGCTGCGCCCGAGAACAACATGCTGGCGATGGTTCTGGTGGTGTCGGTTGCGTACTCAAGAGAGGAGTTGGGCAGACCAGGTATGAGGTTGCGACAGCAATCGGGTTGCAGGGGGTGGACGTAAATCACAGCCTTGCGCCTGTTCAGTTCTTCCCAGATGGGCCAAAAATGTTTGTCGCCTAAGTACAGGTCCCCATAGCTGGTCATCAGGCCAATGCCATCGGCTTTGAGTGTGTCATAGGCATAGGTAATTTCTCGCAAGCTACCTTCAACGTCCATGAGTGGCAGCGTAGCAAAGGAGCCAAACCGACCTGGAAAGTCGCGCGACATTTGGGCCGCGTACTCATTGGCTTCGCGTGCCATGCGCCTGTCGGCAGTCACATTTTTAAAAAATGCGCCTGGTTGAATCAAGGCCACCACTGAGGTGGCGATGTCATTTTTATCCATGTCATCAATGGACATTTGGGGTGTCCAGCGAGGTGAGCCTATCCCCATGCGCTTCATGTCTGCTGCATAAGAAGGTGGCACCATGTGATGGTGAATATCGATGCGCGGTGACTTGGCAGGTGTGGCGGTCCCAAAGACGCCTTCAATGGATTGACACCCTGCCAAAGTAGCACCTAGACCCGTTGCGGTGCCTGTCGCTAGCAAAGAAGAGAGGAAACCGCGACGTGTCGCGCCAGAGGATGGCTTTGATTGTGCAGTGCCATCGGGACTGCACAAGCAAGACATCTTGTTTGTCGAATCAAGTGAATTCAGAGGTGTGTTCATGGTTTGCTCCTTAACCATTGTTGGGTTTCTAGTTTTAGTTTTGCGCTTGCTTCGGATCTGGCGGTAGGCAGTGCAGGATTGACATTGCCACCGTTGAAAGATTGGAGATAAGCCAAGTGGCGATAGCCTTCCGGGAAGCGCAAGAGGCGCTCACTTGAAAGTTGAACGGTATCGCCCACGTGAACGGGTGTGAGGGTGTCTTTGTCGTAAATGACATTTCGCTTGGCAATTCGCCATTGGCCATTTCGCTTTTCAACCCGATCGTAAAAAACACCCAGGCAATTGACGTCAACAGGCACGTCATCTAATTTACCGCGCACCAATATAGACATGCGAGTTTGCGCAATGGCTTTTGTGCCAAGCACTTCAACCACAGTGCCGCCTTGAAAGTGTTGCGAACTTGAACCTTTGCGCCAAGAGTCTTGGACGGCGACTATGAACTCTTCAAAAGTGCCATGAAACCAAGTGGCCGTCATGGTGCCATCAGCGTGGACGGTCTCTCGGAGTTTGTCCCAATCGCCAGTGTCGCGAAACAGCGCCCAGCTTTGAACCAGTTCTGCAATTTCGAGTCGCTCTAACAGGGCTTCTGACATGGTGAAGTTTTTTCTGGCGTGAATTACTCTTGCACAATGCCAGCGTTTTTCAAAAGTCGAGGCCATTTGGCCGCCTCAGACTTCAGCATGCTTTCAGTTTCTGCGTTGTTCATTTGAACGATGCGGCCACTGCCTTGTTGGAGTTTCTTGCGGACATCGGCCGATTGCATGGCTTTGTCGATTTCAGCTCTGAGTTTTTCAACAACGGCGGGCGGTGTTTTAGCCGGTGCAAACAAGCCAAACCAAGTTTCCATTTCCAAATCCATGGTGCCGGTTTCCATGAGCGTTGGAATTTGCGGGCCATCGGGCGCGCGTTGGCGACTGGAGACGGCAAATGCTTTGAGTTGGTTACTTTCTAAATAAGTTCGGGTGGTGGTGGTGTTGTCAAAAAACAAGTCAACGCGTCCGCCTAGCAAGTCCATATAAACCGGTTGTGCTCCTTTGTAGGGAACCAATTGAACATCGACGTTGCCCATGCCTTTGATGAGCGAGCCCAAAATAAATTGGCCTGTGCCAGGACCACTGGTGCCAAAGTTCAGTTTGCCAGGATTGGCTTTGGCATAACTCAGCATGTCTTTCATGGTGTTGAAAGGCAAATCTTTACGGCCGACCAAGGTATAGGAGTGCGAAACCACAATTCGCAAAGGGATGAAGTCTGTCAGAGGGTCATAGCCCGGATTTTTATAAAGCCCAGCGTTCAATGCCATGTTGGACAGGCCGCCCACGATGAGGTGATAGCCATCGGCTGGGGCTTTGGCAATGGCCAATGTACCGGCCAATGTGCCACCGCCAGAACGATTTTCAACCACAAATTGTTGGCCCATCTGCTCGGACAACTTGCTGCCTAAGACTCGCGCAACCAAGTCAAAGCCACCACCTGCGGCTGAGGGTGCAACGATTCGAATGGGCTTGGTGGGGTAGTCTGAGCTGGCTTGTTGGGCCCATGCAGATGAAGTTGAGGCTGCAAAAACAGTCAGTGCAAGGAGGGTTTTTTTGAACATGATCGTTGAGGTATTGAAAAAAAGTTGTATTGATTGGCTAATTAACTGCGCATGATGGCCTTGCCCCAGAGGTTCAAGGTGCGCTCTTCATGCTTCCATTGGCCCACGGGGCGACTGTCTGGGCAAATCTCTATTTCAGAGGAGATTTCAGCTAAATTGCCATCGGGATCGCGCACCATGAAAAACACATCATTGCCAGGTCCGTGACGCCCCACGCCCCAGACAATCTCTACCCTCAATTTGCCCATGTGATCGGCCCAATCTTTCAGTTCGTCCCAACTGGGCGTTTCAAACGACTGATGATCAAAGCAGCTAACTGGCGCGCCAAAAAGGGCCAGGGTGTGATGCATTTCATTGCCTCGAACAAAGCATGCTTTGAGCTGCCCTGTCTCGTCTTGAACTACATCAGAGAGAGTGAAGCCAAGATCCTCTGTGTAAAAGCGCTTCATGTTTTCCACTTGCTGTGTGCGAAGTGCGAAATGCTGCGATTCAGCAGAAGGTAACAACTCGGATTTGATTTCAAAATGGGCTAGAGAACCATGCGCTCCAAGTTCAGATCCGAACACAAAGACCATGCAGTTTTGATCTGGGTCCATGAAGCCAAGCGCTGAATTGGGCAGTTCAGGGTAAGCCTTCATACTGAGCTTGGGCAATGTACTTGTTTGTGCGACGAAGTCTGCCCAATCGTCGGAATTTTGGATTTCAAAAAGGGCGTAATGAAGTTTGCCTGCTTGCCCCTCTGAGATGAGAATTTCTCTGCCTTCTTGTTGGCAAAACCAAGTGCCTTTTGCTTCATGACAGGTCATTGCAAAGGCTTGTGCGTAAAAGTTTGCCAGTGCTGAAGCCTGAGGCGACTGGATGTGCAGCCGTTTCAAATGACATTTCGGGTTCATAGGGAGCTGGTTTTTTTTGGTACTACCAGACTACTATCACTTGCTGAAAGCCTTGGCTCTAGAGTAATAACCCCTAGGTGTTTAAAATTCTGCTGTCTGTGGGAGTTTCAGTCACTACCTCTGGAAAACCATTCACACCCCTGTGCTCCTCCATTGATCAGCGCGCAGGTGTGGTATTTTGAATGATAGAAAAATTGCGAGGTGTGATCGGCCGCAGCTTCAAAGGAGAAGAGATGTATTTAAAAAATGAATGGTACGTTGCCTGTCGGGTTGAGGAAGTCACTGACAAGCCCTTAGGCCGAAAAATTTGCAATGAGTCCATGGTTTTTTTCAGAGGGCTCGAAAGCAAGGTGTCGGCCGTTGAAGATTTTTGTCCTCACCGCGGGGCACCTTTGTCGTTGGGCCGTGTTTGCAATGGGCAATTGGTCTGTGGCTATCACGGCCTCACCATGGGTTGCGATGGCCACACGGTCAGCATGCCTGGCCACAATGTCCGTGGATTTGAGCCCGTCAAAAGTTTTCCGGTCATCGAGCGCTACGGCTTTGTATGGGTTTGGCCGGGTGATGCGTCCAAAGCGGATCCCAGCAAAATGCCTGTTTTTGAATGGTTTGAAAATCCAGCTTGGGCCTACGGAGGAGGGCTGTATCACATTGCTTGTGACTACCGCCTGATGATCGACAACCTGATGGACTTGACGCATGAAACCTATGTGCATGCTACTAGCATTGGGCAAACTGAAATTGATGAAACCCCCAGTCGAACCGTGACCGAAGGCAACACGGTGGTGACCAGCCGATTCATGGAAGGCATTAAGGCACCTCCATTTTGGCAAATGGCCATGCGCGCCAATGATTTGCCAGACGATGGCATGGTGGATCGTTGGCAGATTTGCCGTTTTTCACCCCCCAGCCATGTGATGATTGAAGTGGGTGTGGCTTTGGCGGGCAAGGGCGGCTACAGTGCTGACCCTAAAGACAAAGCCTACAGTGTGGTGGTTGACTTTATTACCCCAGAAACAGATACCAGCATTCATTATTTCTGGGGCATGGTTCGACAATTTAAGCCACAAGATCAAGATTTGACGGCGCGCATTCGCGAGGGTCAGGGCAAAATTTTCAGTGAAGATTTGGAGATGCTGGAGCGTCAACAAAAGAATATTTTGGCCAATCCAGAGCGCAAATTAAAAGTATTGTCCATCGACGCAGGTGGTGTGATGTCGCGTCGCGTCATTGATCGGCTATTGGAATTAGAGAAGGCAGCTTGAAATGAATTTGAAATCAAAATGGGCTTCCTTGGCCTTGATGGCCTTTCTTGGGGCCATGGCTACAAACGCACACAGCCAAACTGCCTATCCCAACAAGCCTCTCAAAATTGTGGTGCCCTTTGGTGCTGGTGGCGTGGCCGATTTAACGGCTCGCACCGTGGCGCAAAAGCTGGGTGAAAATTTGGGTCAAAGCATCGTCATTGAAAACAAACCTGGCGCTGGGGGTGTTGTGGCCACTGACGCTGTGGCCAAATCTGCCCCCGATGGTTACACCTTGCTTCTGATGTCCAATGCCACGGCTGTCAGTGCGGGACTTTTCAAAACATTGCCCTACGATGCAGAAAAAGATTTGACGCCTTTGTCTGTACTCGGTACGTTTGACATCGCCATTGTGGTGCCCCAAGAATCTAAATTCACGACGCTGCAAGACTTGCTCAACTTTGCCAAAGCCAACCCCGGAAAGCTGAACATTGGCAGCATCAACGTAGGGAGCACCCAGCACTTGGCGGCAGAGCTTTTCAAAGCGACTGCGGTCATTGATGCGCAAGTTGTGCCCTTTAATGGCACACCTGCCGTGCTAACTGCATTGCGCGGTGGGCAAATTGATTTGGCGGTAGAAATTTTGGCGCCAGTATTGCCTCAAATTAAGGGACAAGCCCTGCGAGCCTTGGCTGTAACAGGCGATAAGCGCTCAGTTGCATTGCCTCAAGTACCCACAGCCAAAGAAGCCGGTGTTCGCAATTTGTACGCAGCTTCTTGGAATGCTCTTGCGGTGCCCTCTAAAACGCCGCGTGACATTGTTCAAAAACTCAATCAAGAAATTCAGAATACTTTGAATTCAGCTGATGTTCGGAAAAAATTATTGGACATGAACGTCGATCCGCAACCGGGTAGCTTGCAGCAAGCTGCCGACTTGTTAAGCAGTGAGACCAAGCGCTGGGGTGAAGTCATTCAACGTGCGGGCATTCCCAAACAATGAACGCCTCCACCGGAAGTTCATGAAAGCAGTTGATGTTTGATTTATTCTGACTCCAACAAACGAACGGCTGTTTCGCGAATCAGAGTGAGTGTCGCTTTTTGGGTGGCGGTGCTCGGTCTTTGTGAGCTCACCACGCTACTCAATTCAATGCTAAGTTGCGGGCTTGAAATAGGCCGTGTTGAAAAAGCTGAGGGGTTGATGGATCGGGTGACTGCATTGCGAGACAAGACAGCGAATCCGGCGCCATCGGCCACCAAATCAAGGATGGCTGTCACGCCATCTATTTCCAATGCAATGTTTGGCCGCAAGCCAACTGCTGCCATTTCTGATTCCACAAGCATGCGAATGGCATTGGGTCGGCTAGGAATCACCAAGGGAAGCTTAGAGACGTCTTTGAATTCAATCGGCGGTGGCGGCGGATCTTCCTGTAGCCCGGGCGGACGGCGCTGAACCAGCCACAACTCTTCTTGAACCAAGTGTGAAACTTCCAACCCCGATGTGGGCTTCATGTTGTAGAGCAGGGCAATGTCCAGCCTGCCGTTAAGCAAACTTTCTTGCATGGCAGATGTGAGTCCTTCGCTGATCGACAATTGAGCATCGGGCATTTTTTCCCTAAATGCTCGGGTCAGTGGCACGGTTAAGACTCTGGCCACACTGGGCGGAAGGCCCAAAGCAACCCGACCGTTCAAATCGATTCTGGACCGACCAAGCGCCTCGTGTGTGCGTTCTACTTGGTGCAAGATGCCTCGCCCATGTTCCAAAAGTAGCAGTCCTGCCTCGGTGGGGCTGGCGCCGCGCCCATTGCGTTTGAGCAAGTTTTGTCGCAACTCAACCTCCAAAAGTCTAATTTGGCGGCTTAATGCGGGTTGTGCCACATTCAGTGCAATGGCTGCGCGAGTGAAGCTGCCCATTTCTGCCACGCGCACAAAATATTCAATTTGCTTGAGGTCCATTTTAGAATTTTGCCATAACAGAGGTTTAGTTATTCAAATTTGTTCTATCTGATAGTGTTTCACTGGCCTAGTTCAAAGGCTCGCTAAATTGGAGAATGGAAACTTATTGACCTAAGGCCATTGCATTCAGACTATGAAACCTTCTTCCCAAACTGCTGTTCCTTGCTTGTTGATGCGTGGCGGCACCTCCAAGGGGCCTTTCTACAAAGCGTCCGATCTGCCAATAGACATCAAACTCAGAGACAAAGTCTTGTTGGCAGCCATGGGTTCGCCTGACAAACGTCAAATCGATGGTTTGGGTGGTGCACATCCACTCACCAGCAAGGTGGGCATCGTGAGCCAAAGCTCCGTCCCGGGGGTAGCGCTTGATTTTTTGTTTGCACAACTTCAGCCTGACAACGACACGGTAGACACCACGCCCAATTGCGGCAACATGTTGGCTGCCGTGGTGCCTTTCGCGCTTGAAACCGGCATGCTTCAAGTTCAAGGTGATCAGACTACTTTCCGTGTCCTGACCTTGAATACCAACATGCAGTGCGACATTACGGTCGATACCACAGGCGGCTTGGTGCAGTACGAAGGCAACGCGCGCATCGATGGTGCACCAGGCACCTCAGCGCCTGTTGTGATCAACTTTTTAGACACAGCAGGGTCAGTTTGCTCTGGTCTGCTGCCTACCGGCAAAGTCAGAGATACCTTGACCGTGACGGGCGATGGTTTTGCCCCCTTCACCTTGGACGTCACTTGCATTGACAACGGCATGCCCTTGGTGATGTTCAAGGCTTCCGATGTAGGCCGCACAGGCTATGAGTCGGTGGCAGACATGAATGCCGATACCGAACTCAAAACCAAAATTGAAGCCCTGAGGCTGCAAGTCTCCTTGTTGATGGGCTTGGGTGACGTCAGCAAAAAGAACTATCCCAAAATGACCCTCATCGCACCCCCACAAAATGGCGGCGCTTTGACCACGCGCAGTTTCATTCCGCATGTATGTCACGATGCCATAGGCGTACTGGCTGCCGTCACCGTAGGCACTGCATGTGTGTTGGAAGGCTCTGTGTGCGATGGCATTGCTGTCATGCTAACGGGCGCTGCCAAAAACGTTTCGGTGGAACACCCCACTGGTGAGTTCAGTGTCGCTTTGCAAACAGAGCCTGCGCCCAACTTGCCGGGCGGACAAAATGTGACGCAAGCTGCACTCCTCAGAACAGCACGCCTGCTCATGCGTGGTGAGGCCATGGTGCCTGCTTCCTTATGGTCCGGCCCCACCGCTTAATTTTTTCTCTTCATTTTTCAATTGGACACCTTCATGAGTACCCAAAAACCTTTGATCATTGATTGCCACGGTCACTACACCACAGCCCCTAAGGCGCTAGAAAACTGGCGCAATGCACAGATTGCCAATTTGAATACGCCGGAGCTCGGCCCTAAAGTTGCCGACCTCAAAATCAGCGACGACGAGTTGCGCGAATCGATTGAGACCAATCAATTGCGATTGATGAAAGAGCGCGGATCTGACTTAACCCTATTTAGCCCGCGCGCCAGTTTCATGGCGCACCACATTGGCGATTTCAATGTGTCTTCCACATGGGCTGCCATTTGCAACGAGTTGTGCTACCGCGTGAGTCAGTTGTTTCCAGATCATTTTGTGCCTGTGGCCATGTTGCCCCAGTCACCCGGTGTTGACCCAGCCACATGCATTCCAGAGTTGGAGCGCTGCGTCAAAGAATATGGCAACGTGGGTATCAATTTGAATCCAGATCCATCGGGCGGTCACTGGACATCGCCGCCCTTGAGTGACAAACAGTGGTATCCCATCTACGAAAAAATGGTGGAGTACAACATCCCCGCAATGATTCACGTCAGTACCAGTTGCAACAGCTGCTTCCACACCACCGGCGCTCACTATTTAAATGCGGACACCACAGCGTTCATGCAGTGCCTCACCTCTGATTTGTTCAAAGACTTTCCTACTTTGAAATTTCTCATTCCGCATGGTGGCGGCGCTGTGCCCTACCACTGGGGCCGCTTCCGCGGTTTGGCGCAAGAGCTCAAAAAGCCCTTATTGCAAGACCATTTGCTGAACAATATTTTCTTTGACACCTGCGTCTATCACCAGCCTGGCATTGATTTGTTGACCAAGGTCATTCCTGTTGACAATATTTTGTTTGCTTCAGAAATGATTGGTGCGGTG
>Ga0209442_1001385_pt1 | contig 13879 bp, 10 predicted proteins | sample LauGreSBDMM110DD_2_FD_187565 | JGI IMG/M metagenome (GOLD analysis project Ga0209442, IMG submission 187565) | Freshwater lake microbial communities from Lake Michigan, USA - Sp13.BD.MM110.DD (SPAdes) (version 2) | ecosystem: Environmental > Aquatic > Freshwater > Lake | place: Lake Michigan...
GGCAACAGCGGTGTGCCCGACTTCCTGTGTTGCATCAACGGGCACTTTGTGGCTATCGAAGCCAAGGCTGGTAAGGGCGTAGCAACCGCACTGCAACTAAAGAACCTAGCCGCCATAGACCTTGCCGGTGGGCACCCAATGATTATTCGTGAAGACAACATGCAGTACCTACTAAACGTAATCGAGGAATGTAAAAAATGAAACTGATTGAGAAATTTATGCTCAAGCGTTGCTCTACTGAAGTACAAATAATGCTCACACGCATGCGGGAGCGACCCGAAGACTTTAGCTACCACACAGGTTGGAAGAAGCTCGTTGAGATTGCCGAATCCAGTAGCAGCCCGTATACAAAGATAGAGCGCAAGATGATACGTGCGTACTGGAGAGAGTGTCAGTTGCAGCGAGATCGTAAAGCATTGCTTGCCCAAATTATGCAGCAAACACTCAACCCGACTTCTAGGGAAAGCGTAGAGGACGGAGTAATGATAATGTCCGCAGCCCAAGCAAGCCTATACGCCAAACAAGCGCAGATGAACAACCAAGCGCAGCAAGCAAGTACATCGCTGTACAGTCAAGCCACTCAAGCGCAAGGGTTCACTGACCCTCGGTCAACGTATGCAAAAATAATGGGGACACTAGGCCCATGAAAATTTTAACGATTGACTTTGAGACGGCTTATGGGGGTGATCTTGGCTTTGCTAAGCAGACTACCGAAGAGTACGTACGCGACCCACGCTTTGAGGTTATAGGAGTCTCAGTACAAGTAGAAGATGGCGAACCCGAGTGGTTTACGGGAACCATGATCGAGACTGCGGAGTTTTTGAGTAGGTATGAATGGAGTGAGTCCCTTGCCCTAGCCCACAACGCTATGTTCGACGGGTTCATTTTGTCTGAGCACTTTCAGATCAAACCGAAGGGTTGGTTAGACACGCTGTCTATGGGCCGCGCACTGCATGGCACTGAGGTTGGTGGTAGCTTAGCTGTACTTGCTAAGCACTACGGTGTTGGCATCAAAGGAGAGCAAGTCAAGCAGTACATCAACTACTTTCGCAAAGACTTCACATCTGAAGAACTCGCCGACTACGGCAGCTACTGCAAGAACGATGTGGCTATGACATGGGATTTGTTTGGGCACATGAGCGAGGGGTTTCCCGCAATTGAGTTTCGGTTGATCGACCTGACCATACGCATGTTCACAGAGCCAGTGTTGCAGTTGGACAAGAAGGTGCTTACTGCCCACCTAACAAGTGTTAGGGACAAGAAGGAATTGTTGATGAGCAAGATGCTGATTGACAAAGACGATCTAATGAGCAACCCCAAGCTAGCCGACGTACTCCGCTCTTTCTGTGTAGAGCCACCGATGAAGGTTAGTTTGACCACGGGCAAACAAACTTACGCATTCGCTAAGAGCGACGAGGATTTTAAGGCCCTGCTGGAGCACGATAACGTCATCGTACAGGCAATTGTGGCTGCGCGGTTGGGCGTTAAGTCTACGCTGGAAGAGACACGAACCGCTAGGTTTCTGGGTATCGCTGATCGAGGGTCAATGCCAGTTCCGCTGCGCTACTACGCTGCTCACACAGGACGTTGGGGCGGTGCTGACAGCGTAAACCTCCAGAACCTACCACGTACCTCACCTCTTAAGTACGCCATCATTGCGCCGACTGGCTACGCAATAATGGATTCGGATTCGTCACAAATTGAAGCGCGTACTCTGGCATGGTTAGCTGGACAGGAAGACTTGGTCGCGGCCTTTGATCGTGGCGAGGATGTGTATTGCATCATGGCATCGGCTATCTACGGACGGCCTATCACCAAGGCTGACACTCGTGAACGCTTTGTGGGGAAGACCACAATCCTTGGCTGTGGCTATGGCATGGGCGCAGGGAAGTTCATGGCCCAACTAAAGAATTTTGGTGTGGCTATTACGCTAGAAGAGGCGACGAAGATTATTGATGTGTACCGCAGAACTTACCCAAAGATCACAGCCCTGTGGAAAGCAGCGGGTACGGCGCTAGACGCAATCATGAGGGGCCAGACGACAACGTTGGGCCGCAACGGTGTGCTCAAAGTTGACGGTAAAGACGGTATCAAACTGCCCAACGGCCTGTACCTCCGTTACCCCAACTTGCGTAGCAGCCAAGACGATGACGGCAAATTTGAACTCATATACGACACCAAGAAAGGCCGCTCCGTTATACCAAATCGGATATATGGAGGCAAGTTGATAGAGAACGTGTGTCAAGCCTTGGCTCGGATTATCATTGGTGAGCAGATGCTTGCGATCAACCGCAAGTACCGTGTTGTCATGACGGTGCACGATGCTGTGGCCTGTTTAGTGCCGATTAAAGAGATCATCACCGCGATGGAATACGTTGAAATCTGCATGCGAATCCGTCCCTCATGGGGGCTGGAATTACCCCTTAATTGTGAGACAGGATGCGGAGATAGTTATGGCGATTGTTGATTACGCACGGCCTTGTATGCTAGCCGAGAACGCGTTGAAGGCGGCGCACGAAGCAATGCTAGAGAAAAAGTTTGCCGAGGCAATTGAGCAGGGCTTCATTGCGATGGCAGAAACAAAGCTGATGATTAACTCGATTAGAGACATGCAGGAGCGTCAAAGATGACCGCCAAACCAATCGTCTGGTCTTTCAGCAGCCTGAAGACTTTTCAGCAGTGCCCGAAAAAGTACTATCACACGAGAATTCTTAAGACCGAGCGTGAGCCCGACACCGTAGCGACTCTGTACGGCAAGTCAGCGCATACAGTTGCGGAAGAATACATACTCAACAAGACTCCGATCCCTCCCGAATTTGAGTACATGAAGGACATGCTTGACCAACTCAACGCCATCCCCGGCGAGAAGTTGTGTGAAGTGATGCTCGGCCTCACCAAAGACCTAGAGCCTTGTGAATTTAATGCCGACGATGTTTGGTGGCACGGTATCGCCGACTTGGTTGTGCTTAATGAGGAGAACGGCATAGCGCACTCCGTTGACTACAAGACTAGCAAAAACTCTCGGTATGCTGACGTAAAGCAACTCGATTTGGTGGCCACGGCTATCTTTGCCAAGTACCCTAAGATCAAGACGATCAAGTCGGCCCTGCTGTTTGTGGTGAGCAAAGATTTTATCAAGGCTACGCATCACGCCGAGATGAAAGACAAGTACATTGAGAAGCCAGCGCAGGATGTTGCGCGTATCGAAGCAGCGATAGAGAACGGTGTGTGGAACCCGATCACCGGCCCGCTATGTAGGTTCTGCCCCGTCAAAGTTTGTGAACACAATAGGAGTTAAACCATGCCATACGTAAACAAACCCCGCCCATACAAAAAAGAGTACGCCCAACAAGTTGAGCGGGGCGAACTACCCACACGGATGGACCGCCAACGTGCCCGTAACGAGATGGATAAAAAAGGCATCGATCGTACGGGTAAGGACATCGACCACACGGTTCCGCTGAGCAAAGGCGGCACTAACGCGCCGAGCAACTTGAAACTGAAGTCTCCTAGCGCCAACCGTTCATTTAGTCGCAACTCTGACCACACAGTCAAAGTCAACAAGCCAAAGAAAAAATGAGCCTTGATACGTATACGTGGCCTCGCCCGCATGGATTTACGCCGTTCGATCATCAGAAGGTAACCTCAGAGTTTTTAATTAGCAACCCCAAAGCGTTCTGCTTTAACGAGCAGGGTACAGGCAAAACGGCGTCGGTCATCTGGGCGGTAGATCATTTGATGAACCTCAACGTCGTTAAGCGAGTGCTTGTCATTTGTCCGCTATCAATCATGAAGTCAGCGTGGCAGCAGGACTTGTTCAAGTTTGCCATACACCGTACGGTTGATATCGCTTATGGAAGCGTGCGTAAACGCAAAGAGATTATTGGCGGAATGGCTGAGTTTGTAATCATCAACTTCGACGGTGTAAGCATCGTGAAGAATGAAATCATTGACGGTGAGTTTGATCTCATTGTGGTTGATGAAGCCTCAGCCTACAAGAACGCGCAGACTGAACGTTGGAAGACATTGCGTGACATCAACAAAAGTGTTAAGGGTCTGTGGATGCTGACGGGTACACCCGCTGCTCAGTCTCCTGTAGATGCTTACGGTCTGGCAAAGCTAGTTAACCCCAAGGGAGTGTCACCATTTTTTGGGCAGTACCGCGACTCAGTGATGCAGCAGCTAACTAAGTTCAAGTGGACTCCGAAGCCGACAGCCAACCAAACAGTACACCGAATCCTACAGCCAGCGATTCGGTTTGAGAAAGCTCAGTGCCTTGACTTGCCCCCAGTTACATCCGTAGATAGAGATGCGCCACTCACGCCGCAGCAGTTGGCGTACTACAAGGTGCTGTTGAAGGAGATGCTCATTGAGGCAGCAGGTGAAGAGGTCTCCGCTGTAAACGCAGCCGCAAAAGCCAACAAGCTGCTACAGATTTCCGGCGGCGCTGTGTACACCGACAACGGCGAAGTGCTGGAGTTCGATGTATCAAACCGCCTGAACGTGGTGCAGGAGATCATTGATGAGTGCAGTCACAAGGTGCTGGTGTTCGTACCCTTTACCCACACCATCGAGCTATTGAAGAGGCACTTGACTAAGAACCACATTGCGTGTGAAGTCATTAACGGCGCAGTGTCAGTAAATCGGCGCAGTGACATCGTAAAGAATTTTCAAGAGCGGCCGACAGTCAAGGTGCTTATCATACAGCCGCAAGCAGCGTCCCACGGACTTACCCTAACCGCCGCTGACACGATCATCTGGTACGCTCCATGCACTAGCGTTGAGACCTACTTACAGGCCAATGCGCGTATCGACCGCCCGGGCCAAGTCAACCCGATGACCATCTATCACATCATGGGTAGCACGGTAGAGCGCAAGATTTACTCCATGCTGCGGGGCAACGTGAGTAGCCACCAAAAGATAGTTGATCTCTACCGTCAAGTACTCGCCGAAACCCCTTGACAATGTACAAAGCTGTGATAGACTTGTTTTCGTGAGCAGTGCCGCTCACACCCATTAACAATTGTTAGGAGCATTAGATGAATGAAGAAGCTACAGCCGCTATAGACTTGAACCAGCTAACCTCGATCTACATAAAGATCAGGGACGCTAGAGCCGATAAGAAGCGAGCGTTTGAGGTAGAGGACAAAGAACTTGAGGACCAGCTAGCGGTGCTTACCACCCAAATGTTGGACACCTGCAAAGAAATGGGTGCTGACAGCATCCGAACACCACACGGCACAATCATTCGTACAGTTAAGTCACGGTACTGGACGAACGATTGGGATTCGATGTACGACTTCATTCAAGAGAATGGTGCATTTGGCCTGTTGGAGAAACGACTTCATCAAACCAACATGAAGGACTTTCTCTCTGAGAATCCCGGCTACTTGCCTATGGGCTTAAATGTAGAAAGCGAATTTACCGTTTCTGTTAGACGTTCCAAGGAGAAATAAAATGACCGACCTTACTGTTTTGAATCAAGACCTCCCCGACTTCCTGCAAAACGCAGGGGTCTCCGACCTTACCAAAGCCCTCGCTGGCCGCACAGGTGTTAAGCGTATCGTGCCTAAGAACGGCATCTTCCGTAAGACTGTTGGCGGTGAAGAGATGGGCAAGGTCAAGGGCAACCTCGACGTTGTGATCGTCAGCGCGTCTCCTAAAGTTGGGCGTATTTTTTACGCTAAGCAGTGGACACCCGATGCCGAGCCAAGCGCTCCAGATTGCTTTTCTAACGACGGCAATGCGCCCGATGCTGGCTCAACCGCCCCGCAGTCTTCCCGATGCGACACCTGTGCTCAGAACATCAAAGGTTCAGGTCAGGGCAACTCTAAGGCTTGCCGCTACTCCCGTCGTTTGGCTATGACTCTGGTTGAAGATTTTGGCACTACGCTCGAAGGTTCTGTGTACCAGATGAACTTGGCATCCAAGTCTTTGTTTGGCGATAGTGTCGGCAACAACACGCATCCGTTTGAGAACTACATTAAGTACCTCGCCAACAACGGCAAGAGCTTAGACTACGTTGTGACTACGCTGAGCTTCAACGAAGAAAACGACAATCAGTCCGTGCTGTTTACACCGGCCCGTTTCATCAACAAGGCCGAGCACACTGTAACTAGTGAAGTCGCTAAGAAGCCAGAAGTGCAGAAGATGGTTGTCATGACTCCGTATCAAGCGGATATGTCTGGCCGCGCTCCCGCACTTGCCGCGCCTGTTCCAAAAGCCGCCGAGCCCGAACCTGATGTTGCCGAGCCGGTTAAACGCGAAAGCAAAAAGGCCGAGGCTGCTACCCCCACAGTCAAAAAAGACTTGGGTTCTGTTATTGATGCTTGGTCAAAGGAGAAGTAATTTATGTCCTACGGATACAGCCAGCGACTGGTTGAGGCCAACAAAAAAGCCGACGAGCAGTCGTGGGGTGTACTCCTTGGGCGCAAGTGTATAGCGCTCGATATTCCTGTGAACGTAATTGCTACGAGGTTCAACGTGAGCCGCGCAACGATCTACAACTGGTTCTGGGGGGCTACAACTCCTAACCAAGCACACGCGGAACTAATCGAGCGTCTCATACCTAGGCTTAAGAAAATCCGATAACTCGTGCGCGTATGGGGGCTCCGGCCCCCTGCGTAGCCGTCCCCAAAAGAAAGTTATATGTCCAACTTTGACCTGCTTGATGCTGTCCTACCTGTTGAGGGTAGGTACTGCGTGATGGGCATTGGACGTTACCCAGATCAAAAATTTGTAGACACGAGAGAAGAAGCAGAAGCACTGTTTGTCAAACACGTTGCTAATGGAGTCGATGCGTATTTTGGTTGCGCCAAGTTTGGCCCGCTGAACACGCGCACTCACGAAAACGTAACGCATGTACGCGCCTTGTGGTTGGACATTGACTGCGGCGCAACTAAGGGTGTACCTGACAGTAAGGGCGTCATCAAAGGATATCTAGACCGGCAGATGGGCTTAGACGAACTTGTGAAGTTCTACACAGCAGTCGGTTTACCACAGCCGATTCTTGTTAACTCAGGTTATGGGGTTCATGCTTACTGGCTTCTTGAAGAGACACTGACCCGCAATGAGTGGGAGCCCTTGTCTAATCGCTTGCGGGAACTGTGCGACGAAAACGGTTTGATCGTAGACGCAACTGTTTTTGAAGCCTCACGTATTCTCCGTGTTCCGGGTACGTTTAATTTTAAGTACGACACCCAAGTACTAGTTAGTGTAATCAACGAAGACACCGTGCGTATGAGTTACGCGCATGTCAAAGAGCTACTCGGTGCGCCTGACGCATCAACCGACAAGCCTGATTTTTTGCCGAACGTCGTTAGTCCAATGATGGAAGCGATGATGGGCAGTAAGGTGAAGCGATTTAAAACAATTATGATGCGCTCGGCGAACGGCGATGGCTGTAACCAACTGCTTGAGGCGTATCAAAATCAAGGCTCCATAGAAGAGCCGCTGTGGCGTTCTGCTTTATCGATCGCCGCGTTTTGTGTTGACGCTAGTACAGCGTCGCACATGATGTCTGACCAGCACCCGGGGTACGACCCAGAAGAAGTAGACGCTAAGATTAAGAACTTGATTGCAAAGGGTGGCCCACACCACTGCGCTACGTTTGAAAAACAAAACAAGTCTGGTTGTGATGGCTGCAAGCACAAGGGCAATATTAAATCCCCAATCGTGCTTGGCATGGAGCTAAGCGAAACGGAAGTAGAAGACGGCGAGTACATACTGCCGCCAGAGGAGAGTACCGGCGTAATACGCCACATACCTGAGTACCCATTCCCTTTTACTCGCGGTAAGACGGGGGGCATTTGGAGAAAGGCTAAGGACGAAGAGGACGAACCAGAGTTGGTGTACGAGCACGACCTGTACGTAGTCAAGCGCATGAAAGACCCTGAGTTGGGCGAGACTGCGTTGTTCCGACTGCATTTGCCAATGGACGGCGTGAAAGAGTTTGTCATTCCGCTGGCATCAATCGCAGTCAAAGAGAAGCTTAGGGAGGCACTCGCGCATCAAGGCGTAGCAGCGCACCCTAAGCAGTTAGAAAACCTCATGTACTTCATCATGACGTTCATGAAAGCACTTCAATACGCAAAGAAAGCAGAAATTATGAGAACACAATTTGGTTGGGTAGACAACGACAGCAAGTTCATCATCGGCGACAGAGAGGTCACAAAGGACGGTACGTTTTACAGCCCCCCGTCACACACGACTAAGCTAGTCGCTGAAAAGATGACGCCGACTGGCTCGTTTGAAAAGTGGAAAGAGGTATTTAACATGTACGCCAAGCCGGGGTTGGAGCCCCATGCGTTCGCGGCACTCACAGCGTTCGGCTCTCCACTGCTCAAGTTTACGGGCATGAGCGGGGCGATCATCAACCTGATTCACAAGTCATCCGGTTCAGGTAAGTCAACGGCGCTCTACATGTGTAACAGCGTATGGGGGCACCCTAAAGGGCTTGCTTCTATTTGGAAAGACACATTCAACGCAAAGATGCACCGGCTCGGCGTGATGAACAACCTGCCCAACACCATCGATGAGATTACGAACACAAGCCCGATGGAGTTCTCTGACTTGTCGTACAGCATTTCGCAGGGGCGTGGTAAGAACCGCATGAAGGCATCTACCAACGAAGAGCGTGTCAACCACACTAGCTGGCAAGGCATAACATTGTCATCGGCTAACGCTAGCTTCTACGAGAAACTTGGCGCGGCTAAAAACTCTCCCGATGGCGAATCCATGCGTCTGCTGGAGTACAGAATCGTACCTACTACCATCATCAGTGTGGCAGAGGGCAAGGAGATGTTTGACCACCAACTCATGGAGAACTACGGCTTTGCCGGAGATATCTACGCCAAGTACTTGATAGACAACCTTGAGGAAACCAAAGACCTTATCCGTCAAATCCAAGCTAGGCTGGACAGCGAAGTACAGTTCACCTCACGGGAGCGCTTCTGGTCTGCTGTTGCAGCTTGTAACATTGCTGGCGGTTTAATCGCTCGTAAGTTGGGACTGCACGACTACGACATGAAGGAGGTCTACAAATGGCTGACCGGCATGCTCGGCGAGATGCGCGAAGAAGTGGCCCCTCCGAATTCAAACCCCATATCAATTATTGGTGAGTTTGTTAACGCCCACATGAACAACGTGCTGGTGGTAGACGGAGAGGTAGACGCTCGGAATAGCCTAACGGCTTTGCCTCAACAAGAACCCAAGGGTGAGTTGCTTATACGTTATGAGCCCGACACCAAAGATTTGTTTATCTCTGCCAAGCATTTTAAGGACTACTGCGTCAAGGCGCAGATCAACTACAAGGATGTGCTTAAGCAATTGAAAGACGAAGACGTATACGCCGACACCGTTAACAAGCGTATGTCTAAGGGCATGCGGGTGATGTCTCCAGCGGTTCGTGTGCTACGTTTTAAGGCCGACAAGTTTGATCTATTCAGCATGACCGCAGCAGATGAAGATAGAGACGGTAACGTACCGGATTAATTGGGCGAAGTTCCGACCCGGGTACTCTTTCTTTGTGCCTTGCATCAACCACAGCAAAGCAAGGGAAGCAATCCGGGCGGTGTGCCGCCGACTGAAAATCGAGGTAGTTACAAAAGTAGTGATTCAGGAGGGCATCAAAGGCTTGCGGGTCTGGCGCACTTAAGCTAGACTGAAGCCGTTGTTCTCCTTGTGGTTGTCATAGTACCACTTGCCCCCGGCCTAAACACCGGGGGCTTTTTTTATTTAGGGCTTTCGCGTTCCAGTTTCTTGTAGCTTGGCTCCAGCAAGTCCATGACCTGTGGATAGTACTTCTTGTCAATCGGGAACCCGCGATCAGACATCAGCCTACGCTCCATGCGTTTCTTCAAAGACTCATTGATCTGAGCGCTTGTGATTGGGTCCCAATAGTTTTTGTCGTTGTACTTGATGATTTTGTCAATAGACTTTTCAACGTCGTTGTCAGAACCCTTGGTGATCTCCAAGTCCAACCTAGCCAATGCGCTGGAGCGATCACGCTTAGCTTCTAGAATCAACCCTTGGATTTTGAAGATAGCCTCTCGGCGAGCTTGGAGCCCGTCAGTAGCAAAGCCAGCCCCCTGCGCCAGAATCTGACCTATGGTGAACTCTTCCGCGTCTTTGATAGATGCACCGGTTGTAGTCTGCGCACCTTCTTGAGAATACCGATAGGCCGTCAGTGGCGCACGGAACAGGGCCGGGGCCAGTTGCTCCATACCTTGAAGAATCTTTCCTTGATTAAAGAAGTCAATAGCCCGACCAGTCTGCTTGACAAGGGAAACACCCGGACCACCCAAAGAAAGCAAGTAGTCCATCATCTCAGCTTGGGCAGTGGCTTGGTCTTTTACTTCGGGGAACCACATGTTGTTCATGGACATGCTGCTGCTGATGTCGTAGCCAGTCAAACCAGCAATCAAACCTTTATCAAGGAACTCATCAAGCGTATAGCCGCCAATCTTTACGTTGCCGAATGTCTGTGGGAGCCAAATGTTGCGGAACCAGAACTCAAAGTCTCGGCCTTCAAGCGGGTCATCCTCATCGTCACCGCTCATTTTGTTAAGCGCGTTCAGAGCACCTTGGATGACACCCATAGCCATACTGATACCGGGTATGCCGACATACCCAGCAAGCGCGTACGACATGCCGAGCGAACCCAAGAATTGAATTTTGGCTTGCTTGCGCTCTTCAGGAGTCAAACCCTTGAACATGTTGTACGCATTGCGTATGAAGTACGTGGTAACAAACGCAGGGAACATCTTGAACTGCAAGATGGCGCGACCAATTGGGCTGTCGGCGCTGAGTCCTACCTCCCCCGCTTTATTTGCTGCAAGACCCCGAGGTCTTTCAGACGCATGGTAGTTACCTAACGCCTCGTGAGATTCAGCGGCGGCGGCGCTCAAAGCTGCTTCGTGCGTCAACCCTTTGTCGCGGTTCAGCCGATACGAAGTCATAAAAGTCACTTCACGAAGCATCCGTTCGGCGTGGTGAAACAGCGCAGTCATTGCGTCAGACGTAGCCTTACGCCCCCTTGCAAAAGCACTACGCGCCTCTGCGGTTGGTACGTTGCGGCGGTTGCCCAAATCAAAGGCCATCGTGGTGTCGCTGATACCGGTGTCTCGCATGTACTGAGCGGCTAATTTTTCATCTGCGGTCAGCCCTTTAAGGTTCTCCATACTAGGCATGGTATAGCTAGTAGACCCGTCGGGATTGGTCTTGGTTACGCCGAGTCCGTTAAATACATTCAAGGTCGAAGCAAGAGCGGCGGCAGTTTTAGCCACACCATGATGAGACGCAAGTACTGGGGCTACGAACACAGGCACAGCAGTAAGCTGGGCCACCATAGTCTTGATGGAAGTCATCATCCACAAGAAGGCCGCAGTAGTAACAAACCTTGAGGCTTCGTAACCGATTGAGTCCTCGGCAGTTGGGCGAATCTGTTTCTCTGCACGCATAGTCATTTCAGCAACGAAGTCGCCCAATCTAGCTTTGTTTGGGTTCCCTTCTAAGGAAGCTGAAGCGCTCTCAAGGTTGCGCATGATCTCAGGGCCGTACTTGATACGCGCAATCTGATTTGCCATGTTCGTGCCGGTGGTCACAAGGTTACGGTTAATGTCCCCTGAAAAACCAGCAATGCCTTGACGAGTCAAGAACTGCCGACGGAAGTTGCGGTCTGGAAGAGTCTGCAAGTACATCTGATAGATGTCATCCTTGAGCTTGTCGGCGTCAAGTGTGTTGCCTTGCTTGCTAGAGTCGATGTTATTAAATATTTCCTTCAGCATTTCACTGGCGGCTACATCTTTTTTACGTGCGTTAGACAGGCTATTGCCCTCGTCAATATCCCCACCCTGCATCATCTCGTCTTTAGTGCGTGTGTTGCCGGTTTCAGCGTTCAGTTGCTTTACGCGCTCTTTAACAAAACGATCACGGTCTATCTGCTTCTCAAACATGTGGAACTCACGAGTTTGCCCTTTGCCCACGCGAACCCAGAACTGCCCATAGCGCATGAGGGGGAAGTACGGATAGCGCTTCTTGCCGTCCTCGTACATCTGCTTGATAGACGCAATTAGCTTGCCTTTTGGTGACTTAGGGTCGCTAGCGCTACCGGGCAGGTCGGACGCATCAATCTGCTCTTGGAGAACTTCGTGGTATGCCTTGTGGTTGTCTTCGTAGTACTGACGGACTTTGTTGTACAACGCTTTGTTTTCTGGAAGCAGTCGGCTCCACAGTTCAACCAGCCCTTTGTTTGAGGTATCTGTGTTTGGGTCTTTCGACACAAGGGTCGAGTAGTGCATTACATCGGCAAGTGCTTTGTACTGTTTAGCGTTTTTGGCCCCTAGCTTTCGCAAGTCTTCAGCAATCTCAAACAGATCGTTGTTAGCCTTGTTACGCATGGCGTTCATCTTCTCGATGTTTGCCCACGCTGTGTTCATGCCTTTAACACCTAACTTGCCTGCCCAACGTACAAGAGCCCCTGTTTGTAACGCCGGAAGCAGTTGCTGCATTACCGCGTCTTTGAGTTGAACTTTGCCTTGCGTAAGCGCTTCAAGAAATTCCTCCATGCTACGCATGCGTATCAACTGCTCAATCAAACCACTAGGCTTGATGTCGTCACGGAAATTACCCTTACCTAATTTTTCGGCGACTTTATCAACTTTTTTACGAGTCTGTTTGGCCGAGGCAAAGACTTGTTCGTAGCTCTCCCCGCGTTCGACTCGTTCCAGCTTGCGCATGGTGGGTGTTTTCTGCGCGGACAAAATCTTGTCGGTAATCAAAACCAAGTCGGTCATGGCGCTGAAGTCTTTTTCGCCGACCCCAAAGAACTCCATGATGGCGCGAACAAAGCGATTGAACGCCGAGCCCTTAGCTTGCGTAGCATCCACAGCCATCAAGAACTCTTGCATTACGGGCTCGGTCATGCCGTAGGCCAAGAACTCCTGATGCAGTTCAAAAATCTTGAAGTATGGGTTGCCGTTCTCGTCTATATCGAGTGTGGACTCCACCAACGCACGAAGATCATCGGGCACTTTACCCGCTGCATCCATAGCTTCGTACGCATCACTTGCGTTCATCATCACACGGGTAAACGCTCGCGTAGCCCTAGTCAGCAGCGCATCACTAGAGAAACCATTAGCAATAGCCGTCAGACCCAAAGACAGCTTCTGATTTGTAGCAGCGTGCAGCAACTCGTGCAGCACCGTAATATTATTGACGCCTTGGTCAACCCCAAAGCTAGCCCCGCGCACATAGACCCTGCGAGTTTTAGCAGGTAGGTCTTCAATGAACAACCCCCGTGCGGCGTTCCAGTCGTTTATGTTTCGCTGCAACTGCTCAGGTATGGGGTCGCCTTTTTTAACAACGATAAACTCTACGTCTTTAACAAAGTTGCGCAGACGCTGGGCAATAAACTTCTGGAATGCGTTGCCGGTTTTTATGACTCGTGCAAGAGCTTGCACCCCGTTGGTGGCTTTGGAGAATCCTTCATCTGGCCGACCAGCTTTGCCGGTCTTTTCCGAGCGAGATACTTTGCTCTTCTCGTACGCTATACCAGTTTTTATGTCAGCGAGTTCCTTTGCGCTAATCGCTGAGTTCTTGATCGCAGCAGCTATGCGGCCCCGTGCGGTGTCCGTTGCTGGGAGTGAGTCTTGCAGCATGAGCAAGGACTTGACGGCTTGAATCTTATCAACCCGTTTATTTCTTTCCGCTTCTACCAACTGCTCATCTGTCTCAATCTTTGACTCATCAATAGGGGCCAGCGCTGCGTTAAGTGTTTCGATGGCCGAGTCAGTTGTGGACGCTACAGCGGCGGCAGCTTTGCCCTTGTTCCTGTACGTAGCTTTAGTAGCAGCACGGTTGGCTACTCGTTGTTCTTCAG
>Ga0209442_1001386_pt1 | contig 13875 bp, 12 predicted proteins | sample LauGreSBDMM110DD_2_FD_187565 | JGI IMG/M metagenome (GOLD analysis project Ga0209442, IMG submission 187565) | Freshwater lake microbial communities from Lake Michigan, USA - Sp13.BD.MM110.DD (SPAdes) (version 2) | ecosystem: Environmental > Aquatic > Freshwater > Lake | place: Lake Michigan...
TTGGCAGCTCGATCAAGATGATCGCGATGCTGATCAGGCCGATTGGCAGGTTGACGTAGAAGATCAAGTGCCAGCTGAAGGTGTCGGTGAGCCAGCCGCCGAGCGCTGGGCCAATGAGGCTCGCAAGCCCAAAGACCGCGCCGAAGAGCCCCTGATAGCGACCACGCTCCTTCGGTGAGTAGAGGTCACCAATCGTTGCCAGCGCAATAGGGAAGAGCGCACCGGCGCCGAGCCCCTGGATGCCGCGGAAGATGATCAGCTGCTCGATATTCTGCGAGAGGCCAGCGAGCACTGACCCAATCAGGAAGAGGCTCACGCCGGTAAGGAGGAGCGGCTTGCGGCCGTACATGTCGGAGAGCTTGCCGTAGATCGGCACCGTGACGGTGCTGGCAAGCAGGTAGATCGTGACCACCCAGGTGTAGAGGTTTGCACCGCTCAGATCGGTGATGATCTGTGGCAGGGCGGTGCCGACGATCGTCTGGTCGAGCGCACCCAAGAAGAGGGCCATCATGATCGCGAGGATGATCCCTTGCTTGGCACGCTTTGAAAGGTCAGCTCCTGCAGGGGCAGGGGTCGCTTTCGCGGCGGGACGCTTCTTGGTCGCAGCAGGGCGACGTGTCTTCGCAGTGGGCATTACGTGAACCTCCAAATCGCGCCGTCAGATCTCCGACGATATTTCGCGTTGCAACTATCGTACTCCTCACCGCGGATGCCTGCTGAGCGCTAGGGTTCGCCTATGCAGATTGCCGTGGTCATTGAGGGGCAGATGAACCTGTCGTATGAGCAGCAGCTCGCCGCTGCGCGCCGAGCCGAGGCGGTCGGCATCAGTGGCTTCTTCCGCACCGATCACTACCAATCGTTCCCAGGCTCCGACGACCAGGCGACCACCGACGCTTGGAGCGTGTTGGCGGGCATCGCGCGCGAAACGAAATCAATCACCCTCGGCACACTGGTAAGCCCCGTCACCTTCCGCGCGCCAGGCGAGTTCGCCAAGGTGGTCGCCACCGTGCAAGAGATGGCGGGGCGGCGGTTACATGCCGGCCTCGGCACCGGCTGGCACGAGTCAGAGCATCACCGATACGGCTTCCCATTCCCCGAGATGGCGACTCGCGCAGAGATGCTTGAGGAGCAGCTCGAAATCGTTCGTGCTCTCTGGGCCGGGCCCGACGGCTGGTCGTTTAGCGGGAAGCACTACAGCGTGAGTGACGCCCTCTTCCGCCCAAAGCCAACGCCCGTTCCATGGATCATCACCGGCGGCGAGGGCTCACCGCGCGGCATGCGCATCGCGACGAAGTACTCGGATGAGTTCAACCTGACCTCGTCGACCCCTGCGACGGCCCGTGAGAAATTCGCACAGCTCGACACCACCTGTGTGGCAGCAGGTCGGGCACCAGAGAGCCTTGCGCGTTCTGCGATGACGGGGATGATGATCGGCCGTACCGAGCCTGAATATCTCGAGAAGCTGCGCGGCTTTATGTCGCGCATTGGCGCCGCGGGCGACCCCGAGGAGTACCTCGCACCACGCCGAGCGCGATGGCTGGTTGGTACCCCTGATCAGGCGCTGCAGCAGATGCGCGCCTTCCGCGATACGGGGGCGAGTCGGTTGATGGTGCAGCACATGGATCCTACTGAAACGGCCTCACTCGATCTACTTGCAGAGCTACACGCGCAGCTCTAGCGCGCTCCCTTAGCGCGCAGCGGCGATTCTTCCTCTGCGGCCGTGCGGCCCAATGCGATAGATCACTCTGCCGCGGAGTGCGCTGAGTGGCAGTGCCCCGTCATGACGTGAGTCGCGCGAGAGTGCTGCGTTATCGCCAAGGAGCCAGAGGCCCGATACGCCTGGTGGTGGGGGAGCCACACGCTTCACGTCGAAACGACCCTCGCGCGCAACGATGACCACGCTACCAATCGGCGGCACGCCGCGGAGGCCAGGGAGGCCACGCGGGCCCGCTGGAAGCACAAGGAGCCGGTCCCCCGGACGGAGGGCCGGCTCCATTGAGCGTTCAGCAACATCGGCGACCCAGATCCGTCCGGGTCGATCAAGCACAGCGGTGCGTTACGCCTTTGACGCGACGAAGGTAGCAGCGAACGCCTCGGTTGCAGCCACAAGCTCTGCCGCCGCAGCCGCATCAACGTTCTGCTTGTTCTTTGATGCCAGCTTGAGCAGCTTCCAGACCTGGTCGTGCAGGTCGGGGAACTTCGCCAAGTGCTCAGGCTTGAAGTAGTCAGACCAGATGACCTGGACCTCGTGCTTCACCTTCTCGGCGTGCTCCTCTTTTGTCGTGATGCAGCGCACGAGCTTATTGCGCGTGGCGCTGTCGGTCACCTCGATCTGGCCGATCAGCTCAACCATGCGGGCGACCGTCTTGGCGGCAACGACTGCCCCCGATGGGTCGTAGATGCCACACGGCACGTCGCAGTGCGCGTGGACGGTGACTGGTGTGAACTCGGCGAATAGGTTACGCATGTTGTTCTCCTCTCTACTTCACGAATACAGAAACGGCCACATTCAGCAGCGCGAGCACGCCGATTGCGTGATACGTGTTCGCTGCAATGGATACGTCCTTACGACGCGGCCATGCAAGCAGCAAGATCACCGCTGCCACAGCAATTTTAATGCCGAACTTCGTGTGGTTCACTGGGTCGGCACCCATCTCGGCAATGCCAACGAGCAGCACGCCAGTCACGAATTGGAGCAGGGTGCCATGGGTAATCCCCGCCGAAAGACGCTTCGGGGAGCTCGATAGACCGGCGAAGTAGCCGCCCACGATTGCGGCCATGCCGAGTAGGTGGATGAAGACGAGGACAAGCTGGGCAGTCTCCACGGTTTCCCCTTTCTGCTGCGCGGCCATGGTGGCCGCCTCTCTGTACGGTAGCGGACTGCGCGGCGTGCGGCAGCCCTGCGTGGCGGGGGGTGGGAGCGTGTAGGGTTTCTCTATGAGCGAACGAAAGGTACGGGCCTACAGCTCGTACAGCCGAGATGCCCTGATCCCGCCTGCAGCGGGCGAGGGCGTCGCGTGGCTTGGGCGTCAACCGTGGGCCCATGCAAGCCTTGCCTACCGTGCCCTGCGCTTCACCTTGCGCGTGGTCCTCGGTGCGTTCGGGATGCGCATTAGGGCCATCGGGCTTGAGCGCCTCGCAACATCTGGGCCGCGCATCCTCGTTGGTGCTCCGCACCGTCGCTACTACGAGGCCTTTGCGCTCGGCATCGCCGCCCCCGCAGCGCCGCGGATCTGGTGGCTCGGCCTCGGCCCATTCATTGTTGGTCGCGGTCGCGTCCGCTCCGCGCTACTGCGGCGACTCGGTGGCCTCCTTCCGGTGTGGCGTGGCACGAGCGGCATTGAGACACATCTGAATGCGGCAAGCGCCGTCTTCGCCGCGGGCGCCCACTACGGCGTGATGCCCGAGGGTGGAACCGGCGGACCTACCGATCGCTTCGCGGAGTTCCGCCCCGGCGCGGCAATCATCGCCATGCGCACTGGGGTGCCGGTCGTACCAGTGATCTTCCGATTCCACAATCGCAGGTTCGGCCTGCCGAGCGTTGAGGTAATCGCACTCGACGACACCTCACCATGCACTGATCAGCCGACCCCCGAGGCCGGGAGCCGAGAGGAGCTGACCTTTGCTGCCGCATGGAGCGAAGCCCTGGCCGATCGTATGGAGACGATTTGGCGCAAGGGGGTAGGATCGGCGTCATGAGCGCCAACGTTTGTCCGTTTATTGCGACGGGCGCAGACTCCTCGAAGCGATCCTCAGAGCCGAGTGCGGCGCACTCCTGTTTCGCGACGCGTCCAGCGGAGCCGATCAATCTGCAACGGCAGAGTGACATCTGTCTCACCCCAACATTTACCGCCTGCCCAATCTTTCTCGCGTGGGCCTCGCGCGAAGCGGCGCAAACAATTGACGCCCCCGCCCCGCAGCCACTCCCGTACGGCACCCCTGCCGCAAGCGCCCCGGTTGACCTTGCCGCTGCAACGCTCGGGATTGATGAGGTTGAGGGCGAGTACGAAGAGCTCCCTGAGGGGAGCATCTGGTCCACGGCACCGACGCCGGCTGACCCAGGCTTTGAGCTGAGCCCTTCCGAAGAGGAGCGCGTGCGCGTTGTGCCGCTGCACAAGCGTCGATCCATGGATGACGAGGCGCCACGCGCCGCACTGCGACTGCCGAAGATTCCTGGTGGCACTCGAGGTGCCGCTGCGTTGTTGGTCCTCGCCGCCGTCGTGCTCTTCTCGATCCCGACGATTCTGAAAGGGGTGAACGGCTTCATTGCCGGCGTGACGGCTACACCTTCGCCAAGCGCTTCACCGACCAGTGATGTCAGCCCGTCGCCAACCCCAACGCCGACGCCAGAGGTGGTGCTTTATCGCGTGAAGTCGGGCGATACGTTGGGGAAGATTGCTGGGAGCTATCAGATCAGTATTGATGTGATCCTTAGCGCGAATCCCGCAATCGACACGAAGTCATTGACTATCTACGTGGGTCAGGAGCTGATCATTCCGTCAGTGATTCCCGACGTGGTGACGTCACCGACCCCGTAAGGGGCGAGGGTATTAGCGGTCGCGCGGCGAGAAGTTGATCGCGGTGATCTTGCCGGCTTCGACCTTAATCGTTGCGTCAATCTTGCTGCTCTTGGATCCAGGTCGTACGACCAGGATGTCGCACTCCACCTGATGACCGGTGTCCTTCACCTCGCCTGGGATCATGCGCAGCCCCTTGTCGGCACGCAGGAACCAGCCGCCAACGCGTTCATGTCCCTTCAGCAGTTGAACGCTGTCAGCGACGTGCACGCGCATCTCGATGCGTTCGTCCATGAGCTTGAGAGCGCCCGCGCGGTCATCCGCGTTCAGCAGCTCGAAGAAGGCGTCGGTTGTGTCTTGTGCACCCATGGGCTGATGGTACCCTGCCGACGATGATTGATGCCCTCGACGCCGCCGGCCTCCTCGCCCGCTTCGCGGCACTGTACCCCGTTGCCGCAACGGGGATGGGGATTCACGATCACGACGGATCGTGGGGCGAGCATGGCCCCGCCGGTCGCGCGGCACGGCTGGGCTGGTGCGACCGCGAAGAGGCACGACTGGTTGCCATCCCGGTGGCGAGCCTCAGCCCCGACGACCTCTGTGATCGCGACCTTGCCCTCGGCACGATTCGCGCGATCCGCTTCGAACTACAAGAGGTGCAGCCTGAGGCGTGGGATGCCCTCCATACCGTCTCCGTCATTGGCGGTGGGCTCTTCCCGCTGATCGCACGCGGCTTCGGCACTGCAGAGCGTCGCGCCAGCGACCTCGCTAGCCGACTCACGCAGATTCCTGCCCTTCTGGATGCCGCCGTTACCGACCTCACCGGCCTCCCCGAACTTCGCGTCCCCGCCGACGATGGCGCACCGCGACGTGCAGGAGATCTCCCCCCAACGGGCACGGTCACGCTCCCCGCGCGGCCAGTTAGTCGTCTCCACACCGAAACAGCGATCGCGCAGGCACCAGGCATCGCCGAGCTCGCCGAGTTGGCTGTAACGACCTACGGCGAGGCATTGCGCGGCCCAGCCGATGCGGCCATCGCCGCCACAACTCGGTTCATCGAGCGGCTGCAGCGCGAGGTGCTCCCGCAGAGTTCCGGCGAAGGGCGCTACGGCGCAGCGCTCTACGACCGTGCCTTGCGCCACACCCTCTTCGGCTCACACGACCGCGCCGCAATTGCCGCCAAGGGCGAGCACGAGTTTGCCGCAGTGCGTGCGCGCATGATCTCAATCGCCCAGCGCATTGCGCCAGAGTGGCTTGGTGATCGGGCAACCGCAGCACTGAGCGGCGATCGCTCAACCCTCGTCGCGGAGGTGTTGCATGCCATCGGTGGCGACCACTGTGCCCCTGAAGAGATGCTGGATCGATCCCGCGCCGAAACCGCGCGCTGCGAAGCCTTCATCCGCAAAACTGGGCTCGTGGACCTCCCGAAGGAGCCGCTCGAGATCATGTGGACGCCGCTCTTCTTGCGCGCCTACGCTGGTGCATTCCTTGACGCACCAGGCCCGCTCGATCGTGGTGAGAAGAGCTTCTTCTACGTGACGCCAGCCCCTGATGACGCGACGCCCGAGCAGGTTGAGTCGAAGATGCGCGAAGACAACAACCGCATGCTGGCGCTCCTTGCGATTCATGAGGCGATCCCAGGCCACTATCTGCAGCTCGCCGCCGCGAATCAGACGCCGCGCCCACTTCGAGCCGCATTCGGCTCTGGCGTCTTCGCCGAAGGGTGGGCGGTCTACGTCACGCAGGTGATGCTCGATGAAGGATTTGGCGATGGCGATCTGGCGCTGGAGCTGGTGCACTGGAAGTTCTATCTCCGCTGCATTGCCAACGCCCTTCTTGATGCTGGCATTCACGCGGATGGCCGCGATGAGGCGTGGGCACTCGACCTGATGGTTGGACAGAGCTGGCAAGAAGAGGCGGAGGCGAAGGCGAAGTATCTGCGTGCGCGTCTCACCTCGACGCAGCTGCCGACCTACTTTGTCGGCTCCATGGGGTGCTGGGAGGTTGAAGATCGCGCACGCCGTGCCGCGGGCGGTCCAGTTGCGCATGTTGACGGCGCAGAGCTACCAGGGAGCCGAGTGGAGACGCCGGGCTTCTCACGACCGAAGCATCTTCGGGCAGTGCTCTCGCATGGCACGCCACCGATTCCGCTCCTCGAACGACTCCTCGGCCTCGCCGAGTAACTCGATTAGGAGTGGAGCCCCTCCTCTGCGGTGATGTCGCGGCTCAGGCCGCAGGCAAACTCTGTGCGCACGGTGATCGTGGCGCCAGAGAGAAGTTCGATCGCGCGCACCAGATGGAGTGAGCTCCCCTGATAGACGCGTTCAAAGCCTCCCTCGGAGTTGGAGATCGTTTCGATTGGCGCCCATGCCGCTGCCGCCTGCGGCGCACTGGTTGTGGTTAGTGCAATGCCGAGATAGTCGTTCCCTGACAGGAGCGGCGCTCCCGCTGGCGCATCGCCCGGTGCGTCATGTGCTGTGCGCGCACCCGCCACCGTCCAGTGCGCCGCAGGATTGCCGCCACCACCGAGCAGCATCAGGTTCCACTCCTCATCTATTGCGGCGCTGAGTGCAGGGCCGCCAGTGTGTGCCAGCGTTGTCTCAACTGCGAGTGTCGGATCCATTCGACCCCCCGCTAGCCGAATCGTTCGTGTCGCCGCAATGGTCGTGCCCGCAATCTGCTGCGTGGCGGTGAGCGTTGCACTGCGATCGTCGTGCTCTGTTAGCACCCACGGTGTCGAGGTAAAGCTGCCGATTGCTTTCGCGGCGCCGTCGGCGATCGCGCGACCGCTGGTGCCAGCAGGGTAGAGGCGCAGTAGGGCAGAGCGCCGCTCGTAGTCGTCGTACTGCAGCTTCGCCGCCAATCCTGGCTCCTTGACCGAGACGATGTCGTGAATTGATGCCACGCCACCGCTCTCGCTTGTAGGGTTCGCCGTTGTGCCGGCCGCTTCAGCTTTAGCATGGGCGCGCAGCTTCTCGTGATACGCCTCGGGGCGTCGGCGCATCACCGCCAAGAGTGCGTGGTGTGGAGCGCGGAGATCGAGTGAGGTGATCGCGCCACCTTCTGTCGGATCGATCTGTAGTCGCGCACCAGCGTTGGCGAGCTGAAGCTCGCTGGACCCGTCGAGGTCGAGATCGGCGAGAAGTGCTGGCAGCGCTGCGCCCGCGTGCGTGCGGCGGTAGGTGCCGTCGGCGATGTCTTCGGCGGCGATGAGGTGCTCGAAGGTGGCGAGGCGCATGTGCGTGATGTACACACCACCGAAGAGTCCGTGCCAGTAGCAGTCATTCGACTGGCCGCGATGCAGGTGGTCCTCGGCGGCGAGCCGCGCGGCCCCGGCCGGCATGGCGGCCACCTTGGCGCTGGTGCGCAGCATCTGCTTATGGAGATCGTTGATCTCGCTGTACTTCACCTGGAAGTTGCGCCAGAAGCCTCCGCGCAAGTAGCGCGCCTCAGGGCTCTTCGCATCCTGCGCTGCATGCAACATCGGCCCAAAGACCTGTGACTCATCTGGTGGCAAGACCCAGTCACCCATCTCGGCGTACGACGAGGTTGGTAGATAGACGCGACCGATCGGCCCGCGCTCGTCAAGCCAGCGCGATGGCGTGGTGGTGGTGAGCCAGTCAGCGTTTGTCTCGAGGGCGGTGAAGAACTTCTCGACCCACTGACCTTCGCCCCAGCAGTGATCCCAGGTGGTCGGCCAGGAGCCGAACTTCTCGCCGTCGTCTCCCATCGTGCCGATGCGCTCGCCCCCGAGCGTGGCGTGTTCGCGCAGATACTCAATCACGCTCTCAACTGTGCCGAAGGGGATGCGATAGCGAAGCCCCTGCTCGGTGCCGAAGACGGTGAGCGGCTTCCCCTCGTCTTCGGTGAGGTAGGCGCCCCAGAGTGCATCCTCGGGAATAGCAGCGGCGCGGAAGTGGGCGTCATCGAGGATCGTCCAGCGATAGCCGCCATCGTGCAGTGCCGCTGGGAGGGATGGCTCCCAGACGCGCTCGGCGAGCCACGCACCCTGCGGCGCAACGCCAACGAGCTCCTTGATGCGCTCGCGCATGCGTCGCAACTGCGCGACGCGGTCGGCGGCGGGGAGTGTGGCGAGGATCGGCTCGTAGAGGCCGCCGCCAACGATCTCCACCTGACCGCGCTCAACGAGGGCACGAACGCGCGCGAGGAACTCTGGATGCGCGGCGGCGAACCATTCCAAGAGTGGTCCCGTGTAGTGCAGCGAGAGTCGAACCTTCGGATGGCGCTCCAGCGCCTCGATCATCGGCAGGTAGGCCTTCTCGTAGATTTCGTCGAAGACCCAGCCGAAGTTGCCGACCGGCTGATGGTTGTGCAGGGTGAGCGCGAGCGAGATCCGACGGGGTGCGCTGCTGCTACTCATGGGGAGAGGTTAGCGGTGGGACCCCGTTTGTGGGGCGGCGGCGGGAAGGTAGAGATGCTCGCAGTACTCATGGAGCATGCGGGTGGTGCTGAAGCGCCACAGGGTGCTGCCGATCGATGCGCGCGCCAGGTCGAGCCAGGCAGCGGGGAGGCCATCGGCGCCACGATCGTAGTAGCGCGGCACGACCTCGTTCTCCAGGATGCGATAGAGGCTCTCGGCATCAGCCGCGTCTTGTGCCGCGTCATCCGGGTTGATGGAGGTGTCGCCAATCGCAAAGCCGTTGGTCCCCGTGTATCCCTCGTCCCACCAGCCGTCGAGGATCGAGACGTTCACGGCACCATTCGCCGAGGCCTTCATCCCCGAAGTGCCCGATGCCTCGAGCGGTCGTCGCGGCGTGTTGAGCCATACATCGCAGCCGGCAACGAGGTAGCGCGTGGTGCGCATGTCGTAATCCTCCATGACGAAGATGCGCCCACGGAATGCGTCGGTACGGCTCTTCTCCCAGATGTCGCGAATCACCTCTTGGCCGGCGCGGTCGGCTGGGTGTGCCTTGCCCGCGAACACAATCTGCACCGGTCGATCGCTGTTGCTCAAAATGCGGGTGAGGCGCTCGATATCGGTGAAGAGGAGATTGGCGCGCTTATAGGTCGCGAAGCGGCGAGCGAAGCCGATCGTCAGAACGTTGGGATCAAAGAAGTGGTCCGCCTCGCGAAGGGCGTCCGGCGCCTCGCCGTGTCGCCCGAGCTGTCGGCGGATGGAGTCACGCAAGAACTCTCCGAGCGCCACCTTCTGTCGAGCATGCGCATCCCACCAGGCGCGCGCGTCGACGCTGCCGAGGCGCTCCCAGAATCCTGCCGCCTCTGGTCCATCGGTGTCGAGTCGATCGAGGTCGGCGTTCAGGAACTGCTCGTAGACGACGCGCGTCTCGCGCCCCACCCAGGTTGGCATGTGCACCCCATTGGTGATCCCAAGGATCTTGTTGGTGATGACTGGTGACCAGGTGTTGTTCGCCGTCTCCGCGTGCAGCTTGCTCACGGCGTTCGCGCCAACGCTCAGTCGAAGTGAGAGGGCGGTCAAATCGAAGGCACCACGATCGCCCTCAGCGCCAACGGCGAGATCAAGCATGCGCTGCAGCGGTACGCCGCCGGCGTCGGCTTCACCGGTGCCGTCACAGAGTGGCCCAACAACGCGGCGCACGAGGTCAACGGCGAACTTCTCATTGCCGGCTGAGACGGGGGTGTGAATCGTGAAGACCGTATGGCGCTTGACGTGATCAAGCGCGCTATCAAGCGTCTCGCCCGCGGCGACGAACTCGCGTGTGCGCTCCACGAGGTTCAGGGCCGAGTGGCCTTCGTTCAGGTGGTAGACCGACGGGTCAACACCGAGTGCACGCAGGGCGCGAATGCCGCCGACGCCGAGCACCATCTCCTGGTGCAGGCGCATCTCGCGGCCACGCACGTACAAGATATGGGTGATCGGACGGTCAGATTCGCTGTTGGCGCTGATGTCTGTATCGAGGAGCAGAACAGGCACGCGACCGATCTGTGCAACCCATACCGCCGCCGAAACTCGGCGGTCGCCGAGCGGAATCGAGATAACGAGCTGCTCGCCGGTCGGACCTGCGGCGCGCGCGAGGGGCAACAGCGAGAGGTCAATCTCTGGGTAGGCGTGCTCCTGATGCCCATCGGCATCAATCGTTTGACGGAAGTATCCGCGGCGATAGAGGAGGCCAACGCCAATGAGTGGGAGCGCCATATCTGAGGCGGCCTTCATATGGTCGCCGGCCAAGACGCCGAGGCCGCCGGAGTAGAGGGTGAGGCTCTCGTGCCAGCCGAACTCGGCACAGAAGTAGGCGATCGGGTTGGTGAGGTCGGCACCGTGTGCGCGAGGGAACCAGTGGTCGCTGCCGCCGGCCATGTAGTTGTCGAACGCAGCAACGACTTCGTCGACCTGGGTCAGGAACTTCGGATCCTCAAGGAGCGGCTCCCAGTCAATTGGGCCAGAACAGATGGCAACGGGGTTGCGCGTTGCAATCCATCGCTCGGGATGAATGCGGCGGAAGAGGGCACGGGCCTCGGGGTGCCACGACCACCAGAGGTTGTACGAGACGCGACGCAGCCCCTCAAGGCGCGGTGGGACGCGGAACGAGTCAGGTGTCGGTAGCGTGCGCAGCACGACAGAGTTCGTCATCAGTTCGTCTCCTCCCCCCATCTGCCCGTTCCGCCGTACGACGGCTCGAGGCACGGGCGGATTCTAGCGCCCGCCGCGCCCCTGTCGCTCGGCATCCGTCTCGGGGTACGAAACTGGTGCGGAGAGCGCTGCGGTTGCCGCCGCTGAGTAGGCCGTATCGGCTGGGCTTGACGAGCCCTTCACCGTGACCGACTTTGCGCCAATCGGCGGCTGCTCGGTTGCTGGCAGGATCGAGCGGCCCGGGAGCCGATGCTCGAGCTTGACCGTTACGTCGTAGTCCTCGCAGATGTCGAGGAATGGATCTGGATCCATCATGTCGGGCGACTTGACTCCCGCGCCACCCCAGACGCCCTCGGCGATCAGCTCCATGGCCATGACGGGCATTACGCCCGTCTGCCAGGCGACTGGCTGCAGGTTGTAGCGACCCATCGTCTCCGCGGCATCGCACACCTGATAGTGGAACGTCTCGCGCGGGCGTCCATCCTTGGTGCCGCTGACGAGCGTGCCAACAATCGCACGACCGATCATGCTCTTGCCGAGCGTTGATGGGTCAGGCGAGAGGGCGGCGATCACATCGCGCGGTGCGACCTGGACGCCCTTCACGTTGATCGGGCTCTTCCCGTCGAGCCCGAGCCGGTGCAGCAGCTGCAGCGTCTCAATGAAGTCGGCGCCAAGCGCGTACTTAAACGTAATCACGTCGGCCTTCATGCTGCGTGGCAGCTGCACGATCTCTTCGTGCTCAACGTTCACGCACATCACGGGGCCAACCCCCTCAGGGAAGACGAAGTCCTCCGGCTCGCTGAACGGCTCGCGCACCTCGATCTTGCCGTTGCGCCAGACGATCGGCGGGTTCAAGCACTCTTCGATAACGGTCCAGAGGCTGAAGACGGTCGCAAACGGGTAGCCCTCAATGCGGAGGTCACCACCGTCGCGCACATGCACGGCTGAGATGTCGTCGAAGGTCCACTTCTTCGCGTAGGCGGCGAAGATGTTGGAGAGGCCTGGGTCCATCCCCATGCCGATGAGTGCCAACTTGCCGCGATCTTCCCAGAGCTTCTTGCGCTCCTCTTGATACGCGCCGAGCATGAGGCCCGGAACGGTGTACGGATTCTGAACATCCGGAACCGAGAGGCTCGTCGCCATGTCGATGTAGTGCACGCCGGCCTCAAGGGCGGCGTCGAAGACCGCTGGGACGAAGCGTGGATCCACGGCGTTCAAGACGAGGTCCGCCTTTGAGCTCGCGATGAGCTCCTTCAGCTGCGCCGCGTTCCCCGCGTCAACCTGGGCAACCTTGTACCCAGCGCCGACCGCATCGGCGACCGTGCGTGCACGGTCGAGGGAGTAGTCCGCAAGGGTGAGGGTGCCGAGCCACTTCTTTCCTTTGATCAGGTGGGCGATTGCCTCGCCGACCGTGCCAGTACCGACTACCAGAACGTTCATCGTTCAGTGCCTTTCACGCGGGGGCCCAGGAAGCCGGGCTGCACCCGCACCAGGGGAGTCCTCAGAGGGCTCAACCCAGTTGCTGTTGGCAGCCTACGCCTACCCCCCGGGGGGTCGTCAAACGACCCGGAGTTCGTGCGGGGAGTGGTCGTATACTGACCAGAGGCGACACATGCCGCCACAGGTGTAGTTGAAGGGGGATGCCATGGAAGGGCTACTGCCGGTTCTCGTAATCGTTGGTGTACTCGCACTCGTTGGGATCTCTGCCTTTAACGGGCTGGTGAATGGGCGTAACCGTGTTGATGAGGCACTCGGCCAGATTCAGGTGCAGCTCAAGCGTCGCTATGACTTGATTCCAAACCTCGTTGATGCCGTTAAGGGGCAGATGGGCTTTGAGAAGGGCGTTCTTGAGGGCGTCACCAAGGCGCGCGCTGCTGCTGTGAACGCCGGCGAATCTGGCGACACTGCGGCGCAGGCCAAGGCCGAGAACATGCTGACCAGTTCGCTGCGCACCCTCTTCGCCAATGTCGAGGCATACCCAACCCTGAAGTCGAATGAGAATGTGATTCAGTTGCAGGAGCAGCTCACATCAACCGAGAATCAGATTGGGTTCAGCCGACAGCATTACAACGCATCCGTGCTCTCATACAACAATGCCGTGCAGACCTTCCCAGGCCTGCTCTTTGCGAGCGCGTTTGGATTCATCAAGCGTGAGTTCTTCGACGCCCCTGATTCCGAGGAGGCCGTTCCGAAGGTCAACCTCTCCTAGTCCGCACCGGTCGACGCGATGGCAACCTTCTATGACCTTGCGGCGGAGAATCGACGAAAGTCGCTCCTCCTCGTCCTGATCGTGGTGGCGATCCTCGCCGCCTTCGGGGCGAGCGCAGGGATCGCTCTCAGCGGCAGCGTCGAGGGTGGCATCCCCTTTGCCCTCGGCGCGTTCGTCCTCGGGTTCTTCCTCACACTCGGCGCATATTTCAGCGGCGACAAGGCGGTACTTGCCGCCGCTGGCGCCAAGGAGCTCGACCCTGCGGCCGGTCGAGAGGAGCGCGAGCTTGACAACATCGTTAACGAGCTCTGTCTCGCTGCGAACATGCCGAAGCCGAAGGTGTACACCATTGAAGACACGGCGCTGAATGCATTTGCCACGGGGCGTGACCCGCAACATGCCAGCATTGCCGTGACCGAAGGGCTCATGCGCACCCTCGACCGTGAAGAGATGAGCGGCGTGATCGCCCACGAGCTCTCGCACGTGCGCAACTTTGATATTCGCTACGGGCTACTTGTGGCCGCCCTGGTGGGCTCACTCGCGCTGTTAAGTGATCTCGTGATGCGCTGGGCCTTCTG
>Ga0209442_1001391_pt1 | contig 13837 bp, 11 predicted proteins | sample LauGreSBDMM110DD_2_FD_187565 | JGI IMG/M metagenome (GOLD analysis project Ga0209442, IMG submission 187565) | Freshwater lake microbial communities from Lake Michigan, USA - Sp13.BD.MM110.DD (SPAdes) (version 2) | ecosystem: Environmental > Aquatic > Freshwater > Lake | place: Lake Michigan...
ATGTCGCAGTCCTTGGCCTTGCCCACGGCCACAATCAGGCCGTCTTGCACCACGATGGTGTCGGCGTCCAGGATGGGCTTGTCGATGTCGCCGGACAGCAACAAGCCGATGTTGGTGATGACGACTTTGCCGGATTTTCCGTCTGCAACTGCTTCAGCCATGAGGTGTCCTTGGGAAGTGGGTGAAAAGAGGCCGCTGTCAGGGCGGTTTGATCATCACAGTGCGCAGCACCGTGGTGATGATGAAATCGCGCCAGTGCGCCACCGCCTCGGAGGCTTTGAGGTCTTCACCCAGAAAGGCCGAGAGCGTGTGGCGGTTGGAGTTGTAAAAGTACGCAGTGGCAGCGATCAACAGGTAGACATCGCGCGCCACCATGCCGGAGCGAAAAACGCCCTGGCGCGCACCGCTTTCAAGCAACTGCCGGATGATGGCGATGGCCGGCGAGGAGTAGTCCCGGGCCCGCTTGGACTTGGAGATGTGTTTGCCGCGGTGCAGGTTCTCGGTGTTGAGAAGGGTGATGAACTCGGGGTTCTTGCTGTAGTAGGACACCACGAAGTCAATCACGCCTTTGAGCGAGGCCACCGGCTGTTCGAGGTCCAGTACCAGTGCCAGCTCGGCATCGTTCATGCGGCGGTACATGTCTTCCAGCACCTCGATGAACAGACCTTCTTTGCTGCCGAAGTAGTAATAGATCATCCGGTCAACGGATTTGGCTGCCTGCGAGATTTTCTCGACGCTGCCGCCCTCGTAGCCGTAACGGGCAAACACCTTGGTGGCGGCCCGCAGGATGTTGTCGCGCGTGGTCTGTGCCGACTGCTCACGCGTGCCGGCACGTCGGGCGGCAGGCTTTTTGTCGCTCACGCGAAGAGCGGCGCTGGCGGCGGGTTGGCGTGAAGCAGTAGCCATGGGCAGGTTCGTAAGCTTAGCGAAAAGTAGAAAAGCGGTCAGCCGGCATCACTGCTCGGCAAAAGCCCGCTCGATGACAAAGTCACTGGGCTTGGAGGTATTGCCTTCGCTGAAACCACGCGTCTCCAGCATCTGCTTGAGGTCTTTGAGCATGCCGGAGCTGCCGCAAATCATCACCCGGTCTTCGGCCGGGTTGAGCGCCGGCAGGTTCATGTCGGCCGTCAGTTTGCCGCTGTTCAGCAGGTCGGTGAGCCGGCCCGTGTTGGTATAAGCCTCGCGAGTGACAGTCGGGTAGTAAAGCAACTGGCCAGCCACCATCTCGCCTAAAAATTCGTGCACCGGCAGCTCTTTGGTGATGTAGTCATGGTAGGCCAGCTCGTTGACCTGCCGCACGCCGTGCACCAGCACGACTTGCTCGAACTGCTCGTAGGTGGCCGGGTCGCGGATGATGCTCATGAAGGGCGCCAGACCGGTACCGGTGGCCAGCATGTAAAGCCGCTTGCCGGGCAGCAGGTAGTCAATGACCAGCGTGCCTGTTGGCTTGCGGCCGACGATCACTTTGTCGCCCACCTGAATATGCTGCAAGCGCGAGGTCAGCGGGCCGTCGGGCACTTTGATGCTCAGAAACTCCAAGTGTTCGTCGTGATTCGAGCTGACGATGCTGTAGGCGCGCAACAAAGGCTTGTCGTTGACACGCAGCCCGATCATGGTGAAGTGGCCGTTGCTAAAACGCAGAGAAGGGTCGCGGGTGGTGGTGAAAGAAAACAGCGTGTCGGTCCAATGATGTACGGACAGGACCTGCTCTTCGTTGAATGCGCTCATGGTGTTCAGGTTAAATCAGTTAGGGATATTGTCTATGCATTGGGCGATGGCTTGTGAATGCTCGGGTAAATCAGGCTTGCACAGACAGGGTGGATACGCTACATTGCATTGTAAATGTAGCATCCGCAACATTCAAGTGTAGTATTTGCAACATAAAAATTTTACAGCCTGAACAGCCCTGGTGCTGACAGGACGAGGCAGTCAAGATGACCGAGCATACAAAAACAGACGGGCTTCCAGGCATGGACAACCCGGTACCCGAGCCGGCCGGAGGCCGCGCCGAGCGCGCCGGCACGCCGAAAATTGCCTGCAACGCATGCCCGGTACTGTGTCAGATTTCCGAAGGTCGCAGCGGGGCCTGCGACCGTTACGCCAACCAGGCCGGCACGCTGGTGCGCGTAGACCCGGTGATTTTGTTGCATCGATCCCTGGGTGCGCCGGACGCCATGCTGGTGCCTTTTGCGCCGCGCGCTGCCGCTGACAACACGGATGCTGCCGGCCATGCGGCAGAGGCCGGCTGGCGTGACGATCTGATGCTGCGCAACGAGGTTTTCATCACCGGCGTTGGCTCGTCCACCACGTACCCCGACTACAAACCAGCGCCCTTTATTGTGTCGTCGCAGGCAAGCGGGGTGGACATGGTCACGGTAGTGACCGAAGGCATTTTCAGCTACTGCAGTTTGAAAGTGAAGATCGACACCGACCGCTTTCTCGGCCCCGAACAGGCCAATATCCGGTGCAAGGGCGAGGTGGTCGGTCATGTCACGACGGCCGAATATGGCTCGCAAATGCTGTCGCTGGGCGGCGTGCACCACCTGACCGGCGGCAGCAAGAAAGAAGGCCGTATCACGGTTGAAATGATGGCTGCGCTGGGCAACAAGCAAGCGGTCGAGCTGACGATTGACGGCGGCGCTCAAATCCTGATCCAGGCGGGTAAAGCGCCTTTCGTCAACGGCGTCGAAGAGGCTCGTATGCGTGTGGGCTGCGGCTCGGCCACCATTGGTATTTTTGCCATGCAATTCGAGGGCAAAGTGGACGAGGTGGTGGTGGTGGACGACCACATCACCGGCGTGTTGACCGAGCACCAGGCGGGCCGCTGCCTGGACATGCGGGCCTCCGGCATCCGCATGAGCGGGCGCAAGTCAACGCCAGGGCGCTACTTTCAGGTGGCCAACCCGGGTACCGGCTGGGGCGGCACCGACATTGCTGATCCACTGTCCATCATCGAGGGCTGGAACCCGGCGGTGGCCTGGCCCGGCTTGCGCCTGCTCATGGTGTCCACCACCGGGGAGCACGCCGGCTGGTATGTGCTGGACGAGGCGCTGAACCCCATTGAACAGGCCATGCCGGCCGAGGTTCGCAGCATTGTCGAGCGCATCGGCGAGAACTGCGAGCCTTCCATGACCACGGTGCTCTTTCTGGGCGGTGCCGGCGGTAGCTTGCGTGCCGGCGTCACCGACAACCCCGTCTTGTTGACCCGGGCCATCAAGCAGGCGCTGGTCAAGGTCACAAGCGGTGGCGCGCCGGTTTATATCTGGCCGGGCGGCGGCATCACTTACATGGTGGACGTCACGCGCATGCCCGACAACAGCTTTGGCACGGTGCCCACACCGGCCATCGTGGCGCCCATCGAGTTCAGCATGAAACTGGCTGACTACCTGCTCCTGGGCGGCCATATGGACCATGTGCGCACGCTCGAGGACACGCTGCTGCACGGCGCCTGGCACAACGAAGGTGCACCGCTGGCCCGCCGCTGGGAGCCGCTGGCCGCGGTCAATCCCTGGCCCCTGGCGCAGGTCCCCTTGCAGAGCTGAAAGATGCAGGCCCAACGCAAGCTACTCGATGCGCAGCGCTGGCACTTTCAGCATGGCCCGATCGATCTCGTGATCCGTGCCGACGGCGATGCTGCAGCGCTTGCCAGCGCCCATGCGGCCGCCTGGCAACGCTTCGAGCAAGTCCTGCCCGAGCTGGTGCAGGAACTGCCGCAACTCCGGCTGGCTGTGAGCAGCACCCCTGCTGACTGTCCCTTGCAGGGCCCGGTGGCCAGGCGCATGTGGCAGGCATGCAAGCCCTTTGCCAATGACTTCATCACCCCCATGGCCGCGGTGGCCGGGTCGGTGGCGCAGGAGATCATCGCCTGTTACCAGCGCCCCGGTATTGCGCGCGCCTGGGTGAACAACGGCGGCGACATTGCAATGCACTTGACGCCCGGGCAATCGCTGAAGGTGGGGCTGTATGCAGACATCGCCCGGCTGGACGTGGCGCAACTGCAAGACCAGCTCTTGCTCGACGGACAGTTCAGCGTGAATGCCGCCATGCCGGTGCGCGGCGTGGCCACCAGCGGCTGGCGGGGTCGTAGTTTTTCAATGGGCATTGCCGACAGTGTGACGGTGTTGGCGCGCACCGCGGCTCAGGCCGATGCGGCGGCCACGGTGATTGCCAATGCGGTCAATGTGAACGACGCATGCGTGCAGCGTGCACCGGCCGCATCACTCAAGGACGACAGCGATCTGGGGCAGCGGCTCGTCACCACCGGCGTGCCGCCGCTGGCGCCGGCCCTGGTGCTGCAAGCTTTACAGGCCGGGCTGGCCACAGCCCGGAGCCTGCAGAACAAAGGTCTAATTTACTCTGCGCTGCTGGTCTGTCAGCAACAGGCGCTGCAAACCAGCGAGAATGCGCCATCGGAGGCGCTGCAAGCCTTCAAGCTTGAACATCATGGCCTGGTCCCTGCGTAACCATTTAACCTGATACCCCACACATGATTGACATCCGACGCATCTTCACGCACGTGGAACAAATTCATCACGAATTCGGCCCGGTCGCAGCCACGCCTTTGCTGCGCGGCGCCATCGGGGTGGTGCTGACCAATCCTTTTGCCGGCCGCTACGAGCCTGATTTGCTACCCATGATGAACGCGCTGCAGCCGCTGGGCATTGACATGGCCGAGCGCCTGCGCGCTGCCATGGGTGTGCCGGCGCAAAGCATCGAAGGCTACGGCAAAGGCGCCATTGTGGGCGCGGACGGCGAGCATGAGCACGGCGCCATGTGGCATGTGCCTGGCGGCTATGCTATGCGCGAGCTGCTAGGCTGGAAAGGTGACCGCCTGGCTTACGCCAAGGGCCAGGGCGAGGCCAAGACCGGCCAACCCGGCAATGCGCTGGCCATTGTGTCCTCGACCAAGAAAGTCGGTGCCCCCGGCACCACGCTCGACGTGCCGCTCACACACATCAACGCCAGCTATGTACGCAGCCATTTTGACGCTATCGAAGTGCGCGTTCCCGGCGCGCCGCTGGCCGTCGAAATTATTTTTATTCTGGCCATGAGCACCGGGCCGCGTGTGCATGCGCGGATGGCCGGACTTGCTGCCAGCGCTATCAGCCAGTGGGACGGCTTGCGCTGAAAAAGCGCAGCACTGTTCAGCCTCCACCATCACCCGAATTCAGGAGTCCTCCATGCCCGCCAAAATCCGCAAAATCATTGTTCAGATTGACGAAACACGCATCGAAATGGGGCGCAGTGTTTCCCCGCCGACCCGCAAGGCCCTGGCCATGGCTGTCATTGAAAACCCTTTTGCCGGGCAGTACACCGAGAACCTCGATGCCCTCATCACCATTGGCGAGGAGCTCGGTGCCCTGCTAGGTCAGCGTTGTGTCGAGGCATTGGGCATCGAGCCCGGCCAGGCGCACAGTTACGGTAAAGCGGCCATCGTCGGTGAGGCCGGTGAGCTCGAGCATGCTGCTGCCATACTGCACCCCAAGCTGGGTGCACCTTTGCGCATTGCGGTTGAAAAGGGCGCCGCACTGGTGCCTTCGAGCAAAAAACGCGGTGGCCTGGGCACGGCCATTGACGTGCCGCTGGGCCACAAAGACGCCGCTTTTGTGCGCAGTCACTTTGACGCGATGGAAGCACGCGTGGCTGATGCGCCGCGCGCCAATGAAATTGTGGTGGCCGTTGTCGTGACCGACAGCGGACGCCCACTGCCGCGCGTGGGCGGCTTGCAGGTCCACGAAATTCAGGGCAAGGACGGTCTGCGCTAAGTACGCAGCCCCCATTTTTTCAATCCACAACCAGCAGGAGTACAAATGAATATTCAACTGAAAAAACTCATCGGCGCGACAGCCCTTGTCACCCTGATGGCACCGCTTGCGCATGCGCAAGGTGTCATCAAGATCGGTGAGATCAACAGCTACAAAGCCCAGCCCGCTTTTCTCGAGCCCTACAAAAAAGGCATGGACCTGGCGATTGAAGAGATCAATGCCGCAGGCGGCGTCAACGGCAAAAAGCTTGAGCTGATCATTCGTGACGACAACGCCAACCCGGGCGAAGCCGTGCGTGCCGCTGAAGAGCTCTTTTCGCGTGAAAAAGTCGATGTGTTGACAGGCTCTTTCCTGTCGCACATCGGCCTGGCGCTGACCGACTTTGCCAAGCAAAAGAAAATTTTCTTTCTGGCCTCTGAGCCGCTGACCGACAAAATCGTCTGGCAAAACGGCAACCGCTACACCTACCGCCTGCGCAGCTCGACCTACATGCAGGTCGCCATGCTGGTACCCGAAGCCGTCGCCATGAAGAAAAAGCGCTGGGCCATCGTGTACCCCAACTACGAATACGGTCAGTCTGCCGCCGCCAGCTTCAAGGAGCTGCTCAAGGCCGCGCAGCCGGACGTCGAGTTTGTGGCCGAGCAGGCGCCGCCACTGGGCAAGGTAGATTCGGGCAGCGTGGTGCAGGCCATGGCCGATGCCAAGCCCGACGCTATTTTCAATGTCTTGTTCGGCGCTGACTTGGCCAAGTTTGTGCGCGAAGGCAACACCCGCGGCCTGTTCAAGGGCCGTGAAGTGGTCAGCCTGCTGACCGGCGAGCCCGAGTACCTGGACCCGCTCAAAGAAGAAACACCCAACGGCTGGGTCGTCACCGGCTACCCCTGGTACGGTATTCAGACACCGGAGCACAAGGCCTTCTACAACGCCTACAACAGCAAGTACAAAGACTATCCGCGCCTGGGCTCGGTGGTGGGTTACAGCGCCATCAAGTCGCTGGCTGAAGGCATGAAAAAAGCCAATTCAACTGAGACTGAAAAGTTGATCGCTGCCTTCAAGGGCCTGAACGTCATGACCCCATTTGGTCCGGCCATCTACCGTGCGCAAGACAACCAATCCACCATGGGTGCTTATGTCGGTCGCACCAAGAACGACAACGGCAAGGGCGTGATGGTGGACTACCGCTACATGGATGGCGCTAAGTTTCAGCCTAGCGATGCGGAAGTCAAGAAATTGCGTCCTGCGGACTGATCAATGCGCTTTTGAACGGGGGCCAGGCGCAGTCTGGCCCCCAGTTTTCACCCCTAGGTTGCAAGGTTTGTCATGAGTTTTTCCGGCTTTGTCGTCCAACTGCTCAACGGCCTTGCCGGCGCATCGTCACTGTTTCTGGTGGCTGCCGGCTTGTCGCTTATTTTTGGCGTCACCCGCATTGTCAATTTCGCCCATGGCTCTTTTTTCATGGTCGGCATTTACGTCGCTTATTCGCTGGTGGCCAAATTGGGTGCCAGCATTGGTTTTTGGCCCTCGCTGCTGCTGGCCGCGCTGGCTGTGGCCGCCTTGGGCGCTTTGGTCGAGGTGCTGCTGCTGCGCCGCATTTACCGCGCGCCTGAGTTGTTTCAGTTGCTGGCCACTTTTGCCCTCGGCCTGGTCATCAAGGACGGCGTGCTGTGGTTCTGGGGCCCTGAAGAGTTGCTCGGGCCCCGCGCGCCCGGACTCACCGGCTCGGTGTCGATTCTGGGGCGGCAGTTCCCCACCTATGACTTGTTTTTGATTGTGGCGGGCCCGGTGGTACTTAGCTTGCTGTGGCTGCTGCTCACCAAAACGCGCTGGGGCACGCTGGTGCGCGCCGCCACACAAGACCGTGACATGGTCAGCGCGCTGGGCGTCAACCAGGCCTGGCTGTTCACGGCGGTGTTTGCGCTGGGTGCCTTTTTGGCCGGGCTGGGCGGCGCGCTGCAGCTGCCACGCGAGCCGGCCAACTTGGAGATGGACCTGAACATCATCGGCGCCGCCTTTGTGGTGGTGGTGGTGGGTGGCATGGGCTCGATTCCGGGCGCTTATGTGGCGGCGCTGCTGATCGCCGAGCTCAAGGCCATTTGCATCTGGCTGGGCTTGGTTGAAATCGCCGGCATCAGCATCTCGTTTTCCAAGCTCACGCTGGTGGTCGAGTTTGTGGTGATGGCGGTGGTGTTGGTGGCCAGGCCCTGGGGCCTGTTCGGCCGGCCGCAGGCGCCGAGTCGCCATGCGAGCGCGGCCGAGCAACCGCTGCGCGCGCCGGGTCGGGTAGCAGGCTATGCGCGCTGGGCCGTGCTGGCATTGCTGGTGCTGTTGCCATTGCTGGCAGTGCAGTCACCCTATGTCACCGTGCTGATGATTGACCTGCTGATCGCCGCCTTGTTCGCGGCCAGCCTGCACTTCATCATGGGGCCGGCCGGCATGCATTCCTTTGGTCACGCGGCTTATTTCGGGCTGGGTGCTTATGCGGCGGCGCTGCTGGTGCGCAGCCTGCAACTGCCCATGGAAGTGGCCCTGCTGGTCGCGCCTGTGGCGGCGGGATTGGGCGCCTTTTTGTATGGCTGGTTCTGCGTGCGGCTGTCGGGTGTTTACCTGGCCATGCTGACACTGGCCTTTGCACAAATCACTTGGGCCATTTGCTACCAGTGGGACGCCTTCACCGGCGGCAGCAACGGGCTGACCGGAGTCTGGCCGGCCCAGTGGCTGTCTGACAAACGCAACTACTACTACCTGACGCTGGCCCTGGTGGCCGGGGGCATATTGCTGTTGCACCGCATTTTGTATTCGCCCTTTGGCTACGCGCTGCGCGCCGGCCGCGACTCGGTGCTGCGCGCTGATGCCATTGGCATGAACGTCAAGCGCTTGCAATGGGTGGCTTTTGTGCTGGCCGGCACCTTTGCCGGGCTGGCGGGTGCGCTTTACGCTTTTTCTAAAGGTAGTATTTCGCCGGAGAGCCTGCACGTGGGCAAGTCGATTGACGGCCTGGTGATGGTTTTGCTGGGCGGTCTGCAAACCCTGGTCGGCCCGGTGGTGGGTGCGCTCACCTTCACCTGGCTTCACGACACGGTGGCGCGCAACACCGACTACTGGCGCGCCATGTTGGGCGCCATCATCTTGCTGCTGGTGCTGCTGTTTCCGCAGGGCATTGCCGGCTTTGCGCGGCAACTGATCAACCGGCGACAAAGCGCGGCCACGCGGGAGGCGCAATCATGAGCCTGCTCAAAGTGTCCGGCCTGGGTAAATCTTTCGGCGGCGTACGGGCGGTCGATGGCGTCAATTTCGAACTGGCCCCCGGCGAGCTGCTGGCGCTGATCGGGCCCAACGGCGCCGGCAAGTCCACCACCTTCAACATGGTCAACGGGCAACTGCGCGCTGATACCGGCACTATCTTGCTGGACGGCCATGAGCTGATCGGCAAAACGCCGCGCGAGATCTGGCGACTCGGTGTGAGCCGCACCTTTCAGATTGCAGAAACCTTTGCCTCGCTGACCGTGGTGGAAAACGTGCAGATGGCCTTGCTCTCGGCAGACAGCAAGTTGTTTGCTATGTGGCGGCGCGCTGCCGACCACCAGCGCGAACGCGCACTCGCGTTATTGGACCAGGTCAGCATGAAAGCGCAGGCTGACCGGCCTTGCAGCGTGTTGGCCTATGGCGACGTCAAGCGTGTTGAGTTGGCCATCGCCATGGCCAACGACCCCAAGCTGCTGCTGATGGACGAGCCCACCGCCGGCATGGCACCCAAGGAGCGCAACAACCTGATGGCGTTGACCAAAGACTTGGTACTCGATCGTGGCATGGCGGTGCTTTTTACAGAGCACAGCATGGACGTGGTGTTTGCCTATGCCGACCGCATGATCGTGCTGGCGCGCGGTCGTTTGATTGCCGAAGGCAAACCCCTGGCTGTTCGGGACGATCCGAAAGTGCAGGAAGTTTATTTCGGCAGCGGTAAAACATTCGAGAAAGCTGTTTGATGCAAGCCGCAGAAGACCTTCTTTTGAAAGTCGCCGGGCTGTGCGCCTGGTATGGTGCCGCGCAAATTATTGACGACGTGGGCCTGGAGGTCCGTCGCGGCGAAGTGGTGGCCCTGATGGGGCGCAACGGCGCCGGCAAGTCCACCACCATCAAGGCCATCATTGGCATGCTCGAAAAGCGCCGCGGTCAGATCAGTTTCATGGGCCATGACATGGCGCGTGCCGAGCCGCACCAGTCGGCGCGCCTGGGCATGGGCTTTGTACCGGAGGACAGGCGCATCTTCACCGACCTCACCGTGATGGAAAACCTGGAGGTCGGTCGCCAGCCGCCACGCTACTGGCCCGACGGCAGCCAGGCGCCCAGCTGGTCACCGGAGCGCCTGTTCAAGCTGTTTCCCAATCTGGGAGAAATGCCGCAGCGCCTGGGCGGGCGAATGAGCGGCGGCGAGCAGCAGATGTTGACTGTCGCCCGCACCCTGATGGGCAACCCCTTTCTGGTCTTGCTGGACGAGCCGTCCGAAGGTGTGGCACCGGTGATCGTCGAGCAGATGGTGCAGATGATCCTCGAGCTCAAAACTCAGGGCGTGAGCATCCTGCTGTCTGAGCAGAACATGCACTTTGCCGAGCTGGTGTCTGACCGCGCTTACGTGCTTGAAAAAGGCCAGCTGCGCTTTGAAGGCAGCATGGCAGAGCTGGCCGCCAACGAGGCTGTGCGGCGCGACTACCTCAGCGTTTGAAGCCAGGTCAGCCGCATGCACGCCAACCAGCCTTTGCACATCTGCGTTAACGGCGTGCAGCAAACGCTGGCCATGTCCCCCGAGGCTTCGCTCTTACATCTGCTGCGCAACGACTTGTTGCTCAACAGCCCGAAATACGGCTGCGGTCTGGGTGAGTGCGGCGCCTGCACTGTACTGGTGGACGGCGTGGCGGCGCGCGCCTGCGTGATACCGGCCGCCGGCGTGGCCGGCCGCGAGATCACCACGCTTGAAGGCTTGGGTTCGGCAGGCTTGCTGCATCCGGTGCAGCAAGCCTTCATTGACGCTCAAGCCGCGCAGTGCGGCTACTGCCTGAGCGGCATGATCATGATGACGGCCTCGCTGCTGGCGCACACCCCCGATCCGACCGAGCTGCAGATTCGCCAAGCGCTGTCGGGCAATTTGTGCCGCTGTGGCACGCACCTTGAAATCATCGACGCGGTGCAGCGCGCCGCCCGGCTGATGGCGCAAGCACGCACGGCTGCCGCTGCCTCACCGGCCTCACAGGCCTCACAGGCCTGATACCCGCATGAGCCGATCCCGCACGCCACTGACTCGCGCAGATTTTCATGCCGCCACCGGCGTGCTGCTGGTCACGCGCGAGCCGCCGGCACCGCCGCCACCGGTCAAGGGTCAACCGCCTTTTGTGGGCGGCAACCCGGCCGAAGGGCTGGAGATTTTGCTGGCGGTCTGGGATGACGGCAGCGTCACCGCGCTGAACGGCCACGTTGACTTGGGCACCGGCCTGCGCACAGCGCTGGCGCAAATCGTGGCCGAAGAACTCGACATCCGCTTGGACCGTGTCCACATGGTGCTGGGTGACACCGCACGCGCGCCCAACCAGGGCGGCACCATCGCCAGCGCATCCATTCAAATTCATGCGCAGCCTTTGCGCGCCGCAGCAGCCCAGGCGCGGGCCTGGTTGCTGGCACGCGCAGCGCAACAACTCGGCACCGATGCCGGACAGTTGCAGGTCGATGACGGCGTCATCGGCGTGGCCGGCACACCGGCAGACGGTCCGTCCATGGCTTATGGCGAGCTGCTGAGCGGGCAACATATCGCGCTGACGCTGGCCCTTGGCACACCGCTCAAGTCGCCCGCTGATTACCGCGTGGTCGGCACCAGTGCGCCGCGCGTAGACATACCGGCCAAGGCCACCGGCGAGCTGGTGTTTGTGCACGACATGCGCGTGCCCGGCATGCTGCACGGCCGTGTGGTGCGCCCGCCTTACGCCGGCGCCGACCACGGTGACTTCATCGGCAACACCCTGGAGTCGGTGGACGAATCCTCGATCGCCCACATTCCCGGCATCCGCAAGGTGCTTGTTATCCGTGACTTTGTCGGCATCGTTGCCGAACGCGAAGAACACGCTGAACAGGCGCTGCGCGAGTTGCGTGTTCGCTGGAAAGTCTGGCCGGGTTTGACGCCGATGGACGATCTGGCCCAGGCCCTGCGCAACAACCCCTCAACCCGGCGCACGCTGGTGGACGATGGTGATGTGAATGGTGCCATTGCCAGCGCTGCGCAAACGCTCAACCGCGACTATGTCTGGCCCTACCAGATGCATGCATCCATCGGGCCCTCGTGCGCGCTGGCCGACTGGCAAGCCGACCGCCTGAAGGTCTGGACCGGCAGCCAGAGCCCGCATGTGCTGCGCGCAGACCTGTCGCGTCTGATGGGCCTGCCCGATGTGCAGATTGATGTGATACGCATGGAGGCCTCGGGTTGCTACGGCCGCAACTGCGCCGATGATGTGACGGCCGACGCCGCCCTGCTGTCGCGCGCGGTTGGTCAGCCGGTGCGCGTGCAGCTCACGCGCGAGCAGGAGCACGCCTGGGAACCCAAGGGCGCGGCCCAGCTGATGCAGGTGCAAGGCGGTTTGAATGCCGATGGCTCAGTAGCCGCCTATGACTTTCAGACCAGCTACCCCTCCAACGGTGCGCCCACGCTGGCCTTGCTGCTCACGCGCACCGTCGAGCCGGTGGCGCAAGCCTTTGAAATGGGCGACCGCACGGCGCGCCCGCCCTACGATTACGCTAATTTGCGTGTGGCGGTCAACGACATGGCGCCCATGGTCCGGGCCTCCTGGCTGCGCGGTGTGTCGGCGCTGCCCAATTCCTTTGCGCACGAGTCTTACATCGACGAGCTGGCCACGGCCGCCGGCGTGGACCCGGTCGAGTTCCGTCTGCGCTACCTCAGCGAGCCGCGCGCCGCCGAGCTGGTGCGGTTAACGGCCGAGCGCGCCGGCTGGAAGGTGCACACGCAGCCCGGCGGTCAAAGCGCGTCCGCTGACCCGGACGTGCTGCACGGCCAGGGCGTGGCTTACGCGCGCTATGTGCACAGCAAGTGGCCGGGCTTTGGTGCGGCCTGGGCTGCCTGGGTGGCGGACGTTGAAGTCAACCGCAAGACCGGCGAGGTGCATGTGCGCCGCGTGGTGGTCGGGCATGACGCCGGCACGCTGATCAACCCGGCCGGCGTGCAGCAGCAGATTCATGGCAACGTGTTGCAGACCACCAGCCGCGCACTGCACGAGCAAGTGCAGTTCAAGCCAGCTGGCAACACCGTGGCCAACCTCGAATGGGGCAGTTACCCTATCCTTAATTTCCGCGATGTACCGGTGGTCGAGGTGGTGACCATGCCGCGGCCCGGCGAGCCGCCGCTGGGCGCGGGTGAGTCCTCTTCGGTGCCCGGCACTGCCGCCATTGCCAATGCGATTTTTGACGCCACCGGCGTGCGTTTTCGCCAACCGCCTTTCACGCCTGAGGTGGTGCGGGCCGCGCTCAATCCGAACCTGAGTCCGGCGCCGGCCGACGAAGTCAAGGCGCCACAGCCGGCACTACCTGCGCCGCCACCGGCCTCGGCGCTGTGGCCGCGCCGCCTCGGCTGGAGATCCCGCAGTGCCGCCGTGCTGGGCGGCTTGCTCGGGCTGGTCGCCGCGCTGGCGGGTTGGCGTTCAGCGCTGCCACCAGCCGGCCAGGGTGTTGGGACGGTGTACACGCAAGCGACCATCGAGCGCGGCCGGCAACTGGCCGCTGCCGGCAATTGCGCGGGTTGCCATACGGCCCCGGGCGGCATGCCGAATGCCGGTGGTCTGGCCATGCAAACGCCTTTCGGCCGCGTCTTCACCACCAACCTCACGCCCGATGCCCAAACCGGTCTGGGCCTGTGGTCTTACGCTGCTTTTGAGCGCGCCATGCGCGAAGGCATTTCACGCGACGGGCGGCATCTCTACCCGGCCTTTCCTTTCACCTCGTTCGCCAAAACCAGCGACCAGGACCTGACTGCTATTTACGCCTACCTGATGGCGCAGCCGGCGGTGTCTGCCCCCACGCCG
>Ga0209442_1001394_pt1 | contig 13815 bp, 14 predicted proteins | sample LauGreSBDMM110DD_2_FD_187565 | JGI IMG/M metagenome (GOLD analysis project Ga0209442, IMG submission 187565) | Freshwater lake microbial communities from Lake Michigan, USA - Sp13.BD.MM110.DD (SPAdes) (version 2) | ecosystem: Environmental > Aquatic > Freshwater > Lake | place: Lake Michigan...
GTCACGCTGATCTGATCAAGCAAGGCGGATTGTATGCGCGCTTGGCTGACTTACAGTTTGCGTAAGCTATTCGGAGTTAATTGTGAAGGCTCTCTAATTGACTATTCTTGTGAGTTGGCTAACGACCCCCCCAAGGAGAGGGTTAATTTAAGAAGCCCCCATGTTTGGTGGCCAATTATGAGACTCGTCTTGACAGCTTTTACACCATGCATATAGCGCCTCATACATCACCATGCCATGCTTGAGCATTTCGTGATCATTGGAGTAATTGGCAGATAGCCCCAAGGAAATTGCATAAAGCCCTGCTGACTGATTTGTCAAATCTAACGTTGAAGTATCAGCACCCCGCACAATTAATGCGAGTTGATCTAACGCTGGCTCGGTCAAATGATATTTTTTTAGAAAGGCATCAAAACTACATAAGTCCCCTTCATGACTAAGCTCCACATCTGGAACGTCATAAGGTATAGCACCCGTTTCTGTTGCAACCTTTAGAACCTGATTGGCTGGAACATAAAGGAACTCAGCCTCTTTATCGATAAACCTTTGAATTAGCCAGGGGCAGGCAATACGATCAATCTTAGGACGTTCTCTCGTAATCCATTTCATTGCAATCTCCTTATTTTTTTGCTCCTTGAAGCATATCCTTGGGCTATCTTAGCTGGAATTTTTCATATCAGATTAAAACTTTGTCAGGATGAATTGCGTGGCAGCAAAGAGTCCGGCAGTCAAAACACAACATATAAACAAGGCTATGTAAAAGTTGTAGTCATTCCTAAGCATCCAACTGAGCAATATGAACATCGGTAGAGTTGGGATTACATACCAAAATGTCTCGTAACTAATATCGGCGATCTTAACCTTATCTTTAGACTCAATATAAATCCACACTAATGCTGTAATCGAAACAATAGGCAATGCCAATAGAAATGCTGCTAAAACAGAACTGCGCCTACTAACCTCGCCTACGGCAACAATTATTAATGCAGCAATCAGAGTTTTTATGAGGTAAAGCATTTTTATATCTTACGCCTGACCGACTTTTAATGGCAAAAAGCAGTTCCCCTTAAGTGTTACTTAAAGTAACGCTTAAAAGACAAAACCCCAACCATTTCTAGTGAGGGCGTGCTTTTCAGGTGGGCCCACCAGGACTTGAACCTGGGACCAAAGGATTATGAGAGCAGACACTCAAAGAAAATTACTAGGATTTCAAGCGCTTACGTCTCCTAAATATCGGTGTGTGAGCTTTTGTGTAACTAGGTTATAAGAAGCGCTGCCTCACTCTTTGGCTTTCAAAACCATAGGATTTTTGGAGCATCCATCTAACACTTCATTACTCCAAAGTATTTTTACCCATGAAAAGTGTGGGTTACTTTAAGTAACGCTTTTTTATCAAACAATGCAGACCATTAGATAACAAAAATATTATCTAAGGGTCACTGATTAATTCTTTATTGCAAAGAAATGCCAGCTGATTTAATAATCGCCGCATACTTTTCTGACTCCGACTTACAGAACGCACCAAACGCTGCTGGGGAATCTCCCACCCCAGTAGCCTGCACTTTAGATAATCGCTCTCTTATATCGGGCATGGCAAGAATTTTTGCAACCTCCATATTTAATGCCTGAATAACTTTTGACGGGGTTCCTGCAGGCGCCCACATACCATACCAAGTAGATAAGTTGAGTTCTGGATACCCACTCTCATTGAAGGTGGGTACATTAGTCAATGCTACAATCCTTTTAATAGAAGTCACGCCCAATGATCGTAACTTCCCGGAAGTAACTAGCCCAATTGATGATGGCATAGAATCAAACATATAAGTTACTTGCCCACCAATGACATCGGTTAATGCGGGGGCGCTTCCTTTATATGGAATGTGCGTTACATCAAGCTTTGCCAATGTCTTAAACAATTCGCCGGTAAGATGTCCAGGAGTTCCATTGCTTGAAGATGCAAAACTATGTTTCCCTGGCTCTGCTTTGCATAAATCAACCAAATCCTTAAGGGTCTTTATGGGAGAATTGGCACTCACTACCAATTGGATAGGTGTTGAGGCTAAATTAGTAATTGGTGCAAAATCCTTCATGGGATCGTGCGGCATAGTCTTGTACAGGTATGGGTTAACTAACTGCCCTGAAACATTAATCAAAATTGTGTATCCATCCGGCGCTGCCTTTGCCACTTGATCAGCGCCTATCATTCCGCTCGCGCCTGGACGATTCTCTATAGTGAAAGGTTGCTTCAATATGTCAGCTAATTGAATGCACACTATTCTTCCAACGATGTCAGTGGGGCCACCGGGGGGATATGGAATAATCACTTTTACAGGTCTAACTGGATATTCTTGAGCTACAGCAACTTTAGGCATCAGTCCGGCGCTGGCAAGTACACTCCCAATCAACATCTGTCTTCTTAAATTATCCATTTGGTCTCTACTCCTTAAGTGTTATTGAACTTTTATTGAAAGCCATTTACATCCCCACCATTAATTCGTTTGATCTTAATTACTTCTGCACCCAAATCTTCCAAGGTTTGCACAGCCCATGGTCCAGCAATACTCTTGATAGATCCAATATCTGAATACCAGAGAGAGTTATCATTTATTACTAACTAAAAGCCTGAATACCGGTTTGTGCTCGACCCAAAATCAAAGCATGAATATCGTGTGTGCCTTCATAGGTATTGACTACTTCAAGATTAAGCATATGACGGATAACCCCATACTCATCTGAGATACCATTACCGCCATGCATATCTCTAGCAAGGCGAGCAATATCTAAGGACTTACCACAAGAGTTGCGCTTCATGATGGAGGTAATTTCTGGAGCCGCAATACCTTCATCTTTCATGCGACCTAAACGTAAGCACCCTTGAAGGCCAAGGGTAATCTCAGTTTGCATATCAGCCAATTTTTTCTGAACGAGTTGATTTGCTGCTAAGGGGCGGTCAAATTGCTTACGATCCATGGTGTATTGACGTGCAGCATACCAACACCATTCAGCTGCGCCAAGCGTGCCCCAAGCGATACCGTAGCGCGCAGAATTCAAGCAAGTAAATGGTCCTTTGAGACCGGTAATGTCTGGGAATTCATTTTCAGCAGGAACAAAGACTTCATCCATCACAATTTCTCCAGTGATGAAGGCTCTTAAACCCATCTTGCCGCTGATCTTGGGAGCGGATAAGCCCTTCATCCCTTTTTCCAAGATGAAGCCTCTAATCAAGCCTGCATCATTCTTAGCCCATACGACAAATACATCGGCAATCGGGGAGTTTGAGATCCACATCTTGGATCCCGTTAAAGAAAATCCACCGGGAACTTTTTTAGCTCTCGTAATCATGCCGCCAGCATCTGAGCCATAGTTGGGCTCAGTCAAACCAAAGCAGCCGATCCACTCGCCGCTGGCTAACTTAGGAAGGTATTTCTGTTTTTGGGCCTCGCTACCAAATTCATTGATAGGGACCATTACTAAAGAAGATTGCACACTCATCATCGAGCGATAGCCAGAATCAACACGCTCAATCTCGCGAGCGATCAATCCATAGGAAACGTAATTGAGATTGGCGCCACCGTATTGCTCGGGAATAGTAATACCCAAACGGCCCAATTCACCCATTTCACGATAGATGGCTGGGTCGGTGGTCTCATTGCGAAACGCGTCATGAATACGCGGCATTAGACGACCTTGAGCATATTCGGCAGCAGCGTCGCGCACCATACGTTCCTCTTCACTTCAGTGTATCGAGAAGTAGGGGGTCTGCCCAATTAAAACTGGCTTTGCTCATTGCGGATATCAATTTAGATCAACGCGAATTGGTAATGGCGGTCTTGTTCCCAGCCATACCTCTTGAGCCTGGATCTTAACCTGCGCTACACGTTGGAGTACTTCCTCGTCTGTAATAGAGCTAACTGGATGAGCGATAACTACAGGCTCAAGCGTCTTCATGCCAACTGCCTGTCTAGTTAATTCAGTTTCTCGAACGAATTCCGTAGTAATGATAGCGGCACTTGGTATACCTAATTTCTCAAGGGTAATCGAATCTCGAATACAGGCAGAACAGCAAGATCCACAATCGCCAATTGCCGTTAATACAATATCGCACTCCATAGCAATTTTTGCTATTAACTCAGGAGTAGCGTCCTTTGAAAAACTATGCTTAACGTAATAATTAACCTGAGAAAAATCAATATCTTCAGAGAGCGCCTTTAGTGCACCTCTTAATATCTTATTGGCATTCCATTTGGAGTTATCTAACACGCCTAGACGCAAACCATTTAGTACTTTTTTTCGAGCCGATGTTGGCACAGTATCGAAACGAATGATGCCCCGAGGGTCGTAAATTGTTTGTGTATTTGTAGATTTCATAAGCATATTTTTTCTTGTAGACTCCAAATGGTTACAAAGCGCAGGCGCCACTAATGCATTCTGATTCGCTACCAGTGCTTGATAGGCCCTCAATAGGTTTATGTACTGGCGTACTCATATGACCCCATCCCGGAATTAAGACTGAAAATCGCCCGGCTTCGCCACCCATCACAAAAAGATGAATATTATCTGCACTATGAATTATGGGAATAATCGAGTCATCATTTCTCTTAAAATATTTCGGTAAGTTACGGTTATAAACTTTTCCATAACGGTGACCGTAAGCCAGGTCAATAAATCGATTACCGTTATTGTGGAATAGATAATTTCTAATATCTGAACGTGACCAACCATGTTTTGCAATTGTCTGGGCATGTTCTAAGCCTAGAACAACTGCTATATGACCACCCAATACTGCACTATTGGAAGCAATCGTACTCATTGCAGAACACATCGTATCTAAAATTCCTTCTGGATCATTTGAGATATGGTTTGTTACGCTATGTGGCGCCTCTGCAGCCATTACAAAGACCGTAGAATCTTCTGGTTTGTAACCATGCTCCACATGATAGGGGGCAAGGGGGCTCTGTGCTTCGTTTTCTGCAACACAATAAGTGTACTTACCAGGATGCCCCAAGGTACTTTTATCGAGATCACCCGGCCACCCACCACCTACATTCAACATGATTAACCTAACTGCCCGACCAATCGTAGCATTTGCACGATTCCCAGAACCAAATGCATTGACTCCACCATTCATACCAATCTCTTGAGCAATTGGGCCATTAACTATTAATAGTGGTGCAGCTACATGCGTTGTAGCCTGAACACCATTTAGATTAAATGCTTGATCAGTTAATGCCTGGATCGCAGCCCTGACTACAGGCGCATACTCTGGCTTACAGCCAGCCATAACCATATTGATAGCCAATACTTCTCTAGTTAGCTCACCCCATCTCGGAGCAACTTTAGCCTCAACGAATTCTGGATCTCCACCCAAAATATTTACAATCTGATCTATTTTTGCTTGAGTAGGCGGAACAACTGGAAGCCCATCAGTAAATCCACGCTCAAAATAATATTCAACTAAGTCAATATCAGCTGATAGTTCTTGAGTATTATTTTTTATACTTTTTACTGAATTAAACTCGGTCATCTTATGCTCCAATTTTTCTCAACTCGTCTTCAACAAACTCCATACGATCCTTACCCCAGAAGAGTTGATCATTCACTATGATCATAGGGACGCCAAAAACATCACGTGCAATGCCTTCATTAGTGCTTTTTACTAGCTCCTCACTGATTTCATCACTTTCGCAAAGGACTTCAAACTTATCTGGGTCTATGCCAAGCTCAAGGACTGTTGAGAGAATTCCCTCATACTCAGAGATTGAAGCATCTCCCTGCTCCCAATAACGATCTAAAATTTTCTCTACAAATGGCATCTCCAAACTATATCTGCGCATCACTAAAGAACTGCGTAATACACGGCTAGACTTAATTGGGAATTGCCTTGGAATAGAAAAAAGTAAATTATATTTAGCTGCCCAACGCATTAAGTCTTGCTTACGGTTACGCAACTTCGCCTTAGACTCCTTCATTAGCTCATAATTCTGACTTTTGAAAAAATAACCGAGATTAAATGGATGCAGCACTAGTTCCGCGTTATTTCTTTCCAATATTGGCTTAATTAATTTAATAGCAAAGTATGTGTTAGTACTACCCACATCCCAGTAAAGCTCAACTTTCTTTGTTGACATTTTCTTTCCCTATGGATGTGTCAGGTTATTGCAAATAAACATCTGCTTTTTGAATAATTGGTGTCCATGTATTAATTTGATCATTTAGCTTTTTTGATAAGCCCTGAGGTGATGCTCTTTCATCCTCAACAGGCATAGCCCCTAATTTGGTCATATTCTCTACAAATACAGAATCAACCAATGCCTTCTTCAATGACTCAACTAATTTATCTGAAATTGCTTTTGGGGTTCCTTTTGGTGCATAGACCCCATGCCAAACCGTAATTTCAAAATTATTTAATCCTTGCTCAGCTAATGTTGGCACAGCTGGCAGCGTTGGCAAGCGCTTCTTAGTAGTTGTGCCATAAGCCTTAATTCGATTGCTAGAAATGGGTTGCAAGGTAGTTGTAATTTGGTCGCACAATAAATCAACTTGACCTCCTTGCAAATCGGTCATTGCTGGTGCTGCACCCTTATAAGAAATAGCCGTCAAAGGCAATTCGATCCGAGACATAAATAGTAATCCACATAAATGTGAGGCAGTTCCAATCCCAGCATTACTAATGTTGATATCTTTTTGATTCGCCTTTAAATAGGGAATTAATTCCTGATAACTATTTGGAGGTAAATTTTTCTTTCCTGTGAGAACCATTGGCACATCCACAACCTCTCCAATATAAGAAAAATCTTTTCTTGGGTCAAATCTTAAAGTCTTTGATAACGATGGCAGAGTAGACATTCCAATGTTATGAATAAGAAGGGTATAACCATCTGAGGGGGCTCTAACTACCGCCTCTGAACCAACAATACCGCCAGCACTGGCCTTATTTTCTACAACGACGGTTTGATTTAAATTTTTCCCCATTGCAATCGCTAAATTTCTAGCAACTACATCCGTCGGCCCACCAGCTGAAAATGGAACAATGAGAGTAATAGGCTTGTTTGGAAAAGTATTTGCCTGTGAAAGACTTGATAAGACTACCACCACCGTAGCTAATATAATTTTTTTCATTCCTGTCTCCTGAAAATTAATTCCCGCATTTATGAATCTAGCTCTTTGAGTAAAACTTTTTCGTCATATAACTTTTTAATTTCTTGATCAGATAAGTTGAGATACTCATTCAAAATATCAGTATTGTGTGCGCCTAATGAATGTGCCTTAAGATCTTTGCTAACCTCCCAACGTGAAAATTTCAGTGGAAAGCCTGGGATATCAAATTCGCCTAATACCTCATCTTTGACTTTGCGTACCGTTCCACGATTCCTTAAATGTGGATGTTCCATTGCTTCATTTAGACTAAGAACAGGCGCGCAAGGAATACGTAATTTATCTAACTCCTCAATAGCCGCATCTCTTGATTTAAAAGTAGACAGCCAATTTTCAAAAATTTCTTTGAGCTGTAAATTATTATCCCTTCTTAAGGAGGCCGTATTAAATCTTGGATCCTCCATTAATCCTAGATTGCCAATCGCCTCACAAAATGATTTCCACTGGTGCGGAAGTAACGCCATCGAGAGATACGCACCATCACTACACTTAAAAATACCTGTAGGCCCACCATCAGGGTGCTGGCTACCAGTACGCTTAGGTTGATAGCCTTTCCGAAGTGAGATTCTTGGAATATTCACTTCATGCATCTGGAAGTAGGTATCTAACAAGGTAGCCTCAATATATTGGCCCTCACCTGTTCTTTCACGATGCAGTAATGCAAACGCAATTCCCATTGCCGCAGATAATCCTGTTGCTGAATCTCCAATTGCCATCGTGATAAGCGCCGGATCACTATCACGCTCTCCAATCAAATCCGTTACTCCAGCATATGCTTGAGCAATATAGTCATATCCAGGTCTTTGGCTCAGAGCTCCATCTTGTCCGGCCATTGAGATAGAGCACATAATTAACTTAGGATTGATCTGCTTAAGCTCGTCGTAAGAAAGGCCTGCCCTAGTCATGACACCTGGTGTAAAGTTTTCTACTAATATATCAAACTTAGAAACCATCTCCTTCAGTAAGGCTAACCCTTTTGGATTCTTAAAATCAATTGCAAGACTTTTTTTAGAATGGTTATGTTGAAAGTAGTAAGTACTTCTCGAAGAGTTTTTATGCGTAGGATCCCTTGATTTAAGTCCACCTACTCTGGTTCTGTCGCCAAGCGGGGGAAGTTCAACCTTTACAACTTCAGCTCCAAGCTCAGCCATAATTCGTGTGCAAGTTGGGCCGGCAACAATTTGCGTCATATCTAATACACGATACCCCTTCAGCATTGGTAGTCCATTTATCATCTATATTTCTCGTCTATTTATTATCTTTTGGGTTCGGGAACTGCCCCGAACCAAATAAGTTTTCCCAACGCTCACCCGAAGGTCTATTACCCGATCGATCTACCTTTTCTGCTAAAACAGCTAAACCCCTTTGTACGGCTGGACGTGAACGTATATCTGAATACCAGCGTTGAATATTCGGCCAATCATTCAAATCTTGTCCTTGCCACTTATAGGCACGTAGCCATGGGTAAATTGCAATATCTGCAATTGAGTATTCTTCGCCAGAAAAATATTTTGCTTGTTCCAATCGTTTGTCCATAACGCCGTATAAACGGGCTGCCTCTTTCGTATAACGATCAATAGCGTAAGGTAATTGTTCTGGTGCATATTTTCTGAAGTGATGAGCTTGTCCTAACATGGGCCCCATACTGCCCATTTGAAACATTAACCACTGGAGTACGGAATAATATTTTTCTGGATCTGTTGGCAATAAATTACTTTTGGCCTTATTCGCCAAATACATCAGAATTGCCCCAGACTCAAAAACAGCATAAGAGTTTCCAGAAGGCCCCTCGCCATCAACGATAGCGGGGATCTTATTATTAGGTGAAATCTTGAGAAATGATTCTGCAAATTGATCCCCTTTACCAATATGAATTGGCATCACCTTATAAGGCATCTCTAATTCCTCCAACATGATGGAGACCTTATACGCATTTGGCGTTGTCCAAAAGTAAAGGTGAATCATTTAAAAAGTGTTATTTACTCATTAATTTATGTGATTAATCAATCATAGGTGGATTGGTTTTTTTAGACCAATAGGAGATAGCGATTGGGGTATAGTGATAAGATATAGCTAACACTTAAAACCCAATATATAGATATAACAAGCCCACGCTTATGGAATTTAGACAGTTAAAGTATTTTGTACGAATTGTTGAATTGAGCAGCTTCTCAAAGGCCGCCCAAGACCTCTTTATTGCGCAGCCAGCACTAAGTAACCAAATTAGTAATTTAGAGAAAGAATTGGATACTCAACTTCTTTCCCGAAGTGTTCGCGGAGTCACCCCTACCGAAGCAGGCAAAACTCTTTATCGTCATGCTCAAGCGATTATTAGGCAAATTGAACATCTCAAATATGAAGTAGAAAATGAGTCAGCGAATCCTAAGGGATCTGTGTCGATTGGAATACCTACTAGTGTATCGAACGTACTGGCTAGCCCATTGATAGCTGCTACCCAAGAGCGTTATCCCGAAATCAAGTTGCAAATTGTAGAAAGCCTAAGCGGCCATTTAGAAGAGCTAGTTTCTAACGGCAGAATTGAAATGAGTCTATTGTTTAATAGTCCGCTCACTGATAGTCAGAAAGCAGACAAAGCTACGGGTTTTAGCTTGATTAAAACGCCGATTCTAGAAGAAGAATTATTCTTACAAACCACTGCTACATTATCGAGTAAGAAGACTATTACCTTAGCTGCAGCAGCCAAGCTGAACTTTGTTCTCCCGGGAAAATCAAATGCTACTCGTCAACTGATTGATCTAGCCTTCGCTAAAGCAGGCATAAACCCCAAAGTCGTTACTGAGCTTGATTCACTATCTACCATTCAGGCTGTGGTCGAAGATGGTCTGGGAGCAACTATCCTGTCCCTCTCCGCTTTTATTGGCAATCAAAAAGACCGAAAAAGTTGCGTGTATTCCATTCAAAATGCAGATCTTAAAAGAACCGTCTCTTTATGTACTTCAAATACCATAGCACTCAGCACAGCCGCGAAGTGTATTTCAAACATGGTGCCTGAAATTGCACACAATTTAGTTAAATGTGGGCGTTGGTCTGGATCAAAAATTATTCTTCGTGATAAATGATTATGTAATTGAGATATACCGATAATCTAAATCCATATATCTCACTCTTTCAATAGATGTATAGACTAGTCGAACCTATTTTAAGTTTCCTTATGTCAAAAATTCTAGAAAATATCACTATCCTTGACCTAACCCGTTTTTTTTCGGGTCCTCAAGCAACGCTGCTGCTATCTGGCATGGGCGCTAATGTCATTAAGATTGATGATCCAAAAACAGGCGATCCTTCTGCTTTTTCCCCACCTTATGCTGGTTCGAATGGCATCTCATTTCACAAGCAAACAGAGACTGATATTGGGTTAGCGTATCTCAAAAGAGCTCGAGGGAAAAAATCGATTAACTTGGACCTAAAGAAACCCGAAGGACATGCCATTTTTCTGCAGTTAGTAAAGCATGCAGATGTAGTGATGGACAACTTTAGTGCGGGTGTTGCATCACGCCTCAAGGTGGACTACTCTCATCTGTGCGAGGTTAACCCATCAATCATTTACTGCTCTTTAACTGGGTATGGATCTACAGGCCCGGATAAAAATCTAAAAGCATATGACCTTATGGTTCAAGCAGCAGTTGGCTTAATGAGCGTTACCGGAACGAAGGATTCGCCACCCATCAAAACTGGATCTCCAATTTCCGATGCAATTTCTGGAGCTTACGCGGCCATGGGTATTTTGGGTGCCCTCTTTCATAAACAGCGAACTGGCCAGGGGCAAGAAATTGATGTCTCTATGGCAGACTGCTTATTCTCGATGATCTTTGATGAGCCTTTTGATTGCTATGATCAACTCGACATCCCCCAAAAGCAAGGTAATCGTATTATGCGATTTTCACCATTCAATGTTTACGAAACAAAAGATGGTTGGGTGGCAATTGGCGTTGCTAGTAATAATGATTGGGTTGAGTTATTAAATGCTATCGGTAAAGAGGAGCTACAAAATGATCTCAATATGATGAATGTAGGTTGGCGAATTCAAAATAATTCACAGATTGACGACATCATTACTACTTGGACAAAGCAAGAAACAACAAATAGTGCTCTGGAAAAGTTAAATACCAAGAGTATTCCTTGTGCACCAGTTCGTACGATGAAAGAAGCTATTAAATCCGAGCAACTACAAGCAAGAAAAATGGTTTCTGCTTTAATAAATCCACTTACAAATACCCCCGTAAATGCATCTGGCCCAGGTTTTCCAATTAAATTTAGTAAAACTCCAGCAGATTACGATATGCCCTCACCGATTCCAGGAGGGCATACTGAAGATATTTTGAAATCTCTTACCAATCTCACTAAAGAAGAACTTTTAGATTTGATTAAAAAAGGAGTAATTAATAATTTCCAGACCTTAAAGAATTGATCCAGATAAATCCTAAGGCAATATTAAAAAGACAAAACCCCCACCATTTCTGATGAGGGTTTGCTTTTCTGGTGGGCCCACCAAGACTTGAACCTGGGACCAAAAGAATCTAGTTTTTCCACTCTAGCCCCTTCCTTGCAAAGCCAACTTAAGCCTGCATATAGCCATATCGTAAGTTTGTTCTTCCATCTCCATACTGGTCATAATTTATTTTTGCTAAAGCAACCTTATCGGTCATTAAGGCTACTCGTTGTGCAGCGGTAAAGTTATAGAGCCTTGCAGAGTTTTCACCGAAGATTGCGCGCTTCACCGGCCCATCTGCAGCCCCTAAAGGATTAAAGCCATACTTTTTCTGCATATCCTCAGGAATTTCCAATCTACGCAAGGCCTCAATTTGCCACTGAGGAGAGCCAGTCCAAATAGCATCAGTACCCCAAACAACATGATCCGCTCCCAAGCCTTGAATTAGCTGACCCAACATCGCAGCACATAACCTTGGCTCAGCAATAGTACTTTGAGCAAAAATTTGACCTAAATCACCGTAGACATTCGTGACACCCGTTTTTTGTGGGACCTGAGCTAAATCTGTTACCCAATCAATGCGACCTGATTGTCTAAATTGCTCCCAACCTATATCCCAGGTTCCGCCTGTATAACGAAAAGCGGAATGGTAAATAACAAAATTCAACTGAGGCCAATCTTTAGCAGCTTTCGCAACATCATCTACTTTCGCATAAGCTAATAAGTGAGGATATTGCTGCGTGATAGATGGTGGATAAAGACCCTTATGAACACAGACGTTCGCTAAGCTTGGCTTAGCTTTACTCCATTTTGCTAACTTTTCATAAAATGGATAAAGTAATTTTTCATCATCAAGACGCCAAGGATGCTTTGAAAGTTGCTTATTTGTGTTGTCACCAATGGTGTAACCCTTAAAGGAATCCGGCTTTAAATTTTCATGATCCGCTTCGGCCTTTTCTAACCAACCAAGAATTCCTGGCATAAAAATTGCGTGTGAGAACATTCTTTTTGTGCCGGATTCTTGATTGACCGATTGACGAGCCTGCGCCTTCATTGCATTGGTTAAAAACCAATCTCGAGGGTCCTCTGATCCAGAGCCAGAAATCAATGCTACTTTAGTATCGCTATCTAAATAAACCTCTTTAAAATAATTAGCAAACTTCAAGTCATCCAAGGTTTGTGGCTTGCCTACTAAAGCAGGATTCCATGAGGCTTTGCCTACTGCCTCGCGGGATCTCACGAATCCCTCCAACCTAGTATCGTCACGCAGGAAATGGGTATGCATATCCATAATGAACTGATCTTTTAATGCAGAAGCCCTTTCATTAGCGAGCTCTGGAGTTGCGGCCTCTGCATGACTAACGCCATATAGAGGACCAAAGGTGTCATTCATCGCCAGAAAAGCTGCCGCCATTCCTGCAGCACTTTGAAAAAATCGACGGCGAGGTATTCCTTGGTGCTTAGCAAGCTTTGTACCGATATCCTTAATGCGGCTTTCAAATTCTTTTTGCTTAGGAGTCTGGGTGCCAGGTAAAAACTCATCGCTTGAAACTGCCTGGGTAGGTATTGGTGAACGAAAATGTGCTTTTTCTGCTGGAATTAATTTTGCAATCTCATCAGGACTCATCATCGCTTAAGTCTCCTTTACTTAAACTCGGGCAATACAGATTGATATTTAAAATTAAGTAAAACAATTATTCACTGTTATTCCGTATTATTACTTAAATAATAAAGACCGAAACGGTCGGCTAATTGGGACGTTAAAGCAAATATTTAATATGCCTTTTGCTCCATGCTGTCCATGCAAGAGGCACGGAACTTAGCTTCCGCTTGGGTCATCGATGCGCTATCTGTTTTGGTGAGTTTGCCACTATCGATATCGGCTTGGATATTTGCTTTCATACATTTTGTAATGGCATCTTCACCCTTACAGCCAACTACGATTAAAGAGGTCAGTAGTACATTGATGACAAGGAGTTTGTTGATCTGACGCATATTCATAATATGACCTCTAGCTTTAAGATTCATTCATAAGTGATTACTTAAGAATATTGGCCTCAATTATTTTGGCAATTTGGTTGTCGTCGATACCAATATCTTTGAGTATTTCGTAGGTATGTTCACCAAGTTTTGGACTGCGCTCTTTTGTTGATTGCGAAGTTTTATCTAAGCTGAAACCTAAACCAGTTGTTTTTATAACTTTATCATCT
>Ga0209442_1001415_pt1 | contig 13670 bp, 12 predicted proteins | sample LauGreSBDMM110DD_2_FD_187565 | JGI IMG/M metagenome (GOLD analysis project Ga0209442, IMG submission 187565) | Freshwater lake microbial communities from Lake Michigan, USA - Sp13.BD.MM110.DD (SPAdes) (version 2) | ecosystem: Environmental > Aquatic > Freshwater > Lake | place: Lake Michigan...
TTTATCCGCCTGATGAAGATGTGCCAAAATATTACATTCGTGAATTATTTGCGGTGTGGCGGACGATTGAATAACACATACAACAGACACAACAGACAACACTTCGTTTTTAGTTTCCATCGCCAAGAAATAAAAATAATAAAAAAAATAAATATTTTTATTATTTTCTCTTATAATTTTAATAAAAGCAGTGTTGTAAGTGTTGGAAGTGTTGTCACCATAAGGATTACTATATTATTATTATTTTATATACATAATAGATAATAAATAATAATAAGAATAATAGATTTATATTTATCGTGACAACACTTCGGATTTTGGAAGTGTTGTGAAGTGTTGTATGAGTATTAGCGATTATTTAAGAGTATATACACAGAACATATTTAAATAAATAATATTAGTATAGTGTATAGAATGCCTTCTTATAAGCAAAATAAAAGTCACATCTACAATTATCGTGAGAAAAACAAGGAAAAGTATAATGAATATCAACGCAACCTAATGTTTCAAAAACGAAATAATCCACATTTTGAATTTGACAAAATATGCAAAATATTTAGGAATATTTTATTTTAAAAAAATAACTTAAAAATAAAATATTAGTATAGAATATAACAATGGAAATGATTAAGTATAACAACACAATGTTTGGCTTGGCTACTTTAGAATGTGACGCATTAGAATACGAAAACATTTGTAAAAACGAACATTGTTATGAAGGTATTCCAAGTGATAAATTAATTAAATTATACGGCGATATTGATTACGGGGGCGAAATTGATAGTAATGAAGAATATGACGATTCTTGGACTGAAACTTTTATTGATATTGCCAAAGAATCAATTGAAACCACAATTTCAACATTAAACTCAAAAATAATTCCAGAATATTGTATTGCTATTGCTTCTTCATCTTGTTATACTTGTAACACTAAAAAAGTTAAAAAATGGAAAGTGTCTATTCATATTATTGTAACGAACATCGTTTCATACCAAAAAAATATAAAGGATTTTTTTAATCTTTGTAATCAAACCGCAAAGGATAATAAACAAAATTATTATGGCGATTATGTTTTAAATATGAAAGATTTATTTGATATGAGTGTTTATGGAAATAATCAAAAATTTCGTAGTATTTATTCTTCAAAACTTAATGAGAAACGACCATTAGAATTAGTTGAAGGTTCATTTAACGACTCAATAATTTCTGCGTGTTTTGGAGATGACTTATATGAACTTAATCAAATTGTTCCTGACCCCGAACCAATCGTAAATGAAACGACTATTATCAAAAAATCATTATTACAAAAATGCGAAGAAGATGATTATAATTTTATTGAAATGTGCATTGACAATAATTTATTTATTCAATTGGCAACTGAATATAAGACTTGGTTAAGTATGGCATATGCGATAAAAAACACGCTTGGAGATAAAGGTAAAATATTATTTCATCAATTTAGTAAATTATCTTCAAAATACGATGAAACCGAAACTACTGAATTATATAATAAAATAGACCAATCATTATTACCACAAACGGGTAAAACTGAAAAAAAGAAATTATCCATTGCTTCTATTAAAAAATGGGCGAAGGATGAAAACCCCACATTGTATCAAAATATTGTTACGGAGTTACGGAAGAAGAATAAACAAAAGAAGATTATAAAAAATGATGATGATATTACCCTTGATATGACAGATTATACAATGATGAAAGAATTTTATGAATATTGTCAAGCAAATGAACATTATTTTTATTGTTTAAATATCAAAACATGTGAGTTTATTTTTTTAAATAAAGAAAATATTTGGGAAATGGATGTTAATAATAAAGGGGTTTATATTTATAATTTATTAAGTCAAGATTTTACTCAAACTAAAATTAATTTGTTAATTGAATGGAAAGTAAAATTTTTAGAACTTGAACTTGATGCTGGAAGTTTAGAATATCTCGAATGGGGAAAAAAACTAAAAATGTTAAATACCTTCATTACAAAACTAAATACTAACGCAAACAAGCAGGCGATTATGAATGAGTTAAAATTTCAAATTTCAAAACCCGACTTTACAAATAATATGAACTCACAAAAAGGAGTTATTCCTCTAAAAAATAAATTAATGTGTCGTTTGGAAACTATAGGGATTTTAAACATTATTGAGACTTATACACGAACTCATCTTGACAAATTTAATTATATGTGTAATGTTGAATTTATGCAATTTGATAATAACATAAAAGAGTTTCAAGATATTGATAATTATTTTAAAAGTTTATTCAGTAATGATACGGATACTTTACAGGTCTTTTTAGATGTTATTAAAACATCAATTGCGGGATATCGTTTGAAAAATCTATTTTTATTAACAGGTGCAAAGGGTAATAATGGAAAATCAACATTTTTTGAATTATTAAAAAATATATGTGGTAATTGTATTGATACAATTTCTAAAAAAGTGATTATTTCAAATGCGGGTGGGTCGTCACATTTAAACACGGAGTTGGAAAAATTGCCAAATATTCGTGTTGGTTATGTATGCGAATTAACTGATGGAGACACTTATAATATTCCAGTTATAAAACAAATTATTGGAGGTGACCCTATGAACCTGCGAACATTAAATAAAACCGACCAAACAATATATCCTTCGTGCAATTTATTTGGACTTACAAATCAAAATGGAAATTTCAATAACGATGAATTATTTTCAAAGCGTATTGTTATTTTTCCGTTTGAAAATGAGTTCAAAAATGATAACAACTTTATTCCTAAAATGAAAGCCTTAAAAGATTATTTATTTAACTATATTATTGAAAAAGGAAAAATTATCACAGATGTCGTGCCATCTCAAAATATGGTAAAGGCCCATCAAGAATATATGACTCAAAATAAGATTGATTATGTTGAAGAATTTATTGATGATTGTTATGATAATGATGATAATGGTAAAATTGTAACAAACGATGTTTATACTCATTTTATTAATTGGTGTTCGCAAAGGAAATATAAAAACAATATCAATTCTCAAACTAAATTTACAAAAACATTAAAAGATAAAGGTTATAAATGCGATGTTTATAATAAAAAACGCCACTATTACGGATTGGTTGAAAAAACTGATGAAAAATCTAATGGAGAAGATAAGTATAATTAAATTTTAAAATTTATACTCACACAACACTCACACAACACTTCACAACACTTCACAACACTTCACAACACTTCACAACACTTCCAAAAAGCGAAGTGTTGTCAGCATAAATATAACTCTATTATTATTATTATTATTTATTATCTATTATGTATATAAAATAATAATAATATAGTAATCCTTATGGTGACAACACTTCCAACACTTACAACACTACTTTTATAAAAATTATAAGAGAAAATAATAAAAATATTTATTTTTTTTATTATTTTTATTTCTTGGCGATGGAAACTAAAAAGCAAGTGTTGTCTGTTGTGTGTGTTGTATAACTTTAAAAATAAATTGAAATAAATTTTAACATATTTAAAAGCAACAATAACAAATAAATAATGACCGACGCATTTTTCGCAAACTACGACCTGGAAGAAGCCTATAAAGTTTTAACAATAGAACTAATCAATATTACGAAAGCATTGCCAAACGCAGATGCAGAATATGAAAGGTTTTATTCGGGTAGGTCTAAACAAATCGCAAAAGACTTATTAAAAAATTCGCAAGCCCGTGAAAAATTACGACCAAAACTCATCAAGGAAAAACACGCCGCCGAACGACGGGAGCACGCAGAGGAGATGCGGAATTTTCAAATAGAACGAAAAGAGCGACTAGATATTGAAGCCGCAAAACATAAGAAAATAACTTGGACGATTGAGAAATTTTAAAAATATAAAATAATTGAAATACTTAAAAAATATAAATTATTTTTTATTTAATTGGTTATAACATTTTTAAAGTTTATTTTAAATATACAAGTGTTTCGTATCCATCTTCTTCTTCGGCGGCTTCTTGCGGGCGTTCCTGCAAGTTATTAATTAAATTGTCGTATTGAGTAATATAGTTGTTTAAGATAATTTCAAAATCAGCGACGGATAATTTGAATTTTCTAGTGATGATTTTTTTTAAAGCGGCGATTCTTTTTTTTTCGGTTGGTCCTGTTTCAACGCTTTTATATAATTCATAATCGTTCAATATGAATTCTATGCAATTCTCAAAACGCATCGGGCATTTTCTAAAATCGTGTTTTCTTTTTTGCTCGTCTTTTCGCAGACGGCGATAATCAGCCATTGGAAAACAAACGCATCGTAAATCAAAATCGGATCGGCAATAGCAGTTCATTTTAATTATATATAGTTATTGTTGTTATTATGTAGTATCAAATACTTATGAAATTTCATTTCAATTTTTTTATATTTATATTATATAAATGAGTTCATATAATCCTCCAAGTGAATTAATAACAGAATTCAATTCAAAATTATTTAATCAACCCGATGAGACTTTATCCGCAGGAGAAATAAATCTTTTATATTTAACAAAGGCGGCGGCGGCAACAATTTATCAAACAATTGCTGGAATGTCTTCGTATTTAACTATTGCGTCGGCGGCAACAATTTATCAAACAATCGCAAATATGACAAACTATGTTAGTAGGACTGGAAGTGTTGCTGAAAGTATAAATGGAAATAAAACTTTTACTGGAATAATTAAGTCTAATAATTATGATACAGAAACAGCAACGTCAATATTAAATATAGGATCGAGTGTCACGAGTGGTGAAATTAAAATTGGTCGTAATAAAACATCTGGTGATATTAGTATAGGAACAACAAGTTCTCAATTAATCGTTTATAGCCCAACAAGTTTAAGAGTAACGACAATTGCTATTGGTAGCAATTTAGAAGCAAGAAATATAATATCATCGGAGACGGGTTCAACTAATCATACATTATTCACTAATATGACAAGTCTTGGAGTTCTAACGATTGGAAATGCTCTATCAAATAATAGTATCAATGGAGTAACAACATTCAATCAAGCAGTATCTACAACAGGAATTTTAACAGCGAATGGAACTTTAAAAACAACAGACATTGTTCCAATAATAGCAAATGGACAACAAAATATTTATTATAATAATTTAACAATTGGAGGGACTATATTTTTTGGAACAACATCGAGATTAATGAATATTTTTGGTCAGGTTGTTATGAATAATAGTTGTCAATTTACTAACGCATTACAAGCCAACGATATATCATACGCTTCGGGAGCAGCAGGAACTGCGAAAACTATTTGGAATACATTATCAACTGGCGGTTCAATCACGATAGGCTCTGCTACATCGGGAACAACGACAAATTTAAGAGGTGGTTCTATATCCATAGGCGGTTCTGGAAATAATTTAACAATTGAAAGCCCATCCACATTTAATAGTACATTAAAAACGGATGATATAACAGCAATAACAACGACTGGAACCCAAAATATTTATACTACACTTGATAATACAGGTTCAATAAATTTAGGTTCAACCACAACTGGAACAACTACTAATATTTTAGGAGGAATAGTTAACATAACAGGGACAACAAAATGCGATATATTATCACCGACTTTAAATCTAACAGCGTCGTCTGCTACAAGTATAGAAGTTCCTAATAATTTAACGGGACAAACCAAGTTATTTAGTACGGTCTCGACGGGAGATATTAGAATTGGTGGCGGATTAACTACTGGATATTTAAGATTAGGACAGGATAATACTTCATCAACTGTTAATATTTTTAGCAGAATACTTCTTGGAAGTGCTTGTTATGAATTTCCAGATAGTGGTTCTTCATTAGGTTCGTATTTTCAAACAGGACAAAATCTTCTGTCAACAGCATACACAACACCTAATTATCAAAAATTGAGTCAAATAACATTTAGCACAGGTATATATCGGATTGATTGGGCGGTCGTTACGAATACAACGACTGCAGGAGTTCATTCAGGTTATGATTATGTAGTTTCAGACACGATAGCATCAAGCACACCCGTTTCTTTTACAGGATCTCAATTAAAATCAATTTTTGGTGGGACATATGGGATAGGTACAAAAATTGTTATTGGTAGTTCATTTACATTTCAAAGTACAACCGCAATTAAAACATTATATTTAAATATTAGTAGTTCGTATAGTTCTCCATGGGTTGGAAGTTGGAGTGGCGATATTTCTTGGACTCGTATTGGATAATTTAATATCTACATTTTAAAATAAAAATAATATATTATTATATAAATGAGTTCATATAACCCTCCAAGTGAGTCTATAACACAATTCAATTCATCATTATTTAATCAACCCGTAGTATCATTATCACAAGAAGAGGCAGATTTATTATATTTGTCAAAAACTAAGAATGATATTAGCACGGCGAGCTCAACCACTTTTAATGGCGGAGTAAGTATAGGCGGAATGTTAGATTTAATATCAGGAGCAAATACAAGCGAATTATCCCAATCAGTAAAAGATTTTGAGATTAAGAATAATACTCCATCAGGATTTATAAACTTTTTTGTTCAAAGTGGTGCAGGAACATCCAACAACTGTTTAACATTATCTAATACAGGTGCTCAACCTGGAGTTATAGTTAAAGGTGATACGCCTTTATTCACAAAAATAATTAAATCAACAACCACATCTGCTACTACACATACTTTGTTTGATAATATGGTAAGCCCTGCGAAATTGACAATTGGAGGGACAGCATCAACAAACGAAATTCGTGGAAACACAACATTCTTACAAAATGCGACAATAGGTTCAGACGGAGCATCAAACAATTTAAGTATAAAAGGAGAACTACGATGTTATGATACAGACACTCCTTATACATCTTACGCAAGAATTATTAACTTGCTTACAAGTACTGTACCATCGATAGTTTATGAACCTCCAAATGTAGCTTCATCAGTTCATATATTTAAGGCGTATACTTCAGGAGGACTTTTAACAGGTTCATTACTTGAAATCAACTCAACCTCAATTCAGGCAAGAACCACAATAGTATGCTCAGGCAGAGTAAATTTTAGCACATCAACTCCTTATTCATTTCCATTTTCGTCAAATACAAGTTTAGGATATTATTTAAAAGCCACAGGAACGGCAGTAACAAGTTCAACTTATACAAGCGGAACTTATGTAAATCTTTTGACTACATCAACTATTCCACTTGGTGTGTGGCGTATTGATTATACTGCTACAAACTCAGTTTCAGTAGGAGGTAATATAACCGCAACAGATACGATGATAAGTTCTTCAACGGGAACGGGAACAACAACATCAAATACTCCAGTAGCGTTTACAGGTTCTCAAAACAAAACCCATACAACAGAGAATTATGGATCAGGAGATAGTCATACTGTAAATGGTTCATTTACTTATCAACAATCAACAGCAGGAGTATTATATTTAGTTTTTAGAAGAACATTTGTTTCAGGGACTTATAGTTGGGTTGGAGAGGTATCAATCACTCGTTTGTCGTGAGAAACGCCGTATAGGAGCCCACAAGATTTATCAAAAATTATAAATATATTTTTTTATTACGAAAAATGATAATAAAAAAATACGACTCATCTATAATAATTTAGCGGGTGGTGGTAACAATTTCTCGGCGATCGGCATTATTTTATTGACGCAATTGAATAACTTGATATAATATTTTTCTTGCAACAATAATTCTCTTTTAGAAACATTTAAATACGACTCAAGTATTTCTAATTTCCAATTTTTACAACTTATAACTAAATTAGCAGTTGTATTTGTTCTTTTTTTTTTATTATTGTAACGATGTTCTGCTAACCGTTGGCATACCCGTTGTCGAGTGCTTCCAACATAAATTAATTCATTTCCGTCGTTTGTGATTGCGGATAGTTTGTAAATCTTGCAATTTGTGAGTTCTGTCATATTTATAGTCGTTATTTTAATTCTTCATTTAAGCCCCTTATTTCTAAATTAATTAAATATTAATTTTAGGATTATTTTTTTATATAGGAGAATATATATAAATGGATTTGACTGCCGAGTTGAAAAAACTGCGACCCACATTAAGCGAAGGTTCTTTAAAAACATATACTTCTATTTTGAGGTCATTGCATTCTAAAATTTTTGGAGGATCAATTGACAAGAAAGATTATGATGATTCAAACAAAATATTAGAATTTTTAAAAGATTTACCTCCCAATAAAAAAAAGTCAATATTATCCGCATTGGTTGTCATTTCAGGAAAACCCGAATATAGAAAAGAAATGTTAGAAGATATTAAGGAATATACGGCAGACGCTAAAAAAATGGAGAAGACCCCATCACAAGAGGCTAACTGGGTCACACAAGATGAAATTAAAAGTATTTTTAATGATCATAAGCAAGATGCTATGTCATGCTATAAAAAGTCTAAATTAAATATGACTGACTTACAGACGATACAGCAATATATTATACTTTGTTTATTGAGCGGGATTTTTATTGCTCCACGGCGAAGTCTTGATTATACTGAATTTAAAATTTCTAATATTGACAAGGATGCCGATAACTACCTTGACAAGAATGAATTAGTATTCAACAAATACAAAACTGCAAAATTCTATAACGAACAAAGGGTTAGTTGCCCCAAAGAATTATTAAGTATTTTAAAAAAATGGATTAAAACAAATAATAACGATTATTTATTATTTGATTCAAATGGTGAAAAATTGACGAGTGTAAAATTAAACCAACGGCTTGAAAAAATATTTGGTAAGAAAGTCGCCGTAAATTTACTTCGTCATTCGTTTCTAACGGACCGATTTAAAGATGAAATCGAAAGGTCTAAAAAAATGGCATCTGTTGCGGAAGATATGGGAACGAGTTCATCACAAGTTATTGGAACTTATATTAAAAATGATTGATGTTTCTTTGATTTAAGATGATGTGATAAATTATTTTTATTATAAATTGAACCACAAACACAAGTTATTTTTTCTTTCTTTTTTTCTTTAATTTGTTCTTTATTTTTTTCACGATATTCTTTCCTTTTTTCTAAAATTTGTTCTTTATTTTGCTCATAAAATTCTTTATTTTTTTCTGCTATTTGTTCTTTATTTTTTTCACGATATTCTTTCTTTTTTTCTAAAATTTGTTCTTTATTTTGCTCATAAAATTCTTTATTTTTTTCTGCTATTTGTTCTTTATTTTGCTCACGATATTCTTCATCAGTTCGTGAAGGAATTACTATATTTAGAGTTGCTTGGAAATTTTCTAACCAATAACGCTCTTGTTTAGATTGATCTGCTTTATCAATAGCATTATATTTTTCAATTTCAAGCATATTGAAATTATCCCATCCATTATGCTCTCTAATGAATTTATAAACATTTAAATTATATTTTTTGTGCATTTTATTATTACAATTATATTTATGTTGATTTTTTCTTTTTGTAAAATCTGTCGTTGAACCTACATAACAATCTGTTATCGTAGGGTCTTTACAAACAATTCTATACATTATTGTTTTTGAATAATCTATGGAAAGTCTTGGCATATTATAAATTATTATAAGACAACAACTTTAAATCATTTAATTATACATTGAATTTTGAATATAAGCAGGTAGTATATTGCGATTTAAATAAAACAAGGGGCTCTGCTCTTGTAGCGATATGTGAAGGCCACGACCGTACGTGTATAATCCACCGCCCGCAAATAGACCACAACCTTTCTTTTCTTGATGACTTAAACCGTAACCAATCAATTGCTGTTGCGAATCGCTAACAGACCTCATAGGCGTATGTAGGACTTCATGGACAGGTTGTTGCGGAATATCAACAGGCGTTGGCATATATTCGTCAGCATAATCATATTCGTAAATTTCGGGTTGTGGTCTAGGCTTTGGCCGACCGATGCTATCAATCACAGATCCTGCGTATGTTGATGCTGCGAGTGTTCCTACACCAATCCAGGGTAATAATTCGGGTTGCACAGCGGCGGCAGCCCCCCCAAGCCCGACGATACCTGCTGTTACGAGTTCTTTTAAGTACGGTCTTGCCACATCATCAACAAATATGTTACCTTGTTTTATAGCCTCTTTTTTCAATTCACGGCCAACGCGAATTGCCTCTCGTTTTGATTCACGGCCAACTTCTTTTGCGGTTTGCTTAACTTTTTCTCCTATAACTTTTTTGGCCTTTTTATACTCGGCAATTAACCCCGTTCCTTCAAAATCTCCTGAATAGAGTGTATGTGCTTTACCCTTTGAAAACGCATTTTTAATTTTTCGCGCCAACTCCTTTTTAACCTGGATATGATGATCCCCTTCAACCACTCTCATTCCACACCCTTTCATAACACGGTTCAACTGCGAAGATTTGGGTTTTTGAATGCTAATAGTAATCATTATATATAATGATGATATAAAAAATATAAAAATATATTGAATTTTTATATTTTTTTGTTGTTTATTTTTTGGAGTTTATATCAATTTTTTTTAATTATAAATATCTAGGATTTCAAACCCTACTCCCCAAAAGCACATTGATCGACACACTTATAGCGTATTCAACAAAAACATAAAGGTCAATGGGGAGTGATGAAATATTCTGTCCTACAATAGATACAGATTTAGAAACCCCTTTTTCAATAGGCAAACATCTTTCAACATTAACATAATAGTGATTGTAGCAATTTTCAAAATCCATTTGTGAAATAAGACCACTTCCAAGCCCATCCACCTGATTTCCATTGATAGAATTTTGTCCGTTAAGTTGGTTAAGAAAAGCCTCGTAAGAATACCGTTGGCTGTTGTAAATTGCGTTCTGTCCGCTGATCACGACGTTAAAATTAGACAAATAAGAAAGAGGGGATGTCGGACCTCCTCCGGCTGGGTCAAAACAAGACTGAATTGGATTTGCCTGAACAACAGTTGAAACTGTTTGTTGTGAATGATATGGAATAACCAATACACTTTTAATTCCAGCAATTCCATTAGAAACGAGAGAATTAATATTTGCACCTGAAACTTGATTGAGGATTTGATATTGATAAATATCTTCATAATCAATTTTTCTAACAGCATTTGCTAGGTAGGCTCCTTCAAAAGCAGGATTGAAAGTATAGCACGGAGCAGAAAGAGTAAGTGAATTTACATATCCTCTTGCTCCACCCGCCGCAATATAATTTTGCTCGTATGATTGACTTCCAACCGTTAAAGAGGCCGCTAAAATAACCGTTCCGGCGGATGCTATTACTTGCGACATTCCATTACCTACCAACGATGCTGTGCCTGCAGTTGATGTGCTAATACCACTTGCGAACATAATTGGATTAACGCCACCAAGAGGAAATGACGAACTACCTAAAAGTTGAGTCATAGAGGTAACACTAGCGACATCGGCTTGAACAACAGATACTTGTGTTGAAGAGTTATTTAAATTCATTGTCATTTTCATAAACATTCCCTTTACAAGAGGAATCTTTCTAAAAAACGAATGCAAATGTCGCAAGAAAACAGTCCCAACAATTTGTGCCGCCCAATAACCTTTTACAGAAGCTGTTCCGTTAACAGGTGGTAAAATACTTGATTTATAAATAGTCTGTAAAGAATTTTGAGATGGTAACAATGTTGGAACAAATGCTGTTGTCCCAATTCCAGCAAATCCAAGTCCATTAAAATTCCAAAATCTCTGTCTTTGATACAATCCATTATTTGTTGTTTCTAATGCATTTAAAGCCCCTGAAACAGGTGTAAATGTTGATTGAGCATTAGTATTATTACAAGTTAATAATCCAGACTTTGCGGCGGCTGTACTATAAGACCAACTTGAAGAGTTATCAGGATAAAATCCAATAGATGGACCAATTGTCAAAAGGTCTTGGTAGGAAAGGGTGGTTAAGAGTTTAAAAGTATTCCAAAGTGACTGGAAGGGGGTCTGCTGGATAATCGTAGTGCCTGCTAAATCAACGCTGAAACTGTGAATGATAGACCCATACCAATTTTTAAGACCCAACGCATAATCGCAACTATTTGCTGGAGTTAATGGCAAAAAGGTCGCTCCGTTAGCACCTGTTTGTGTAAGTGTTAAAAGCATTGGAATTGTAACGTATGATTCAGAATAATTAATCCACTTATTCGAGTTCGAAAATTGCGATGTGTCAAGAACACTCTGATTTGACGAGTAAATTGAATTTTGGTTATCAAGAATTGTCACCCAATCTTTCTTAATAAAAATATTAGACTCTGATTCACTTTGAGAAGACATGTCATAGACGATTGAATCCATTTTATAAATTATTAAAAGATATTATTTTTTTAAAAATTTATTTAATTGTTTTAATTAAAACTTATTAGAACTGAATATTCTTCATTTTCTGTTTTCCCCCCATTCCATCACTTTTGAGACCGATAGAATTTAATGCGGAAAAACCCGTGCCAAGCATTCCCTGCGGAGTTGCTCCATTAACAAGAGCAGAAGCCGAGCCTGAACCGCCTAAAAGCATAGATCCCATACCGCAACCTCTCATACCCCTCCCCCCCATTTTAATTTTTTGACTTCCAAGCGACTTATGATAAAACAATTGATTCCGCATATAATAAATATAAACAAAAAAAAATTAGAAAATTTCTTTTTTTAAAGATTTCAATTTTAAAGTTTGAGTCAACAATTGCGTAATGATGGATATTTGTTTTTGTAAATTTCGTTCTTGCTTGATAGTCTCGTCACTTTGTTTTAAACTTTTCAAAGAGGTTAAAAGGTCTTGCTGTTCTCTCATTAAATCGTCGTATTGTTTTTCTAAATAAGTTGCGGTAATAAACATTTATATATTATAGTTTAATATTTTTATTTTACTTTTTTTAAACAATCGGCTTTTTACGAATTAACAATAAAATAGTGATATTCGGGTCTAAAATATTCAAAGATGTTCCATCTGCCCCAATGAGTCGTATAAATAAAGAATTAATAGTTCCTTTTAATAGGTCATTGAACGCATATTCACTTGGTTGTGAAAGAATTAATTCACCAAAGCCTACATTTGCGTTAATGTTAAAAATAACCGAAGAAGGGCTTGCATAAATATTTGAAATATTTGAAACAGTAATTAAACAATTTGGATTTGGAGCAACTTGAGGCGTAATTGATGAGTTATGTGTTAAAATTGTATTTACTCCTGTATTTTGAGAAGTCGCAAAATTAACAGCATATCCTACAATTTTGTTAAAATTTGCTGGAATAGTAATGCGAGGATTAAATGTTTGAGTCGGAAATCCAGGAAAAGCAAGTGCTCCTGTTTGAGGATTAGCAACGGGCAAACTCCACCCGCTTGGCAGACTGGTAGGCACTGGATATGTTATGATGTTAATTGAATACAAATTGGGATTGACTAAAAATTCAGCGTAATAAATATATTTTCCAGTTGCGTTAATTAAATAGTGTCCATTGTTAATAAATACAAATTGTAAATACGAATTGATATCGGAAATTTCATAAAGACCTGTTGGTATCGTCACGGTATAGGTCGTAGTCGTTCCTGCCACGACCCATGTGTATGTAAATACATTATTTTGAAGTGTTATGTTATTTATGTTCGTCCAACTATAATACATACTCACTGATTGAACCGCTATTTGATGCGAGTCAAATGTTACTGAATTTGGAAAGTTATATACA
>Ga0209442_1001418_pt1 | contig 13642 bp, 18 predicted proteins | sample LauGreSBDMM110DD_2_FD_187565 | JGI IMG/M metagenome (GOLD analysis project Ga0209442, IMG submission 187565) | Freshwater lake microbial communities from Lake Michigan, USA - Sp13.BD.MM110.DD (SPAdes) (version 2) | ecosystem: Environmental > Aquatic > Freshwater > Lake | place: Lake Michigan...
AATTAAGTAGGCTCAATGTTGAATGCAAAGAAGCGCTGTGTCAAATGACAGTCTTGCTTCGTTTAGGGTGAATGTGTACAACCAATGGCTATGAACGACTTTGATTTGTTATCGCCCAAGCAAAAGGCCTGGGTTGTGGAGTGCTTAAGCAGCTTTCCTGAATATCAGCACTATGCGGCTGCAGATTGTGCTGAGGAATTGCCGGATGAGCTTTTGTACTTGCAAAATATGGCGGAGGAAGATGATGACTTTGAGTCTTCGTTAGAAGAGTGGGAGGAGTTCGTTGGTGAAAATCACATTTGGGTTTTGCTTGAACAGAGTTGCGATGAGGGGGTGATGCTGGCTGAAGAGTTCGTTTATGAGCGCGTTAAGGATTGCCCGAGGGAGTGGTTGGCGCCATTTGAAACTTTGCTGCAACAGTGCCCAGACCATGTGCTGGCCTATTTGGCGCAACGTCATTATTTGGCAGTGCGCATGGACAGGGCGGACAGATTTGGCAAGCCCGATTGGCGGCCTGCAGATGGGCCGTTTACGTGTGCCGACCTTGAGAACTATTCGTGGAAAAAAGCTAGCTTTGAAGTTCGCAATTACGCGAGGTAATTTAATTGGGATCAAAGCAACATTAATTGGTGTTGCTTATACCCACCAAATCAGTACAATTCGAATGAACAGCAAACAGGTCATCAAGCGACTTCAAGAAGATGGCTGGTATTTGGCGCGAGTCAAAGGCTCGCATCATCAGTTCAAACACCCATCTCGGTCTGGCCTGGTAACTGTGCGGCATCCTGACCCACAAATCCCGATTGGAACGCTGTACAGCATTGAGCGACAGGCCGGATGGCGTTAATACGAAGGTAGATATGAAATTTTTTGTAGTCCTACACACAGACGATGGCGTCCGCTACGGCGCCACAGTTCCCGACTTGCCGGGCTGTTTCTCCGGTGGCGATACCTTAGAGTTGGCACTTCAAAATGTGCATGAAGCCATCGATATGCATGTTGAAACATTGATCGATGACGGCCAGACCGTTCCGCTTTCGCAAAGTCTGAAAGCGCATCAAAAAAATAAGGATTTCAAAAATGGTGTGTGGGCTGTTGTTCAAGTGCCCATAGAAAAATACCTCGGCCCCGCAGAGAAAATCAACATCACTGTGCCCCGTGTCATGCTGGCCAGAATTGATGAATTTGCAAAGAAGACAGGGCAGAGCAGAAGTGGCTTTTTGGTGGAGGCCGCAAGACACGTCATGCATGCTGGGTAATCTTAATTAGTGCACCCCTAGACCGTGTGTATAGTATTCTTCAAGGCTGAGCCAAGGCTTTGACCAAACATTGTTGTTTTCTATGAGGTTTCATGGGTCCTACTGAAGAAAAATTGAGTGAGCTAGAGGCGCGTTTGCTTCAGGACCTTGCATGGCTAGAGTTACCTGCCAAGCGCTGGGTCATTGAGCGAATGCACAACGGCTCTCCGGTTTTGGAAGTGGCAATTATTGGTGGCGGTATGGCTGGCTTGTCGGCAGCCGGTGCTCTCAAGATGATGGGTGTGCAAGCACTTGTATTTGACAAATCGCCAGAAGGTTTTGAAGGGCCGTGGGTCACCACTGCGCGCATGGAAACATTGCGCTCACCCAAGCAGCTGACCGGTCCTGCACTTGGCATTTCGTCGCTCACATTTCGTGCATGGTATGAATGCCAATTTGGCCTATCTGCTTGGGATGAACTTGACAAAATTCCACGTTTGCAGTGGATGGATTATTTGCGTTGGTATCGAAAAGTCCTGAAGCTTCAGGTACTCAACTTGCATGAAGTCAAAAAAGTCCAGCCCCGTGCAGACCAGTTGGTTGAACTGCATGTTCAATCTCCAACAGGTCTGCAAACCGTGTATGCACGTCGCTTAATCATGGCCACAGGGCGTGATGGCTTGGGCGGCGCTTACTTGCCAGAAATTGCCAAAACAATTCCTGATCAATATTGGGCACATTCATCCGATGCATTTGACTACAGCACATTGCGCAATAAGCGTGTGGGTGTGGTGGGTGCAGGTGCTTCGGCCATGGACAGCGCCGCAACCGCATTGGAAGAGGGCGCTGCGCAAGTCGATCTGATTATTCGAAGAACAGATTTACCGCGCATCAATAAAGGCAAAGGGGCTGGCAATGCGGGTATGGTTCAAGGCTTTGCCCATTTAAGTCCCGAATGGAAATGGCGAATCAGACATTATTTAAGCACGCAACAAGTACCTTCGCCAAGGGGCAGCACGCTTAGAGTTTCAAAATTTTCAAATGCCAAATTTAATCTAGGGTGTGCATTAGAGAAAATAGACATCGAGAATGAAAAAGTTGTCGTCAAAACGTCTCGCGGCATATTCACTTTAGACTTTCTGATTTTCTCAACGGGTTTCAAAATTGACTGGTGGAATCGACCAGAATATGCAGCCATTGCCCCGCACGTTTTGTCTTGGGGCAATCGACTGCAAACTTCAGAAGAGCCTGGCAATCAAGAAATGATTGACTCACCAGATTTAGGACCAGGCTTTGAGTTTTTAGAAAAAACGCCTGGCGCGTGTCCAGGCCTGTCTCGCATTCACTGCTTCTGCTATCCGGCTGCTTTAAGCCATGGAACTGTTTCTGGCGATATACCGGCCATCAGTGATGGCGCAAAAAGATTGGCAAAGAGCATTGCTTCATATTTTTACAATGAAGATATTGAGGCCCATTTTGAGCGCATGAAAGCTTATTCTGAGCCAGAATTGTTGGGAGACGAATGGACACCTGCAGCCCCACCTCACGCTTAAAAAAACTTTATTCAAAGGAAGCACAATGTTGAATCAGAGTCCATCAGACACACTTGACCGATTGGTTGGTTTGTTACCGCAAAGTCAAACTTACGCCTCAAGGCGCGAGCGTGAAAAAGTAGTTTTCGCTACGCAGGGCAGTGAAGACGGGTTGTTTGACCCAGCCTTGCCTGGATTGAGTGTTGAAGAAAGACTTTATGTAGCGCTTTATGCTTGCTTACTTACGCCTTCGCCAGATTTGGCTGCGGAGTATGAAAGCAGATTGCAAAAGTTGGGTGCCAATTTGCAGACAATTCTTTTGATTCAAAAGTCTGAAATTCAAAGTATTAAAAATGCGCGGCTCGAAGCTATTTTGAACTTCACGCACACCCTAATTACCAAGCCCATTAGCGCCGACAAGATGGCTTTGTCTGCGTTGCCAAAGGCTGGGCTCAGTACCCCTGAAGTGGTGACATTGGCGCAACTCATTTCATTTGTGTCTTACCAAGTTCGATTGGCTGCAGGCCTGCGTGCCATGAAGGCATTGGAGTTGGCGTCATGAGTGCGCCCATCCACATTAATGGTTTTACCAACGACACACTGGGTTGGAAGGCTTGGCTCGATGTTGTGCAATTAGCGCAAGCAACACCTGCACAGATGTCGGTTTTAGAAGAAAGCCACCCCAAAGCAAAAGAGTCTGATTACTATTTATTTTTAGTTCACCAACCAGAAATTTTGCGCCAAAGGTCGTTGGCCTTCAATGCCATCATGTATGCGCCTGGCGGTTTATCGCGCGCCGAACGTGAACTTGCGTCTACTGTAGTCTCTAAAATCAACGGATGTGTTTATTGCGCATCAGTTCATGCGCAACGTTTTGAGCAATTGGCCAAAAGACAAGATGTGATTAAGCAAGTTTTTGAAGAACCAAAAGGCGCTGGCACATCAGATCGAGAACGTGCAATTGTTGATTTCTCAATTGAGCTGACACTCAATCCTGATCATGTTAACGCCAGCAGTATTCAAAAATTAAAAGAAGCCGGTCTTGATAATTCAGAAGTTTTAGACCTCATTCATTCCATCGCCATTTTCGCTTGGGCCAATAGGCTCATGCTCAATTTGGGCGAACCTATTTTTCCATCTGTTTAACTTTTAGGTGAGTTTCTATGAACACATTGATACGCAAACTAAAACCCTTGGCATTGCTCTTAAGTTTTGCTTTAGTGGGAACTGTCAACGCCAACGATTGGCCCGCAGCAGGTCGTCCTATTCAACTCACTGTACCTTCGCCTGGTGGCGGCGGCACTGGCGACACCATTGCAAGATTGCTGGCAGAACAACTTGCTATCAATTTAAAAACCAGTTTTGTGATTGACAATCGTCCAGGTGCCAATGGCAATATTGGTGCTGCGGCTGCGGCAAAGTTTCAACCCGATGGTTATCGCTTTTTGTTTTCTTGGGCTGGTACTTTGGCAGTCAATATTAATCTGTATGAAAAAATTGCCTACGATCCCCAAAAAGATTTTGACCCCATTGCACTCATCTGTGATGTGCCTAACATCTTGGTGCTCAACTCAACTTTGCCACCCAAGACTGTGAAGGAATTTGTTGCCTACACACAAGCCAATCCGGGTAAGTTGAATTTTGGATCTACGGGTATTGGCAGTTCGATGCACTTGGCGGGTGAATTGTTCATGCGAGAAACAGGGACCAAAATGGTCCATGTGCCATTCAACGCCCCAGGCGTCGCTACCACCAATTTAATTTCCAACGAAATTCAATTGATGTTTCAATTAATTCCAGGTATTGCAACACAGGTGAAGGGAGGCAAAGTCAATGCACTGGCGGTCATGTCGACTGCGCGTTCACCTGCCTTGCCAGATGTGCCCACCACCACCGAGTTGGGTTTTCCTAAGTTGCAGTCGACTACTTGGTTTGCTTTGTTGGCACCGCGTGGCACGCCACCAGATATCATTGCCAAAATGAATTTAGAAGTGAACAAAATTCTCAAAGATCCAGCCTTCGCAAAGCGCTTGGCAGATATCGGTGCCACCCCTCTTGGTGGTTCTCCCAAAGATCTGTCAGATCATTTGGGTTCAGAAATTACAAAATGGGGTAGCCTGATCAAGGCCAACGGCATCAAAGCACAATGACCAAAAATTAATTTGCACAGACTTAATTTGTTTGTTATATTCGATTCAACACATCAAGAACGGGTTTGACACCTGTACCAACCTGCTTTCGGGCAAGGTGGTTTGCCTAAATGGCAGATGAGGCTCTAGTAGCAACCATCCGAAGTCAAACCCGTCCCTTGAGGCGGGTTTTTTTATGGCTTGACCGTCCTAAACGGTTGGGGAGATTTGTTCTCTATTGCGGCCCCCGACATATTGTCAAAGTCGCTAAAAAGGAGGTGGACCATGTCCCAGCTACGCCCATTGGCAATTGACCTTGCCTATCGCCCCGAGTCCTATTTTTGGGCTTACGACAACAACATCAAGCTTGCATCTGACATCAAAGGCGCCGAAAGAAAGGCGATGTATGAGCGCGCCCTTAAATCGGGTGACATTCATCTTGCAAATGCCATCATTTCGGAGCCTGAGCTTACGCATGAGCAACGAAAGGCTCAGAGTGGCATTCATCCTTCCTGGATGGGCGGCGAGTATTTGCCAAACCGCGAAGCGCAAGAAATAGAAATTGCGCGCATCACCATTGCGTCTACTACTCAAGATGTAACGTGCGTGTATGCCAAACGTGGTTCCGAACGCATCCATTACCGTGTGGTGGACGAGTATGAGGGCATGACTTTAGAGGCGCGAAGTAGAACTTCCATCAGACCGCTCACCCTGATCGAACTCTTCGACTTTTTCATCAAAGGCTGGGATTTGTTCTGCTGCCTAGAAGCCAACTTCAGCGATCACGGCTACGTCAAGGAAGAAGTCCAAGGTTTCATCGTAGACGCAAGCTCTAGCTTTTATGCCGAGTTTGGCGATTTAGTCACCCAACGAGTAGACACCTGGGTAGACCAACGCCGAGAAGAGCGCGGCTTGAATGAACTGCAAGCAGACGAAGACGACGACGAACAATTGGGGTCAGATCATGATTAATTCCCAACCCTCTAGTTCACTATCCGAGCCAAAAATTAATTGTGCTCTGACCCCAATTGTTTCTGCCGGCGTGCAGTTCAACATCCACAGCAACAACTACATCATCGAACGCCTTTCAATCCGCCCGCTTCAGGCCGTTGAAGAGCATTTCGATTTGGTTATCGACAGGCAATACCTAACAGCAAAAAATCCGGAATGGCATGTCCTGTATCGCTCAATGTTCCATTTACAAGATTTAAAAAACTTGCAATCTGTGCTGGATCAACTACTTATTTGGGAGACCTAACATGAGTGCCAAAGGCATCTATTACCACTTTTTAAGAAAAGATCGCGCTGCAAAGGGGCTGCCCATCATTGCTCCGCAGCCGCCTGGTCTGCGCGCATTTGGTATTCGCAGCAAACGGAAAGAGCAGTACGTCGTTAAATTGTTCAAGCCCATTGAATCTTCTACAGGGGGCAATTGGAACGTCTATCAATTAAAAATAGGCGAAATTAACCAGACATTCTCTAACTACATGAAGACAGAACGACTTTACAACGCGTGCTTCATTTCCGGCTGGGATCCTTATGAAAATCCAAATGGTGACATACCCAACGCCATCAACCATCAGCGGTTGAAAGATCACTTAACTGTAGAGAGTTTGATTCATGTGGAGGCGAAATCCACGGGGGTAGATCACGTGGGTTTTTACGATGGAGAGCGGCCATGCTTTGTGATCTTTAACATTTCAAAAGAAAAAGCAGACGAAATTGCAGATTGCTTTTATCAAAACACTTACGTTCGAGTTCCCAACCCAATGGGTTATTTAAAACTGGAAATTCGCCAGCCTGTGCAAAAAACGTATTCGGACTGGAAGAGCCAATGGGTGGAATCTTTTCATGGGATGGCGCATGAAGCAGCTCGGCGTTTGTCCTTGGACAGCGCGACAGAAATCATGTCGGCTCCTGAAAGTGAAGAGTTGCATTGGTTGCTGCCAGAGCTTAGGGATGTCAATAAGCCCTGGCCAATGGTGACGCCAACTGGCGATCAAAAGGGCGCGGGCACAGAATGGGACAGGCTTTCTAAGCTGCACAAGGCTGCCAATTGGGAAATTAATTGTGATCTGACCCCAATTGATTCAGGATCACGTTGTGAGCCAGTTGATGACTAGAATTTTTAGGATTGTTAATTAGGAGGCGAATATGGTGCTTCGTTGTAGGGATGGCGATTTGGCCGTCATAGTTGGAGAATTTCCTGGTTGCGAAGTCAACATTGGTCGCATTGTGCAGGTGCGGGGCCCTGCGCATTTCAGTGAACAGTGCGGCGAGCAACTTTGTTGGGTTATTCGGCCTGTATCTCGTAAGAAGATGGTTAATCTTTACATTCCCGATATTCTCATTTCTGAGCGGGTCAATTGGAAGTCCAACATCAAACATCCCGACTGCTGGCTCCTTCCTATTCGCCCGCCTAAAGAAGATGAAGACATTTCTCAGATTGAAACCTTGCCAATCAAACAGCCTGCAAGCCTTACAGCATAAGCTTGGTCTACTCACAGACTGGGGCGATTTGAACCCGATTGCGGCCCCCGCATTTGCACCGCCGCTAAACAGGAGAACTTCATGACAAAACTCAATTGCAAACCCGGAGATTTAGCCGTTGTAATTACCGCGCACAATCCAGAAAATATTGGCACTATTGTGAGGGTGATTAAAAAGCACCACAACCAAAATGCGCTGGTTGACTTTAAGGGTTCGCACATCTGGATGGCAGAAGCGCCGCGGCCTATGCTTTACGATGTTGGCGGCAAAATGGTTAGGAGGCGAAAGGGCGCCGTACCCGACGCCATATTGCGGCCTATTCGTGGATTGCCTGCCAATGAGGAGAAGCGTGTATCTAAAACCAAGGTGGACAAGCTGCCTGTTTTAGAAACTGCCTAAAATAATTGGGGTCAGATCAACATTAATTTCCAATCAAAAGGGGAAGAGGCTAATGGGGGCTTCCTCATGGTGGAGTACCACAAATCGTCAGCCCCCATTAGCCTCTTCCCCTTTTAATTGATTAAATTAATGTTGATCTGACCCCAATTATTTGCAAGGCAATGTAGATTGCCGTAAGTGTGTATAGTGTGTATCTTGCTTTAATGAAAAGCAAAGAATTGATATCACTGCTCATTCGAAATGGTTGGACTCTGCGTGGTGTGAGGGGTTCTCACCATGTATATGTCCATCCCAATCGATCGGGCCACATCAGCGTTCCGCTTGGCAATAAAGACTTGGGCATTGGTTTGCTCGAAAAATTGCTAAAGCAATCTGGATTGAAGGGTCGATAAGTCATGAAATTCCCAATTGCCATAGAGCCAGGACACTCAACTCAAGCTTGGGGAGTGGTTGTTCCTGATTTGCCTGGGTGCTTTTCTGCGTCCGACAAAGGCATAGACGAAGCGATCGACAACGCCAAAGAAGCCATCGAGTTGTGGATTGAAACTGCCTTAGATATGAACCAAGCCATACCCAAGCCAAGTACCATTACTCAGCTTCAAAAGCAAAAAGAATTTAAAGGATGGATTTGGGCCATGGTGGACATCGATCCTGCGCTTTTGTCTGATGAGGTGGAGCGAGTTAACATTACTTTGCCTAAAAGAATCTTGGCCAGATTGGATTCAAAGGCCTTGCAATATGGCAAGACTCGGTCGGGTTTGATTGCAGACTTGGCACTCAGGGTGGCGTAATCTTTTATTTCAGGCTATCAAACAATTGTGATCTGACCCCAATTAGATGGGTTTTGCAAGGAGCAACTTATGACACCGCAAACGCTTTTAAAACACATTGATGAAGGCAAGCTTTGGTCAAACGAAGAGCTGGCCAGTATTCCTGCTGATGTTGCGCAGGCTTATCAAACGGCCTTGCAAGTTAGAAAGCTCAGGGAAGTTCGAGGTGAGCAGCCTCGAGGTTACAAAATTGGGTTTACCAATCGCAGCATCTGGGAGCGCTATCAGGTGTTCGAGCCCATTTGGGGTACGGTTTGGAATACCACTTTAACCATGGCTAATGCCCAGGGCGAGGGCACTGTGGACATCAGCCATATGAGCCAGCCGCGGCTTGAGCCCGAATTGGTGTTTGGCATGCGCTGCATGCCACCTGCAGACCTTACTGTTCAAAGCTTGTTTGAGTCTATTGATTGGATGGCGTCAGGTTTTGAGATTGTTCAATCGCATTCGCTTGATTGGAAATTCAAAGTGGCAGATACAGTTACCGACAGTGGCTTGCATGCGCATTTATTGGTTGGGAAGCAGGTGCCCCTGAAAGACGTAGCCTCTAATGGCGCGCAATTGCATAAGTTGCTTGCAGGTATGTCGCTAGACTTGGTACATGAGGGCAAAGTGGTGGAGAAGGGCCACGCCACCAATGTTTTAGACAGCCCGTTAATGGCCTTGCTTCACTTTATGAAGGCTCTGCGCCAATGTCCTGGTGCACCAGATGTGAAAGCTGGCGATGTGATTACCACCGGCACTTGGACCGATGCTTGGCCGTTGGTGGCAGGACAGACATGGGAGAGTCGATATGACTCGCCACTCACTGGCCTGAAAATTGTCCTCACGTAAAAAATAAATGGGGTCAGATCAACTGTTGCTCTGACCCCATTTATTTGCCTCCGCTTAAACGAGCCATCTATCGAGCAAGCCTGCAACATACATCTTGGGCAAGCTGTGTCCTGCACCTTGAACAACAGTTACTTGAGCATTTACCAGTGAAGAGAATGCCATGACGTTGTCTGGAATGCTTTGCCAGTCTTCTGAACCAACATGGATTTCGCAGCATCTGGGCAGTGGAAATTTGCCGCTTTTAGCCAGTTCTTGAAGCCTTTGGGAATAGGGTGGGATGAAACCCATGCGAGTATTTTCGTTTGAAAACTCTCCAACAATAGGTGAGAGTAACAAGACCTTGCCTGGAAATGATTCAGAAAGAGACAATGCTTGAAGCAGCAAATAGGCGCCATAAGAGTTGGCCAGAACCAGCGCGTCGTGATGCCAAAAACTTGCCTTCAAATCTTCGGCAACTGTTTCAACTTGAGCATCAAAGCGCAGTTTCTTGAAATCCCCCAAAGTCTCACGACCCATCACATCAAAACCACGCCTAACAAGCTCTTGCCCCAAGCCATTAGAAATGCGCCCGCCATGTCCAGGCAAAAAGTAAATCGATAAAGGCATATTTTTAATTGGGGTCAAATCAACATTAATTTCTAAGTGACATAGCTTAGTTTAGGTGAATGATTTGCAAACTTGAAGTCTATAAAAAGGATTGTGATCTGACACCGGTTAATAAATCTATCAAATCATTCAAAATTTGGAAACATTGCGACAGCTTGTCTTCTGCGTTTCAATGCAGGTTTGTAGAAAGACCTTGGATATGAAGAAGCCTGTTTTCTTGCTCAGATATTGTTTGCAACAGAAGCTTGTTTACTTTTACAGCAAATCCTATAAGATATACATTTATTTATGTATATCAATTTCGGAGAGGCTTATGCAAGTCGCAAAATGGGGAAACAGCTTAGCAGTTAGGTTGCCCGCCACATTGGTCAAAGAGTTAGGGTTGCAAGTAGGCGATGAATTGAAGCTTAAGCAAGCGGTGCGTCAAAAGGGTCACGTCTCAGAACTGCTTGTAGCCAAAGTGCCAAGCAAACTCGAGATATTGGCAGGGGTTCGTGAGCTTAGAACTGCAATGCCCCAAAACTTCGTATTCGATCGCGATGAGGCCAATGCGCGATGAAGTCGTTCATCGACAGCAATGTCTTAATTTATTGGACAGATGACAGCACGCGAGCGGACGTCGTAGAGCAACTGCTTGTGGCTGATGCAAGCATCAGTATTCAAGTTCTAAACGAATTTACCAATGTGCTCTTTAAAAAACGTGCACTGCCATTAAAGCAAATTCGGAAATGGTGCGACACTCTTTTGGACGTATGTGAAGTTCATGAGCTCAGCGTCAAAACACATTCGTTGGCCTTGCAGTTAATGTCCAAATACAAATTGTCTTTTTACGATGCAAACATCGTGTCAGCAGCAGGTCTGGCCGGATGTGATGTGCTCTATTCAGAAGATATGCAGGATGGTTTAGTTGTCCGATTTCCAGATAAAACTTCTTTGTCGATTCGCAACCCGTTTCGATAATTAATGTTGCTCTGACCCCAATTAATTATTTTCAGTGTGTTTGGCAAATCTGTTTAGGATGGCTTGCCAGCCTTCTATTTGTTCCGCTTCGGTGTGTTCTGTTTCTGCGTCAAAGGTCACTTGCACAAGCACACCTTCAGCGCTAGGTGTAAACGTTACGGTGGCTGTTCGGTCGCCAAACGAATACTCAAGGCGCTCTTGGGTGATGATCTTTGTGTAAATGCCTGCAAAGTCAAACCCAAAACTACCGTCTTTGGCCTCCATGCGCGAGCTGAAAGTGCCGCCTTCTCTGAGCTCTACCGAGGCCGTGGTGGTGTGCCAGTCGTCAGATGCTGCATTCCATTGCAAGATGTGTTCTGGCGATGTGTAAAAGCGCCAGACGGTTTCTATGGGAGCTTTAACGGTGGTTTGTACGCTAAGTTTCATGGGGCTATTTTTGGGTTAAATGTCTATTTTCGCTAATTAATTGGGGTCAGATCAACATTAATTTCCAATCCAAAGGGGAAGAGGCTAATGGGGGCTTCCTCATGGTGGGGTACCACAAATCGTCAGCCCCCATTAGCCTCTTCCCCTTTTGATTGAACAAATTAATGTTGATCTGACCCCAATTAATTTTATTCAGTATTCGCCAAAAGCAGCTGGGCCGCTTTGTTGCTCAGCACCAAGTCAACTTTGAGTTGTCCGCGGGTCATGCCTACAAATAGTTTCCTGGCATTGACAACACTCAGTTCATCAAAATCAATTTCGCAAAACACCACCACTGGGGCGCTTTGGCCTTTGAAGCGGTTGACGGTTTCTACTTTGAGTTCGCCTTCGGTCCAAGTCGAATTGCCATCTGCGTCACGCACCGGGCGGCTGATTCTTTTGCCGCCGGCATGGCTTAAAGACATGACCTTGGATTTTTCCAAACCACGATAAGTGACCAGAACCACTTGCGAGGGATCAATGCCTTGAGCCCACAGGTTTTGCAAGCACAGGTTGAGGGCAGCAGTATGGCTGCCAGGTTGATCGTCGTGCGTGTAAAAGTTGGGAGATTCACCCTCATGGTCGCTGCAAGCAACGACGGGTTGATCAATCAGGTTGAGTTTGTTAATAGCGTGCACAACGTTTTTCGGGCTGCGAAAGTTGTCGGTGCATGTCATGCGCACAGCGCCCGCCAAGTCAAAGGCATCTCGTTCGTAAAGCTTTTGGTTGTCGTCGCCCAGCACATACATGCGACCGTTTGGTTTCAATTCTTGGGATAGGGCGTCTACCCATTCCAGGTTGAAGTCTTGTGACTCGTCTACCACCAGCAAGTCAAATCTTGCAGAAATCTTAGGCGCGTCTGCCATGTAGATTTTGGCCAGTTCATCATAAACTTTTGCATTGGAAAAGTCTGGCACATGCCCATGCTGCTTGGCGTAATCGTCGCAGTGCTGGTGAAAAGTTGCCACTTCGGTGTGACTGGGTGCAAGTGTTTGTAGGTGGTCTGCCAGCGGTCTGTTGTAGCAAACGTAAAGTGCGCGCTCTTTCTTCAGGGCCGCATTGCGCAACAACTTCAGGGCTAACTGCGTTTTGCCAGAACCTGCCGTGGCTTCTACGATGAACGTATTCCCTTCATGCGCAATACGCGGCACCCAAGTGGCCAAGCCGTTGGACAAATGCGAACTGCTGCTTTGAATGGCGCTAATTTGCGCGCCGACATCGGGCACTACGTCGAACTCGTTGGATAGAAAGTTGAGCAACAACTGCCGATCGGGTTCGTCTTCTAATACAGCAAACGAAGTTCTCACCAAGGTGCAAAACTGATCCATTTGCGTAGAGTCAATTACGCGCTCACGTGGATAGGACAAGCCTTCACTCAGCAACTTGTGGTCTGGCAAAACCAAAAAAGATTGAACCTCCACGTGGTTCATATGGGCTTGTTTCAAGCGCTTTTTAAGGGCGCCGTGTTGCCGGCCAAGCTGGTGCCCAATGTCCTTGGGTTTTTCTTGGTGGTAGTCTTTGAACAGCGAGCCATCTTGTGCGTAAACGCTTCCTGCTTTCACTTCCAGAATTAAAATTTGCCCTTGTGGGGACACAACAGTGAGGTCTAATTCGCCAAATTTTTGAACTGAGGAATGAACGGTGGACCAAGTGAGTCCGTGAAACACGTCAAAGTTGTCGGGCAAGCCCATGCGAAGCAACTCGAGTAATTTCAGCTCGAGTTTGTAGCCACCGTGGTGAGGGGTAAGCGGATGGATTAGGCGAGGGTGGATGATGGCCATGCTGAAAACCTTACATATGCCGTCAATTTACTCGATAAATGCACGCGTCCAAATTACAAGAAGGATCGCAAACCAAAGCAAGCTTGGCGCTAGCTAACCAGCTAACCAGCTCAAAAGCTAACCTAAAGTACCCGCATCCGCCATGAGGCAGCTGCCAGTGATGAAGGAAGCCTCTGATGATGCCAGCCAAAGTATGGGGTATGCAATTTCGACAGGGTCTGCCCAGCGCTTCAGCAGATTTTGTTCATAGCGTTCGTGGTCAATTTCAATGCCAGACTTTCGAGCTTCTACAGCACGCTTGATGTGAAAGGGCGTGAGTGTTGCACCCGGACAAATTGCGTTCACACGAACTTGATGCTGCGCTTCTTCATACGCCAA
>Ga0209442_1001420_pt1 | contig 13624 bp, 13 predicted proteins | sample LauGreSBDMM110DD_2_FD_187565 | JGI IMG/M metagenome (GOLD analysis project Ga0209442, IMG submission 187565) | Freshwater lake microbial communities from Lake Michigan, USA - Sp13.BD.MM110.DD (SPAdes) (version 2) | ecosystem: Environmental > Aquatic > Freshwater > Lake | place: Lake Michigan...
GAATTGGAGTTTTCCTGCTGTAGAAATTACATTTTCTTTGTCTTTTGAAAGCAAATTCAACGTTTCGATTTCCTTTTTCCCACCGCCAAAAAGTAAAATTTTATTGTTGGCATTTTTAGCCAATTCATCAATTACATCTTGCATTAAATCCAGCGGATATGCTTTGGAATCGTGTTGTGCGAAAGGAGCAATTCCAATCCATTTCTGCGTTTTTTCACCCACAATTGAGGTAATTTCTGAAGGTAATTCTTGTTTTTCGGGAAATGTAGGATTTGATAAATCCAAAGGAAATCCAAGTGCTTGAAATACATTTGCGTGTCTTTCAAAAACGGTTGGAAGTTGCCTAAAAATTTTATTTTCGGCACGAGTAACTTCCTTTTTATCCGTTCTTCCTTTATCTGTAAAAGCTACTTTTTTTCCGCTCATGGCAAATAGCGTTCGGATTACTTTAGAACGTAAAACGTTATGCAAGTCGGCAAATGCGTCAATATTGCGTTCCCTTAAATCCTGAAATAATCGAAATAATCCTAAGAAACCTTTATGTTTTCCGTTTTTATCAAATGCAAAAAAAGTAACATTTGGAATTTTATCGAAAAATGGTTTAAAGAAAGGACTTGAAATTATAGTGATTTTTACGTCGGGATATTGATTTGAAAACGCTCGTAAAATAGGACCCGTCATAGCGACATCTCCCATTGCGGAAAGTCTTATGACGGCTATATGTTGTTGCTTTATTGGCAAACCTATTTGTTTTTTTGAATCTTTTGAAGTTTTTTATGTTGTTGAATAACATTAAATCTCCTCAAATTATAAAAACTGAATAACACCAATAAATAAAAAATTAATCCAGAATGTAGCTCTTCTTCAACAAAAATAATTTCATAAATTACATAAAAAACTCCTATAAAACCAAGCATATATATACACTTAAAAAACAACGGTTCAGATGAAAAAAAAGAAACTTTTCTCATATTATTTTTTGTTTTGATACAAAACTGGGTTTAAATCATCATCATTGTACATTTTCATTTGCTTGTACACTTTCATAAATTTATCTCCACTTTCGATGTCGTTTAATAAATCATCAATTGCAGTTGAAAGATCGGTTCTTTGTTCTAAAAGGATGTTTAATTTTGCTTGACATTTATCACGGTGTTCCTCTGAAGCACCAGTTCGAGTAGCTTCTTCGTTCATGTGGTAGATTTTTAAAGCTAAAATTGACAATCTATCAAAAGCCCAAGCAGGACTTTCGGAATTGATTTTTGCACCGTCTTTTGCAGCAACGTGGCTGTATTTTTGAAGGAAATAACTGTCGGTATATTCCACCATATCGGTACGTTCTTGGTTCGAAGCATCAATTCTTCTTTTCAATGTAAGTGCCGCTACGGGATCAATATTTGGATCACGAATTATATCTTCAAAATGCCATTGCACGGTATCAATCCAATTTTTATGATACAACAAATGTTCAAATTTGTCTTTCGGAAAAGGGTTGTTAATAGGTTGATCGACATTATCAAATTGATGATAATCGTGAATACTTTGTTCAAATACAGAATAAGCTAATTTTGAAAACATATCTTTACATATTAAAAAGCAAAGATACTTTTTATACTTTTAACGTTGAAACTTTAAACTTAAACTTTATACCTATTTTTATGAAAATTCATCATTTATCAGAAAAAAACAGTGTGCTGAATCATTTTTTAGGACAAATTAGAGATGTAAATATTCACAATGATCGAATGCGTTTTAGAAGAAATATTGAACGCATTGGCGAAATTATGGCGTATGAATTAAGTAAAGAATTGCATTTTAAAAATTGTACTGTTAAAACTCCGCTTGGTATAAAAAACACATCGAAAATCAGTGATCAATTGGTTTTGTGTTCTATTTTAAGAGCTGGATTGCCTCTGCATAATGGGTTTTTAAATTATTTTGATGCTGCCGAAAATGGATTTATCTCCGCCTACAGACACCATCCGAACAATGATGATTATTTTGATATTTTGGTTGAATACCAAGCCGTTTCAGATATTAATAATGCGAATTTAATTTTGATTGATCCGATGCTTGCCACAGGACAATCAATTGTGGCGGTTTTTAATAAATTGATGGAACGAGGCACGCCAAAAGAAATTCATATTGCAGTGGTTATCGCAGCGCCAGAAGGAATCGCGCATCTTGAATCACTTTTGCCAAATAATTGTCACCTTTGGATTGCTTCCATAGACGAAAAACTCAATGAAAAAAACTATATCGTTCCAGGACTTGGCGATGCGGGGGATTTGGCCTTTGGAAATAAATTATAATTGAGAGAAAAATGCAAATAAACTAGATAAAACCACGATGACAACCGTTAGTTCTCGCTTCACTTTTGATTGTGGTGTTTCGGTGAAAAGCGTAATCATAAATGCCAATGGCGCAAAGGTAAAAATCAGAATATCATTACTTTTATTGGGTGAAATCAAAAAAACTGCAATTCCAATAAAAAAAGCAGCGATGATTTTCTTGTACGACGAATGGAGAATAATTGGTCGGTTTGAAATAGTAAAAACTACATAAAAAGTAAAATATAAGGAAATTGTTGCAAACAAAGAAATAGCTATATTCTGATAGTTATTGGCAAAATAATTAATTTGAAAATCTCTTGAGGTATTTGCGATTAAATTGGTTATTATATTTTTATCGAAAACTAAATCTGTCAAAATGAAAATCATGGTTGCGATAAAGAAAGCGATAAAAGGTAAAAACCAAGTCCGATAATCCCTTGCAGTGTGAAAAAGTATGCTGATAAACACCAAAATTATAAAGAGAATACTCCAAAAATGAAATAAAGAAGCCACAAAAATCCATAGAGAGGCATCAAATATTTTTTCTTTGGTCGATTTTGGCGATTGCAAAGAAATTAATCTTCTTAACGCTAAAATGATAAAAAAGTTAGAAATAATTAAGTCAAAATTATTCATAACTGATGGAAAAAAAAGCAGCAAAAGCAAATAAAATAAAATCATATAAGCACTGTCTTTACTCAATCCGTTCTTCTTTATTATAAAGTTTGCCGTAAAAAAAGAAGCGATTAAAGCTGTAATAATAAATGCTTTTTTGACTAAAAAACTAATCGAAAAAATACTGCTAATTTGGTTGAATTGATATACTCCGAAGAAAAACAATAGCATTAAAAAAATAAATGCATAATTTATTGGAGTAGATTTCTTAAAAAGACTTGTTATCATAAGGATATTTTATACTTTTGCAAATGTAAATATAATACTTGTACAAAGATGAAAGCATTTTTTGAAGGAATACAATGGCTGTTTGAAAACATTATTTTCATTCCACACGATTATTTAAGAAAATTAGAACTCGAACATTGGTTTGCGGCGAATATAATTAATTGGATTTTTGTGATTATTTGTACTGCGGCGATGGTTTATTGGATTAAACAATTAAAATTGCATAAAGACAATAACGACGAATATCAAGATACAACGGCGCATTCTTTCTTCAAATAAAATTCTAAAATTACTGTTTTAGTTTTTGAGACTAAAGATCGAAACCGATATCTTTTCTAAAATACATCATATCAAAATGTAGCTTGTCTATGTTTTGATACGATTTTTTTATGGCTTCTTCGAAATTAGTTCCCAAAGACGTAACCGCTAAAACGCGTCCTCCATTACTAATTATTTGTCCGTTATCTACTTTTGTTCCTGCGTGAAAAACAATAGAATCAGTAACGGTTTCAATTCCTGAAATCACTTTTCCATTAACATATTCTTCTGGATAACCGCCAGAAACAATCATTATTGTTGCAGCGCTTTGGCTATCTATTTCAAGCGTTTTTTCGTCCAGTTTTTCATTGGCTACAGCCAAAAACAATTCCACTAAATCCGATTTTAATCTTGGAATTACCACTTCGGTTTCAGGATCACCCATTCTCACGTTGTATTCTATAACAATTGGCTCGCCCTTCACATTGATTAAGCCAATAAAAACAAATCCTTTGTATTGAATTCCGTCTTTTTGCAATCCATCAATTGTGGGTTTAACGATTCTATTTTCGATTTTTTCTAATAAAATAGCATCTGCGAAAGGAACTGGGGAAACTGCTCCCATTCCGCCTGTGTTCAATCCTGTGTCGCCTTCGCCAATACGTTTGTAATCTTTGGCTGTGGGTAAAATCTTATAATTTTTTCCATCGGTTAAAACGAAACAACTTAATTCTATTCCGTCTAAAAATTCTTCAATTACTACTTTCGAACTTGCTTCACCAAATTTTGAATGAACCAACATATTTCTCAATTCTTCTTTAGCTTGCGCCAATTCTTGAATGATTAAAACCCCTTTTCCGGCCGCCAATCCATCAGCTTTAAGCACATACGGCGGTTGTAACGTTTCTAAAAAAGCACATCCAGCATCAACAGTTTCTTTTGTAAAACTGTCATAACCAGCAGTTGGAATGTTGTGTTTTACCAAAAATTCTTTGGCAAATTCTTTACTTCCTTCTAATTGAGCGCCTCTTTTTGACGGCCCAATTACAGGAATATGTTTTAAATCGGTATCATTTTGAAAAAAATCAAAAATTCCTTTTACCAAAGGATCTTCTGGGCCAACCACTACCATTTCTACTTTTTCGCTTAAGGCGAATGCTTTTATGGCATCGAAATCAGTAATTTTTAGATTTACATTCTTGGCAATACTTTCTGTCCCAGCATTTCCTGGGGCAACAAAAAGTTGGGTACAAAGTGGGCTTTGAAGCATTTTCCAAGCAAAAGCATGTTCTCTTCCTCCTGAGCCTAATAATAAAATCGTCATTGTATAGTGGGTTGTTGTGAAGTGCAAAAATAATTTCTTTTGCGTTTAAACGGGCATTAAAACCTAAAAACTTTCAGGGGAATTTACATTAAATGGTTAGCCCAGATGTTTTTAAAAAGTCATTCTAAATTAATATGCCTTTTTTTCTCCTTTTAAAATATTCAAAACGGTTTGAACAATAATTTTTAAATCTAAAATTAACGACCAATTGTCGATATAAAAAACATCTAGTTTTATTCTGTTAATCATATCTTCGTCGGATTCAATTTCGCCTCTATAACCTTTTACTTGAGCCAATCCTGTAATTCCTGGCTTTACATAATGGCGAACCATGTACTTTTTAATTTTGTTCCCATAGGATTTATTTTGAGACCAAAGATGGGGTCTTGGTCCAACTACAGACATTTCGCCAAACAAAACATTTATAAATTGTGGTAGTTCATCCATGCTTGTTTTCCTCATAAATTTTCCTATTTTAGTTACGCGAGGATCATTTTTGGAAGCTTCTTTTTCAGTAGTTCCGTTTACTTTCATTGAACGAAATTTGTGACAAAAAAACTCTTCTTCATTTAAACCAGGTCTGCCTTGTTTGAAAAATACAGGTCCTTTTGACTCTAATTTTATGAGTAAAGCTAAAAGCGGAACGGCCCAAGACAACAGAAAAATAATTACAATTAATGCAAAGGTTATGTCAAAAATTCTTTTTATTGCTTTTATTGTTGGGTCGTGCAATATCGTTTTTTGCATTGACAATACTGGAAACATTTCGTAATAATTAATTTTTAATTTTTTGGAAAAAATCTCTTTGGTTCCTGGAATAAATTTAATTACTATACTATATGCGTCCGAAAAATCAACAAGATCCGCTAGTTGTTCGTTTGTCATTTCGTCTAAAGAGCAGAAAATTTCATCTACATGATTTTCAACTACAAATGTTTTTAAATATTCGAGATTGCCGACAATTTCTTCATTCTTTTTTTTATTTGAAAAGTACCCCAAAAAACGATAGCCGTAATCATTTCTTAATTCAAAAAGTTGTTTCAAACGAATCGATTCGTCAGTATATCCAATAATTACAACATTTCTATAGTTACTACCGGTAATAATTCGATATTTTTTTAAGTAATAAAATAATAGAAATTTTGAGACTGTTATTAGTAATAAACACGAAATCATATACAATAACAAAGCGCTTTCGCTAAAAATTACTTCTTTAGAAAAAGGATAAAAAGCAATGATTAAAAGGGAAAATAAAGCCCCTTGCTTAACAATTTTAGTGAGGATTTCTACAGGTGTTGTAAATCTATAAACTTCATAAAATTTAATGAGGAAGGCTATCGTTGTCCATGAAATTAATAAATACCCAATGTAGGTGCTATAAATTAAATTAAGCCCTTTAAAAAAATAAAAGCCTAAAATGGAGACTGCCAATAAGTCAAAAACAATGCTTATTGGTCGTATGTATTTAGAGTATCTTCCTGATTGAGCTAAGGTCATATTATTTAATATATCCAGAAAAATCCTTGTGTTCTTCTTTTAATAACTCCTCTTTTGAAAGCGATTTGAAATAATCATAGGTGATTTTCATGCCAACTTCTCTAGATATTTTTGCTTCCCAGCCCAGCAATGTTCTTGCCTTTGTAATGTCTGGTTGGCGTTGTAGGGGATCGTTGATAGGTAGGGGATGATAAACAACTTTTTGATTGGTTCCGGTTAATTTTATAATTTCATCTGCAAAATCTTTAATTGTAATTTCGTCAGGATTTCCAATATTTACTGGATATACATAATCTGAATGAAGCAATCTAAAAATTCCTTCTACTTGATCGTCAACATAACAGAAAGAGCGGGTTTGCATTCCATCTCCAAAAATAGTTAAATCTTCTCCTCGTAGTGCTTGTCCTATAAACGCTGGAATTACCCTTCCGTCGTTCAGTCGCATTCTTGGTCCGTAGGTATTGAATATTCTAACAATTCTAGTTTCTACTCCATGGAAAGTATGATATGCCATTGTGATGGATTCTTGGAACCGTTTGGCTTCATCATATACTCCTCGTGGACCTATTGTATTTACATTCCCGTAATATTCTTCTGTTTGTGGATGAACTAGTGGATCTCCATAAACTTCAGAAGTAGAAGCGATAAGGATTCTCGCGTTTTTAACCCTTGCTAAACCCAAAAGATTATGAGTTCCAAGAGAACCTACTTTTAATGTTTGAATTGGGATTTTTAGATAATCTATTGGACTCGCAGGGGAAGCAAAATGCAAAATATAATCTAGCTTTCCTGGAACGTGGACAAATTTTGTAATATCGTGGTGGTAAAACTCAAAATGTTCGAGTTTAAACAAGTGCTCAATGTTTCTTAAATCTCCTGTTATGAGGTTATCCATCCCGATAACTTGGTAGCCTTCTTTTATAAAACGATCACACAAATGGGAGCCTAAAAAACCCGCGGCTCCAGTAATTAAAATTCTTTTCATATAGGCTTGTGTTTCGATATTTATGTAAATATTGTATTACTAACGTTAAAATTAATATAATAGTATACTAATGAGAAATTGTTTTTTCAGATTTAATTTTAGAGTTAAAAATACAATACATTAGTATAAAAAAAGTGATTCCTCTTTGTCTCCAAAGAAATGATTCTGTAAAAAAAAGTGCAATTATTAAAACCGAAAAGGCAATGTGAGCATAATTCTTTGATTTTAATGCGTTTCTAAGTGACACAAATAACATTGTTAACAGCAGTAGCAATCCAAATATTCCTAGTTCTGCAAATATTTGGATATATTGGTTGTGGAAATTTTTGGTTTGGTATCCTTCTTGGGTTTCATTACCTAAGAAAAGATTGTAATGAACTCCTTTTTCTGCAATTTTAGAATACGATGCGTCGAGACCAAATCCAGTCCAAAAAATAGATTCCTCCTGAAGTAATTCGATAAAAATTCTAAATTGATACACTCGAAAAGCGGTTCCTGGAAAATAATCATTGGGCTTGAAAGAAGCGTTTGTCCATGCCTGCTTAATACTTACATTATAAACTTTTTCTGAGCCTTTGCTAATAACATCGTTAACACTACTATCGGTCATTATGGTTTCATATTCTTCCTTAAAACGTTCTTTTATTTTTCCTATAAAAGGAAGTGCGAAAAGTATTAACAGCAATAAAATAAGGTTTTTGAGGCGCATTTTTTTTGAAGCTTTGGTATAAAAAATTTGGAAATAAACCAAAAGACCCATAAAAACCAAAATAATGTTTTTTGACGACAATAAAAAAACCATTAGAAACAAAATTACTAAAGCTACTTTATCAAAACTTGTTTTCTGAATTTTTGCCAGAAAATGGAAAAAGGAAATTGCAACATAAACAGATACGTGAATTGCATTAAGATCTTTTGTAACCAATTCGTGGTAAAAGAAAACAGAAGTGTCTTTTGAAATTATAAATAGAACCGTTGCTTTTGCTAAATAAAATATTGAATAGGCAACAATTCCCAAACTGAACCATTTTATTATTTTTTCCTTTTCTAAAGTTGAAAAAGACCGAAATGATATAAAACAAAATGGTATTAACAATAACGGTAACTCTTTTGATAATGAACTTACAGTTCTTTCAAAATCTATTGTCCAGGTTATGGAAAGCACCATTAAAAGATATAAAAGAACAGGTAAAATTAAGTTGGTGTCAATTTTTAAATTGCCCTTTTTGAAGGTTATTATTGTAATTAAGGTCAGTAAAACCAATGCAATGCTATTGAATGCATAACTTAAAGGAATGCACAACAACGCCGCTAAAACTAAAAGTAAAGAAGGGTGATTACTGTATTCTGATTTCAGATTTTGATATAGCTTCTTCGAAAAGCTGGAGATATTCGCCATTTATTTTATCCCAATTAAATTCATTTTCAATCGCGTCAAAGTTATTTTGAACCAATTGCAAGTTATCATTTTTTTTGATAGTTTGTAAAATATTTTTCACTTCTTGGGGATTAGAAAAATAATACCCATTTTCTTTAAGAATTGCTTTGTTAAAATGATTGTTGTGCGCGATTATAAATGCTTTAGAGGCCATCGCTTCCAGCAAAGAAGGATTGGTTCCTCCTACTGAATGGCCGTGGAAATAAAAATTAGAAAAATACCTCAAATTATTTAGTTTATTCATATTGAATTCAGCTCCAATGAATCGAATTTCTTTATTTGTTTTAAACTTTTCTTTGAGATAACTACCAAAGTTGGTGTTGTGGTTTCCTAGTACTAAAACGGTCATTTTTTCCTTACACAAAACCATTCCGTCAAGAACAGTTTCGATATTGTTTTCTGGTTCAAAACGAGCCATAATCATATTATAATTCCCTTTGGTCACGTCATATTCGTTTAATAACTCTTCGGTTGGATTTTCAAAAACTGTTGCTCCATATGGAATATAGGTTGAAAGGACTTCGTATTTTCCTTTTAAATATTTTTGAATTCCCAACGAATCTGAAATAAGATGATCGCTGCTTTTTACCGCTAATCGTTCTGCAAATTTTAAAAATTGTTGTACCGCTTTGGAATATTTTGAACGCTTCCATTCTAATCCGTCCATATTGGTTATGATAATTGGTTTTTTAGGCAATAAGAAAAACCAAATTGAGTTACTAGTGTAGCCCAACTGCAAAATGATATCAAAATCTCTTTTACGGGAATCGATTATGCAATTATAATCATAAATAAATTGTCCAAAAGTTCCCAATTTATATTCTGGATCGTATTGGTGAATAAGGTGCACCCCATTAAAAGTTTTTTCTTGATACGGATGATCGTGAGAATTATAGACATAGACATCGTGTCCTTTCTCCACTAAGTAAACAGAGAAAAATTCGGCAAATTGTTCAAACCCTGAATAATGATTTGGAATACCCCGAGTTCCTAAAATGGCTATTTTCATGAAATATTTTATTTTCAGATGGCTAAAATAAAGGTTTTAACTCATAAGAGTTAAAAATTTTCTTGAAAATTTTCGAGAACAGCTTCAAATTGCTGGACGTGCTTTGTTATTGAAAATTCTTTAATAGCTCTTTCGTATCCTTTTTCGCCAAATTCACTTCTTAATGAAGGACTTTCAATAAGCTTGAAAAGTGCTTCTAAAAGTGCTTCTTTGCTATTTGGATCAAATAATAATCCCGTTTCATTATTGATTACTATTTCAGATAAACCCCCGAGATTAGAACCGACAACTGGTTTTTTTGCCAACATTGCTTCAACGGCAACTAATCCAAAAGACTCCGCTTCTGTTGATGGCATGATTGCTATGTCTGTTATTGACCAAATACCATTTAAATCATTTAAAAATGGAAGTATTTTTACTTTAGTTTGTAGCTTATTTCTGTTTATGCTGTTTTGAATTTCATCGAGATATTGTTCTTGCCCTTCAACTGGGGAGCCAACAAATAATAATTTTATGTTTTCATTCTTAATCAAATGATTTGTAAAAACGTCTAATAGTAATTTATGGCCTTTTAATCTGCTTATTCTTCCAACTAAAGTAATGATTATGTCGGTCTCATTAAATCCGAAATCCGTCTTTTGTGCAACTGCTTTATTTTCGGAATTTAACTCCATTCCGTTATAAATAACTTTGGTTTTTGATTTTAGTTCTGGTATCCTAACTGTTAAATTATTTTGGGTTGCGTTGGAATTACAAATAACTAAATTGGAATAACGCATTAAAATTTTAGGGAAAATTGAAGCAATAACCTTGGGATGCACTATTATTTCATGAACGTGCCAAAGGTGTTTAATTTTTCTTTTTTTAGCATAAATTATTCCAAGTAAAACCGCTAAAGTATTAGAATATACAATGTCAAAATGATGCTGCTTATTTAATATATCTAAAGCATCAACTCCTTTTTTAATGTCCTTAACAAATTTTAATATGTTTTGTGGGGTAAACATTTTTCGATAAACCTTTAAAACCGGAGCGATAACAACTTTTATGTTTTCTTTGTCGAGTTCGCTTTTTAAAGGACCTTCATTTGGCAAAACAACAACGGGATAAAATCTTGTCTTGTCAATGTGTTTTAACAACAAGAGCAATGTTTTGTCAGAGCCATACAGTTCCGCAGATTGATGAATAAATAAAATATTAATCATTGTGCTTTTTTTGAATTTCAAATTCTCTTAATGCGATTAAGAAACCTACAACTATTGATTTATTATCCGATGTATTGTACATTCCTAAAAAAACCCAATTAGAAATAATCAAAAAAACCGCCGTTCCAACCAATAACATGTTTATGTTTTGAACTAAAGGAATCTTTGATTTTCGGTTTTTCATCAAAATATATAAATAAAAAACAAGTAAAAAAATGCCCAATACGCCCGACTTAAGAAAAACGGTCATGTATGAATTGTGTAAAAAAGGTATGTATCGCATAAAACTATTTTGAAGCCACATCTTTTGCTTTAAATCCACTGTGGAACCAATTCCTTCGCCTAAAATTATTGCACGGGGCCCGTTTTCTGTAACTTGGCGTAATGTTAGTATGTTTTCATACGAACGGTAATTGTCGTTAATATCCTTCCAATTGGTAACGTCTATTTTTGTTTTAAAGGGTTCGATCGGCGCATTTTTAATTTTGTATAAAAACTGTTCAACGCCAGAACCGTCTCTTTTAGGATTGAGATTGTAAATTACTGCATAACTAATAGCCGTTGCTAGCAATACGGAAGATATTACTTTTATTGACCTAGTAGTAACTGTAAAATAACCCTTTAAAGCGATGGTTAGAACTATAAATTGTATGAAATTTGTTCTTGCCAAGTAAAAAAAACTTGAAATTACCATGAGAACAACATACAAATAAAGCCTTTTCTTTGAAATTTCAATATTGAATTTTTTGTGGAATAATAAGAAAATGAGTGTATAAACCTCGTAATCATTAAAATATCCACAATTCACACGCAAAAGTACTAAGGTCGAAGCGTTGCCTGTAATAAAAGCAATTATAACCAAAATGATATGAACGGTTGCGATTAACAACCCAATATAAATCAATGTTGAAAATACTCTTGTTTTATTTCCTTTAAATAATTGATAACCAAGCAATAAACCCATAATTGGCTTTGCCATATAGGTAATGTCTTTCATATAAAAATACGCTTCAAACCGGTTTCCAATTGAAGAAAATAAAGCAATAATAAGAATAAGTGAATAAATTAATATGTGGTTAAAGATTGTAACCGAATATTTATTTTGTAAGGTAATTAAAATTGTAATGCTCCATAAACCAAAAGTCAGCTCAAAAATATTTAATACTGGCACTGCAATACATAAAGCCAATAAAAGTTGATAATAAGAAAACTTAGTGGGTATAGCATTCATTATAATGAGTTTAAAACTTTTGCTGGAATACCGCCAATAATTGAATTGTTGGGATACATCCCGTTTACCACTGCCCCCGCCGCAACCACAGAATTATCCCCTACCATGCAACCGTCTAGAAAAGTTACTTTGGCTCCAACCCACACATTGTTACCAATTTTTATTCCTTTCGAAATTACCCCTTGTTCTCTAATAAGTTTTGTATTGTCACTAAAATTATGGTTTTCAGAGTGAAAACTAATATAAGAACCCATTATCACATCATTCCCAATTTCAATTCCCCCAGCTGCGCCAAACTCCGTAAATTGTCCGATTGCTGAATCATTTCCTATTTTTAATCCCTTCCCAAATTTAGACAAATGACTCGTCGCACTCAAAGTAGAATAACCCCCTATTTTAACACGGTCTCCAAATTGTATTTTTTCTGAAGAAAAACCATCAATACGGCAATTATTATCAATAGTAACGTTTTTGCCAAAGGAAATATTAGCGACATTGGAAATTTTAGTATTGCTTCCTATGAAAACTTTTTTTCCTGTTTTAAGAATACCTCTAAGAAGCATGAAAACCCTTTTGGAAAGGGAGTAACAAATAAGAGCATTTGGAATTTTCGGGTCTATGATATAACTCTTTCCAGAGTTGTGTAATAATTTTTGAAAGATGAGTCGTATCATTTTATATCCTTTAAGAAAAACGAATTGTCTATGGTTTTGTAGAACAATAGGATTCAAAAATACACTTTTTACGTTTAAATTAGAGTATGTAATTTAGTTTTCTAATAATTAATCCTATTATATTTACTTTTAATACTGAAATAATAGACCGCTATGGTTATTAATTCCGAAATAATGAGACTAGATAAGACTCCTATAATCCCATATTGTGGCAATAAAACAATCATTAGCAGTAAATTTACAACAACCATTATCATTGTGATTCTTATATAAAGTTGGTGGTGATTAAATCCTAAAAGCAATTGTTTTAGAGGTATGGATATACTTAATGTTATCGGAATTAGAACGGCTAATTTGAGTAAATTGCTAATTTCGAAAACATCTGTTTTGGCAAAATAATGGACCGCTTGGAAGGAAAATGAATAAATAACTCCCATCGAAATGGCAATAAAAATAAAATTGATTCCGTTGTAGTTTTTCCAAAATCGGAATCCTTGCTTACTGTTTTTCTCCAATAAATAACAAACCCTTGGATAAACAAAATTAAAAAACAGGTAGATATATGTTTTAAAAACGACGATTATTTGTTCTACGATTTTGTAATGCCCCGCCAACAAATTATTGCCAAAAAAACCAATCAGCATTATTGGGGAATACATTTGAAGGGAAACAAATATTTGAGAAAAGAACATCGAAAAATTTCCTTTTAAAAGCGCTATTACATTTCCTCTTTTTAATTTTGAAAAACTAAAATTGTGTTTTCTAAA
>Ga0209442_1001422_pt1 | contig 13611 bp, 11 predicted proteins | sample LauGreSBDMM110DD_2_FD_187565 | JGI IMG/M metagenome (GOLD analysis project Ga0209442, IMG submission 187565) | Freshwater lake microbial communities from Lake Michigan, USA - Sp13.BD.MM110.DD (SPAdes) (version 2) | ecosystem: Environmental > Aquatic > Freshwater > Lake | place: Lake Michigan...
GCACAGGGCTTGTCTAAATCGCTGAATCAATCCGTGGTGGTGGACAACAAAGCGGGGCAAGGCGGATCTGTGGGGTCTGCAGAACTGGCCAAATCTAAGCCTGACGGGTACACGCTGGGTGGTGGCACCATCAGCTCACACGCTTTGAATGTGTCGCTTTATCACAAACTGCCCTACGACCCCATCAAAGATTTTGCACCCGTGACCTTGCTCTCAAATATTGACTTTGTATTGGCAACTCATATAGTTCACCAAATGGTTAATTAATTTCTCGTCTACCGCATCAATTCAAGGAGAGTTAGGCATGGTCGCAGACAGTGAAAACGTAATCAATTTGAGTGACTCAGCGAAATTCATGTATCACCAGGTTGGACATCTGACTGTTCCAGGTGTTTTTGATGCGGAACAAATGAATGTGTTGGTGAGAGATATCGAGCAGTGGGGTGAAGAATTTCTAGATGAGCTGCCAAGTGAAAAACGCAGTTGGTACATTGATGGCGGCATTAAGGGTAAAACCGTTTTACGCAAACTGGACAACCCGCATGCGCACCGTGCCAAAGTATTGAACATTGCTAAAAACCCTAGACTTGTTGGATTGGTTGAGTCCTTGGTTGGAAGGGGTGTCTCCGTTTACTTTAGCCAAATATTTTTCAAGGGCCCAGAAGGCGGAGGGCCCAAGCCAGCGCATCAAGATAATTTTTATTTTGGTCCTACAGATATCAAGGGTGTGATCACTGCCTGGATTGCATTGGACGATTCGACTTTAGAGAATGGGTGTTTATATTTCGGTGATGGAACAAATTTGGGTCCTGTTTACCAACATATAGCACCTAAAGATGAGCCCTACAACTTGCAGTTGCCATCTGAAATTTTAAATTTGCAACCAATGTCTCCTGCGCCAGTCCCAAAGGGTGGAGTGTCGTTTCACCATGGCAACACATTTCATCAAAGTAGTAGCAACTTATCGACCAAGTGGCGAAGAGCATGTGCATTGCACTTCGTGCGCAACGATGTTGAATTTGCGAATCCAGCATTGCCATACGACCATGGGTTAAAAAGAAAAATTACAAGCTGATGACTATGAACAAAATCTTAAATTCAGTTTGGGTGCGACCCTGTTTATTAATTATTGTGATGTTAATTTTGTGGGACTTGGCCATCCGTTTTTTTAACGTACCTGCTTATCTTGTTCCAACGCCATTCAGCGTTGTAGAGCAGTTGTGGAAAGAATGGCCCATGTTGTTGAAAGAGGTTGGCCCCACAACTTGGGCAGCTGTGGGTGGCTTTGCTTTATCAGTTTTAGTTGGGGTCCCCATTGCAATGTTGATTGCCTATTCAAAGCTAGTTGAGAGTTATGTTTACCCATTGTTAGTTTTTTCTCAATCTGTGCCGAAAATTGCCATAGCGCCGTTATTTGTGGTCTGGTTTGGCTTTGGAATTATTCCCAAAATCATTGTCGCGTTTTTACTCGGTATTTTCCCTGTTGTTGTTTCAACGGTGATGGGTTTTAAATCTGTAGAACAAGACATGATTGATCTCGCTAGATCAATGGGTAGTACCAGACTACAAATGTTTTTCAAGATCAATTTGCCTCAGGCCCTTCCAGCAATTTTTTCAGGCATGAAAGTGTCCGTCACTTTGGCAGTTGTTGGCGCCGTGGTTGGTGAATTTGTTGGATCTAATTCTGGAATTGGTTATGTTTTGCAAAAAGCCAATGGTAACTTTGACCTTCCATTGATGTTTGCAGCTCTGGTGGTTTTGTCAATGATGGGTGTCATTTTATTTGCACTCATTGATTTTTTAGAGAGTTTGATGATTCCATGGCATTCATCTCAAAGAAATGATAATTTAGTTAGTCCGTAATGTTTCGATTTCACTCAACTTTCAACTCAAATTAGGAGACTTTTCATGAAAAGAAGAAATCTTGCCCTGACAACTCTAAGTGCAGTTGCGATATCGCTTCTGAGCTGTGTGGCAAATGCACAGCCTAAAGAGAAAATATCGCTGATGCTCAATTGGTATTTATACAGCGAACACGCCCCATTCTTTTTAGGAAAAGAGAAGGGGTATTTCGATGCCGAAGGAATTGATTTAGACATTCAAGAAGGACGTGGTTCAGGTCCCACGATTCAAGCAGTCGCTGCAAAGTCAGTACCATTTGGATACGCCGACGTCAGCACAATGATCAAGGTGGCGTCAAAAGGCGCACCCGTTAAAGCAGTAGGTGTAGCACTTCAAAAGAGTCCTATGTCGGTAATGGGTCTTTCAGAAAGAAACATTAAAAAACCAGAAGACATTAAGGGCAAGATTGTTGCTATGACGCCGGGTGACTCGATGTCTCAAATATGGCCTCTTTTTCTAAAGAAGACAGGATTGAAAGAGGGAGATTACAAAGTTGTTTCTGGTGATGGTCAGACAAAGCTAAATGCTGTGATCAATGGTCAAGCCGATTTACTGCTTGGTTATCTCATGGACCAAAACATCAAAATTCAAGATGCGACTAAAAAGCCTGTCACTGTGATTCCGTTTGCAGATTACGGCATCAACATGGTGGTCTCTGGAATCATTGCGCACAAAGACATGCTCAAAGAAAAACCAGATTTAGTGAGAAAGTTCATGCGCGCAGCGACCAGATCGTTTGAAGAAGCAACAAAAAATCCTGAAGCAGCAGTTGATGCGATGTTGAAAGCAAATGCAAAAGCAGGTCAAAGAGACTCCTTAATTGTTGGTTTAAAACTGACAACGCCTCTTTACCATACACCTGAGACCGAGAAATTGCGTCCTTTCCGTGTCTCACCAAAAGACATGAATGATTCATTTGCCTTGTTACTCGAATATGGTGGTTTGGAAAAGTCTGCTGGCAAAGCCGATGATTACTACACCAACGAATTCTTGCCATAAGTTGCAGCTTTCAACAGACTGCAAGGCAGTCTGTTGAACTGACTAAATTGAATAAATTTGATTTTTACGTTAATTAATGAATTACAAAAATGACGCCGTGAACTCATGCAAATTAATTGAATTAGAGAATGTTACAAAAATTTACAAGACTAATGACGGGCCAGTTGAGTCTTTAAAGCCCCTTTCATTTCATATCAATGAAGGTGAGTTTGTATCGGTTGTTGGACCTTCAGGTTGTGGAAAGAGTACGTTACTTAAATTGGTAGCTGGATTATTGCCTGTTAGCAGTGGTAATTTAAAACTTTCTGGTAAAAATATCGATGGCCCACAAAAAAATGTTGGAATCGTTTTTCAAAGCGCAGTGCTCCTTGCTTGGCGTAACGTTTTAGACAATATTCTTTTGCAGGCTGAAATTCGCCATATGCCAATGGAGCCTTCAAAGGCTAAAGCGTTGCAACTGATCAAAATGACGGGTTTGACAGGATTTGAGAAAAAATTTCCTTGGCAATTGTCAGGAGGCATGCAACAGCGTGCCTCTATTTGCAGAGCACTACTTCATGACCCAGAAGTATTGCTAATGGACGAGCCTTTTGGCGCGCTAGATGCGATGACCAGAGAAAAAATGAACATTGAATTGCAGCGTATTTGGCTTGAATCAAAGAAAACTGTATTACTAATAACGCACAGTATTCCAGAGGCTGTTTTCTTGTCAGATCGAGTTATTGTCATGAGTGAAAGACCCGGAAAGATTGATGCAATTTACGACATTAAGTTGGAGCGTACCTTGGTATCGCCTCGTTCGTTGGATGTCATGTCCTCCATGGAGTTTGTTCAATACGCTAAGCAGATTAGGGCGCATTTTTATTCTCAAGGATCATTAGATCATTAAGACTCGATTGATTCTATGAATTCGCAATTTCCCCTGTTCAAGATAATCGACGTAGAAATTTATGAGCGACCCGTTTTATTGCGTTTGCCTTTTAGATTTGGTGTAGTCACGCTAACCAAGTGCCCGCAAGCTTTTGTTCGCGTAAGAATAGAGACGATTGCAGGTAAAGTTTTTGAAGGTGTCTCAGCGGAAATGATGGCGCCAAAATGGTTTGATAAAAACCTGACCCTGACAAACGAAGATAACTTTAATCAATTAAGACATGTATTGCTTCTAGCTCGCGATGCATATCTCGCGAAAAGTACTTTAAGTACCGCATTTGATTTCTTTGCCGCAAACTACGCTGATCATCAGCTTCAGTCCGCAAAGTTTGGCTATAACGCTCTGCTTGCCAATTATGGCCCTGCGCTAATTGATCGGGCCATCCTAGATGCGCTATGTATTTCAGAACAATGCTCAGTTTACGAGGCGATTCGTCAAAATAGGGTTGGTATTGAAAGTGAATCTCAACCATTTGTCAAAGATTTTTCAAATTTACATATTGAAAATTTTTTGGCTGAATTAAAGCCTTCAAGTTTCATTGCAGCGCGGCATACCATTGGAATGGTTGATCCAATTACCCGAAGCGATATCAAAGTATCAGTCAATGACGGGTTACCTGAATCTTTAGACCAAGTGGTTGAAAAATATGGACATACATTTTTTAAGCTGAAAGTAGGCGGAAATTTGCGCGAAGATTTAGAGCGTTTGAAAGCAATTGCTTCCGTTTTAGATCTATCACAGGATCCTTACTTTGCATCCCTTGATGGCAACGAGCAATATGAAAACGTCAACCAAATTGCTGAATTAGTTTCCCATATGCGTGAAGCGCCAGCACTAAAACGGTTGACTTCTTCCATCCTCTTCATTGAACAGCCAATTAATCGTCAATCTGCTTTGTCGGCCGATGTTCGTTCTAGCAAACTTAATTTGGCTGTCATCATTGATGAGTCTGACGATTCACTTGACAGTTTCTTGCTGGCCAAAAACTGTGGGTATGCTGGTATTTCTAGCAAAAGTTGTAAAGGAATTTACAAGTCAATCCTGAATGGTGCTAGATGTCGTCGTTGGAATGAAGCTGGCAATGCATTCAATTATTTCATGACGGGTGAGGACCTGACAACGCAAGCCGGTATTTCAGTTCAACAAGATCTGGCGCTTGTGAACTTACTTGGCATTCAACACGTCGAAAGAAATGGTCATCACTATGTGAATGGCATGGCGGCTTTGTCTGAATCAGAGCAAGCTGCTTTTTTACATGCTCATTCAGGCCTTTATGAGAAATCGCATGGTGCAGTCCGCTTAAAAATACTGAACGGCAAAATTGACTTGAGATCACTTGACTGTGCTGGATTTGCGACAAATGCAAAACCCGAATTTAAGTCTATGCAAGTACTTAATTTCCAATCATTCAACTGATAGGCATTTAAGAAATATGACAACACAAAGACTAGGCATCATCATGCACGGCGTCACTTGGCTGGCAAAAAGTTAGACGCTAGGCTTTGGGCTCGAACCAGTTATGGCTATTTGTTCGGATCTACATTAAGACGTCGAACTTGACATAACGAAGGACCTAGGAATTGAAAACCGTGTGATATGTCGTGCGATTGGTTTCTAGTTCGTAGGCAGTTGCGCGACTACCTGTCTAGAGCGATTTAAAGATGGACATATTTACGCCTTTATCTCAGCCTTTAGTAAGAACTTTTTACTTTCATCCAAGAAGTCGCGAGCAAAATAGGCCGCTGCAAAAGCTTTTGATTGTCTTTAGTTGGAATGGCCTTTTTTTGCTTGTTCAAGCACTCTGTAATATTGATGGCGCTATTTCTTTTCAAGCCTTGCTTCAAGCATTTCACAGTTTCTAATTGCGGTCTCATCTCCATTTTTGACCGCTTTTTTGAAATACATGAGGGCTTTCGGTTCATCCTCATTAACGCCTTGCCCATGCTCATACATAAATCCAAGTGCAGACTGTGCATGTGCATTGTCATGCTCTGCAGCCAATAGGAACCAGTGCAAGGCTTGTGCGTAATCCCTACCCAAACCTAGTCCATTTTGATACATAAATCCAACTTTGTACTGACCCTCAGCATTACCCAGAGATGCTGCCATTTTGTAATAGTTCATAGCCTCACTATGACTTTGTTCAACTCCATCACCTGCTTGATACATTAATCCAATGCTAATTTGAGCCCTGACATGTCCTTTTTCGGATCCCAAACTAAACCAACGCATTGCTTCAGATAGGTCTTTTTTGATGCTCTTTCCTTTGCTATAAATGACCCCCAACCTGTAATAAGCCTCTATATGTTCGTGTTGAGCGGCTAACTTATACCAAAGGACCGCTTCCATATCATCTTGCTCAACTCCATGGTGGTTTTCATACATACTGCCGAGCCCGTACATAGCATCTGCATTGTTCTTTTTTGCTGCTAATTTGTACCAATCCATTGCCACTTTGAAGTCTTCCTTCACTCCTTTGCCGCCATCAAACATCACACCCAGCATGTATTGAGCTTGGCCGTAGTCTTTTGCGGCAGCTAATTGAAAGTAGCGCAATGCTTCCGCATAGTTTTGTGCAATACCTTGACCTTTTGCCAACATATCTCCTAAAAAGAATTCGGCAGCAGTATGTCCTTTTGCCGCAGCTAGCTTGAAACACTTAATTGCTTCGCCAAAGTTTTGTTTAACACCTTGACCTTTGTGATTTATAACGGCAAGTTGAAATTGCGCTTCTGAATCACCTTTAGCTGCGGCTTCTTGATTTTTCTTAACTTCTGCGTCAATCGCTGCAGCAATTTCTATTTGTTGCTCTAGTAATTCTTCTAGTTTTGTCATAACTAAATTCCTTTAAAAAATTAAGAAGTTAATATTTTCACGACCTTTGTTTTGCCTCTAACTCTAAGTAGTGTGATAGTGTCATACCTTTGGTACTGATCAATTCTGATACATCTGGATGGCGTAACGAGGGTAATTTCAAGCTCAAAACGATCAGACCTGCCTGGGAGAGGCGACGACAAAGCGTCGGCACACCGACGCGCTCGATTCAGCCTGGATCCGGCTATAGAACCAGCCCGCTTTCGTCGTCGATCAGGTGCATGTCTTGCAGTTTGGCATTCAACTGAATCGACTGGCCTGGCGACAAACTGACATCGGGGCTCGCTTTGCCGCAGACGGTCATGCCCTGCAGCTGGAAATAGACCAGCGTCTCCATGCCCATGGGTTCGCTGACCTCAATGGGCGCATAAAAAGTCTGTCCGCTTGGCTGTCCCGCCGCCGCCGCGTCGGTCAGATGCTCAGGCCGCAGTCCGAGCAGCAGCGTTGTCTTGCCGGCAAACTGGCGGTAGTGCGCCGCGCGGTCGGGCGGTACCAGCAGGTTCACGCCGGCGCCGAGGTCGAGGTGCAGACCGTCAGCGGACTCGTGCAACGCGACCGGTATCATGTTCATCGCAGGTGATCCGATGAAGCCAGCCACGAACTTGGTCTGCGGATGGTGATAGAGCTCTTGTGGTGTTCCCACTTGCTCGATGACACCATGGTTCATCACGACCACGCGGTCTGCCAAGGTCATCGCCTCGACCTGGTCATGCGTGACATACACCGTGGTGGTCCGGACCTTCTGGTGCACCTTCTTGATCTCGGTGCGCATCTGCACCCGCAGCTTGGCGTCAAGGTTCGACAGCGGCTCGTCGAACAGAAACACCGCCGGATCTCGAACGATGGCGCGACCCATCGCAACCCGTTGCCGCTGCCCGCCAGAGAGCTGCCTGGGCTTGCGGTCGAGCAGTGGCACGATGTCCAGGATGTGCGCTGCTTCTTGAACCCTACGATGGATCTCTTTCTTGTCGACTTTTTTGAGTTTCAGTCCGAAGGACATGTTGTCGTAGACCGACATGTGCGGGTAGAGCGCATAGTTCTGGAACACCATCGCGATGTTCCGGTCCTTCGGCGGCACATCGTTGACCACGTCGTCGCCGATCAGGATCTCGCCGTCAGAAATTTCCTCGAGGCCGGCAATCATCCGCAAGGTGGTGGTCTTGCCACAGCCTGAGGGGCCGACCAGCACCAGAAATTCCTTGTCGGCAATTTCCAAGTCGATGCCGCGAACGGCCAGCGTGTCATCGTAGTACTTCACGACCTTTTTGAGCGTCACAACTGCCATGTCATCTGTCTCCAGTTCTGTAGCGATCAAAGGTGGTGTCGTCTTGCCAAACGTCTTGCCAAACCAGGTCGAGCTTCATCAGCCCTTGGTCGCGCCAGCAGTCAGACCCGCGATGTAGTAGTCCATCAGGAAGGCATAGATCACGAGTGGCGGCGCAGCCCCCAGCAGTGCACCGGCCATGATCTGGCCCCAGTTGAAAACGTCGCCCTTGATCAAGGTGGTGATGATGCCGACCGGCAGCACGAGTTGATCGGCCGAGGTCGTGAAAGCCAGCGGATACAGGAACTGGGCCCAGGACACGGTGAAGGCGAAGATGGTCGCCGCGATGATGCCGGGGACCGCCACTGGGATGAAGATCTGGAACAGCGTCTGGAACCAAGTCGCACCATCTATCAATGCCGCCTCGTCTAGCTCTTTCGGAATGCTGGCGAAGTAGCCGATCATGATCCAGGTGCAAAAAGGCACGGTCAGCGTCGGGTACAGAATCACCAGCACCCACCACTGGTTGATCAGCTGTATACCCAGGGTCTCGTTCACCCAGGCGAACATCTTGAACAACGGGATGAACAGCAGCGTGTCGGGCACCAGATAGGTCAGGAAAACACCGGTCGCCAGCGATGCGGAGCCCCAGAACTTCATCCGCGCCAGTGAGAAGGCGGCCAGCACGCTGACGATCATCGTGATCGTGACGACCAGGATCGAGACGATCGATGAATTCCAAAAGAAGCGGATGAACTTCGGGTCGGTCAGCAAGCCGTAGAAGTTGGAAAGGGTTGGTGATTGCACGATCCAGGGACTGACGCCCGCCGAAATCTCGGCGCTGGTCTTCAGCGACGTGAGCAGCATGTAGATCGGCGGGGTCAGGAAGAAGATCGCGAAGACCACCAGGAAGAAGTAAGACCAGAACAGCGCGCGCCGGCGATCGCGCGACACGCTGCCGTAATGGAACAGTCGAGGGACTGCCGGCAGGGTATGGGCTTGCACCATGTCAGGCCTCGTTTCCACGTTTGTTGATGTCGCGAAGAATGAAGACCGCCGCGATGCCCAGGATCGGCACCATGAACAACGAAACGGTGGCTCCCAGCGGGATGTCGCCGCTGATGATGCCGCGCTCGAAAGCCCAGGTCGCGAAGACATGGGTTGAGTCCAGCGGGCCGCCAGAGGTCAACACCCGCACGATGTCGAAGTTTGCGAAGGTGACGATCAACGAGAACAGGATGGTGATTGAGATGATGTTGCGCATCATCGGCAGCGTGATGTACCAGATCCGCTGCCACCAGTTGGCGCCGTCGATCGATGCCGCCTCGAACAATTGTTCGGGCACCGACTTGAGTGCTGCCAAGTACATGATCATGAAGAATGGCGCGCCGACCCAGATGTTGACCAGGATGACCGAGAACCTGGCCCAGTCGGCGTCACCGGTCCAGGGCACTGCGGCTATGCCGATCTCCTTAAGAATCCAGTTGAAGGCGCTGTAGGACGGATCGAACAGCCACAGCCAAGCCAAGGTGCTCATCGCCGGCGGTATGACCCAGGGCACCAGCAGCATGCCGCGCCATTTGCGCTGTCCCTTGGCGGGAATGTTGTGGACGAAATGGGCAACGACGAAACCGATGATGGACTTGAAGATCACCGCGGTGACTGCAAACAGCACCGACTGCCTGACCACCATCCAGAAGGTGTCGCGATCGAACAGGAACAGGAAATTGTCAAAGCCGACGAAGTGATCCATGCCTTTGTTGAGCATAGACAGGTAGACTGCGTAACCCGCCGGGTAAGCGACCAAGCCAAAGATGACCAGCATCAGCGGCAAAGCCATCAGAAAGGCGATGGTCGACTTGCGCTGGAAGAAGCGCTCAAGCGCCTTCGGGCGTCGCTTGGGCGGCTTGATCAATGCGACTGATTCACTCAAATCCATCTCCTGTAAATGCAGGTAAGGGCACGCCTACGCTCAAGTCCGACATTCGGTTTGATGTTGAAAACTGAAGCCGCAGGTGGTGACAAACCACCCGGTCACTGCCCGGCGTGCCCGGGTTTGAAACCGGCGGCGGATCGGCCCTTGTTGCAGCTGGCACTGGGACTTCACGGGCCCAGTGCCGCTGCGACGTCAGACCCGCATGAAGCCTTCGAGTTCTTTGGCCGCCCAGGAAATCGTCTTGTCGACCGATTCACCCTGGGCGTGACGCACCGCCATCTTCGTCATCAGACCATTGTTGTAGATCTGGTTGGCGATCTTCGGCGGCGCCGGCGCGGCCCCGATCGACAGGATCTGGTGGTTGTGCGGGTTCGGGTAGTGGTAGAGCGTGCCCTTGGGGGGCCCAGCCTCGGCCCAGGTCGGCAGCGTCGTCAGGTTGGCGAATGCTGGCAAGTCATAACCGCCGCTGGCGTCGACCATCTTTGCTACGGCTTGGCGGGTGGACAGATGACGCAGCAGGTTCTTGGCAGCCGGCTTGTTCTTGCCGAAGTTCCAGATGCCCCAGTAGAACGGCAGGAAGGGCGCGAACCTGCCCTTGGGACCATTAGGAAAACCGTGGGTCCACAGCTGCTCGGCAATCTGCGGCGCGTCGCGCTTGGCCACCGCCCAGGCGCTGGGCGGGTTCATAATCATCGCGCCTTTGCCCGAGACCAGCCACTTGTTGTTCGACGCATCGTCCCAGGCCGGCACATCCGGCGGCAGGAAGGCAATCAGCCGCTTCAGGTACTCGAGCACCTGCTTGGTCTGGTCGGAGTTGACAACGACGTTGCCCTTGGCATCGACCAGGTTGGCGCCGAAAGCGTGGAAGAAGCTGCCACAGGTGTCGACCGAGTCTGTGGTCGTGCCGAAACCGATCCCGAAGGGCACACCACCCTTGTGGCAGGCCTCGGCGGCCTTCAGGAAGGTGTCCGTGGTCCAGGCGTCGGCCTTCGGTGCCGAGCCGGCCGGGTACATCGCCTTGATGTCGATGCCGGCATGTTGCTTGAGCAGGTCTATCCTCGAGCAAGGCCCTTTGATCTGGGCGCCTACGGTCGCGGGGATCGCCATCCACTTGCCATCAACCTTGCCCAGGTATTCGACCGTGCCATTGACCGCGCCGTGCTCCTTGATAAGGTCGGCCATGATGTCGTCGACCGGCTCGAGCATCTTGGCATGGTCGGCCGGCAACCAGGTCGACAAGGCCAGAATGTCATGGCCCGACTTGGCTTGCGCTTCGGCAGCGGTCGTCAGCAACAGCTTGTTGCCTTGCGAGGTGATGTAGTCGATCTTGACATCGACTTTTTCCCTGGCCGCCCACTCATTGACCAGATCGGTGGTGGCTTGGTTGGCACCCGGCACCCAGTGGTCCCACAAACCGACCGACAGCGATCCGGCAGCTCGAGCGGTGTGGACAAAAGGGGCTGCGATGACGGCGGCTGACACCTTGGCGGTGTCAATGACGAATTTGCGGCGCGACTGCTGAGACATTGAAGTTCTCCTCATAGGGTGGTGCGAACCAGAATCAAATAGGCGAGCCTCTTGAATTACTCACCGGGAACGTTTTGAAGCCCCGCCCTCTTCAGAGCCAGCGTCAACTTGCAAAGAACCACCTTAAATACAGTTGTACTGCTTGTCAAGAAGGGTTTCCCTTAATGCCGGCAGCCTCTGCGCATTCGATCCGCTGTGTTCAGAGCATCGCCAAGACCAGTCGCCGTGTAATAAAACGTGTAAAAACTGACAAAAATCGGCCTAAATAATGACCTAAGTTTTGACCAGCGAACCTCTGATTAACAGGAAAACAGTCGATTTACGAAACCCTTGTTTCGTGCGGCTTGTAGCGTGGGTTTTATTGATGTGTAACAAACTGTGTAATTGAGGCAATTTTTACTCTGGACGCTTGACGTGGTCTGGACGGTGGTTTGCTCTGGACGGTCAGGCGACTCTGGACACCCCCAGGGCGTCCAGATTCTGGACGCTTGAGGCACTCTGGACGGTACGAGTACTCTGGACGGTCGGGTTACTCCGGACGCTTGTGCTGCTTTCAATACCTCGGGGCGTCAAGAATCTGGACGGTTAGTGATTGTTGGTAGTGTTGAAGCACCATGGAACAGAAGGTGAAGTACCTTACTGACGGCATTGATTTCATTGCTCCTGCAAGATTGCACCAAAAGAATTGATTTCAACTTGCGAATCAGCGTCCACCTCGATAACTACTTGCTCTATACGCAATCCTTTTACTTCATTTAGAGGTAGGCATTCGTCGGTCACGGGTATGTTGCCATGGCCGCATGTCAAGCCACCTGTCATGCCAAAAATTAACCAAGTTCTTTTGACTTGAGCCGACCCTGCATGTTTGCCATTAGCCCACAGATCAAACTGTCCAGCACGTTCGCCGGTTCGGACGAATGACACCTCCACAAGGGCATCGCCCATCGGTAGAGAAACTTCAAGGCGATGCGACAGACTCTCATGCACGGCGTATGTGAAAACGACTTTGCTGTTTTCACAGTGGAGCTGGTAGCCACCAAAACGACTGCCACAAGCTACCACGATGCCGCGTGCATCAGTTTGAACTTCACGCAGCTGCGCATGCATGCGCCAGCTGCGATCGTTGATGGGAGGCACCAGTTGTCGATCAAGGCGGGCCATACCAGGCTGCAGCTCAAAGCGCCTAGGCACTTGTCGACGTGACCACTCCAAAGATCGCTCGACATCGCGGTCGTCCAGCGGCAACACGCCGTAGCGGTGAGCTTCTTCCCACCACAGATCAATAAGTTCGCGCAGCTTTTCTGGGTTTTGGTTAGCCAGATCCTCTATTTCTGCAAAGTCCTGATCTAGGTGGTAAAGCTCCCAACGGTCATCGTCGAAATCGTCACCCTTATTGTGTCGAGTCACTGCTTTCCAACCTTGGTGCCAGATTGCGCGGTCTCCTGCCATCTCGAAATGCTGGGTCTGCTTGCGGGTCGGTACATCGGCCTGGTCAAAAGAGTAAGCCATGCTAGTGCCATGCAACGGAATCTGTTCATTACCTTGGTGCACGTCAGGCGGTTGTAGACCTAGAGTTTCAAGAAGCGTAGGCACCAAATCACTGACGTGATGGTACTGGTGACGGATGCCTCCGTGATCGTTTATCCGGGCAGGCCAGTGCACTAGTAGTGGGGCGCGGATGCCACCGCCATGGGTATTTCGCTTGAACCATTTGAGCGGGGTATTGGAGGCCTGCGCCCAACCCATGGGGTAGTGTGGAAATGAATACTCGGTGCCAATCTTGTCAATATGCTCTAAGCCATATTCAACCGTTTCTCGTTCCATGCTCATATGCCGTCGAATGTTGACTGCACCTGTCGGGCCACCTTCTCCAGAGGCGCCGTTGTCCGAAAGAAGCACGATTGCCGTGTTCTCCAGTTGGCCGGTGGAGTCTAGGTAGTCGATCAACCTTCCAATCTGATGGTCGGCGTGGGAGAGAAAGCCTGCGTATGTCTCTTGCAATTTGGCACACAGCATTTGCTCTTGTGGCGCTAGCGATGACCAAGCCCTTACGTTCGGATTGGGTGGCGCCATCGGTGTGTCGGCAGGCAACAGACCCATCGCCTTCTGGCGAACCAGTCGCTGCTCGCGCACCGTGTCCCAGCCACCGTCAAAACAGCCATGGTATTTGTCTATCCA
>Ga0209442_1001426_pt1 | contig 13591 bp, 10 predicted proteins | sample LauGreSBDMM110DD_2_FD_187565 | JGI IMG/M metagenome (GOLD analysis project Ga0209442, IMG submission 187565) | Freshwater lake microbial communities from Lake Michigan, USA - Sp13.BD.MM110.DD (SPAdes) (version 2) | ecosystem: Environmental > Aquatic > Freshwater > Lake | place: Lake Michigan...
TTCTTTCCTGGGTGGAAATATGTTCCGCGTTGACGAACCAAAATTTCACCAGCGTTTACAACTTGACCGCCAAAGCGCTTGATACCGAGGTATTGCGGATTGGAATCGCGACCGTTACGTGTCGAGGAGACACCCTTCTTACTTGCCATTGTTCAGCCCCTTATTTCACGCCGCTGATTGCGGTGATCTTGACTCGAGTTTGCTGTGCACGGAAACCTTGACGACGACGATAACCGGTCTTGTTCATGTAACGAAGGATGTCGATCTTTGGACCCTTTACTTCGTCAATAACTTCGCCGGTAACTTTTACACCGCTAAGAACTTTTGCATCTGTTGTAACGCTGGCACCGTCTACGACAAGTAGCGCAGGAAAAGTTACGGTTGCACCAGCAGCCTGGTCGATGCGATCGACAGTGATGGTTTCACCAACGGTGACTTTCTCCTGGCGTCCGCCAGCTTTAACGATTGCGTACACGATTCTTGCTCCAGTTCAGTTCACGCTCATGAGGCCCAGGTGGGCTTCTTTCGAGCAGAGGCTAAGGGTACGGATTTCGTACCCCTAGGGTCAAATTGAGGCTTTTCTAGGCGGTGATGATCCCGCTGGAAGCAGCCCTGCGACGACGTCGCCCGGCTGGCTTGGCTTCTACTTCTACATCCTCATCTGCGTCAGTATTAGATGACGTTTCAGTATCTGTCTCTTCGGTATTTAGTGTCTCGTGGAATTCATGTTCGGTTGCTTCAGATTCATCGGCATCGTCATGTGATGCTGATTGTGAATTCACTTGTGGCATCGGCGCCTTCATCTTTACCGGCTCCATATGGATATGAATTCCGCGTCCTGCACATGAATCACAAGTTGTTGAGAAGGCTTCGATCAAACCTTGGCCAACGCGCTTACGTGTCATTTGTACCAAACCAAGTGAAGTTACTTCTGCAACCTGATGCTTAGTGCGATCGCGACCAAGGCATTCAACTAGGCGACGAAGAACGGCATCACGGTTTGATTCAAGAACCATATCGATAAAGTCGATAACGATAATTCCGCCAAGGTCGCGCAAGCGAAGTTGGCGAGCAATTTCTTCGGCTGCTTCCAAGTTGTTCTTGGTAACAGTCTCTTCGAGGTTTCCACCCTTACCGATGAATTTACCGGTGTTAACGTCGATAACGATCATCGCTTCAGTGCGATCGATAACTAGCGAACCACCTGAAGGCAGATAAACCTTGCGATCAAATGCCTTAGCCAGTTGTTCTTCAACGCGGAAGTCAGCGAATAGATCGCCTTTACCTACGTACTTCTCAAGTTTAGTTACTAGTTCGGGAGCGATAGATCCGAGGTAAGAGCTGATCTCTTCCCAAGCTTCATTGCCTTGAATTGTAAGTTTGCGGAAATCTTCATTGAAGATATCGCGGATAACGCGCACTGCAAGATCTGGCTCAGAGAGCAGAAGTGCTGGTGCGTGGAAGTTTGGATTTTCAGATTTCTGATAAATATCTTCCCACTGCGCTTTTAGACGTGCGACATCGTTGGTGAGTTCTTCTTCGCTAACGCCTTCAGCAGCGGTACGAACAATTACGCCCGCTTCTTCAGGGATTAAGTTCTTTAAGATCGCCTTTAGTCGGGTGCGCTCTGATTCAGGAAGGCGCTTTGAAATACCGCTCATTCCGCCGCCAGGAACATAGACAACATAACGACCAGGAAGTGAGATCTGGCTAGTTAAGCGCGCACCCTTTTGGCCGATTGGATCTTTAGTAACTTGCACAAGAACAGGCTGACCGGTTTTCAAAACCATTTCAATTTTACGTGGTTGAGTTTCAGAGATACCTGCAGCATCCCAGTTAACTTCACCGGCATAGAGAACTGCGTTGCGACCCTTGCCGATATCAACGAATGCCGCTTCCATAGATGGAAGAACGTTCTGTACGCGACCGAGATAAACGTTACCGACGTAAGAAACGTTGGCGTTACGGTTTACATAGTGCTCAACCATGACCTTATCTTCGATAACGGCGATCTGAATGCGATCACCAATCTGGCGAACTACCATCTCGCGATCAACGTTTTCACGACGAGCTAAGAACTCTCCATCGGTAATCACTGTGCCGCGACGGCGATATGGCTCGCGATAATCTCCACGGCTTTCGTTACGGCCGCCACGATCGCGATCGCGACCCCGGCTACGTGTTCCACGTTCGTTGCGTTCTGCGCGCGCAGGACGTTCGGTACGTTCGCGAACTTCACGGACCTTAACAACTGTAATTACGCCATCTTCATCAACGGTCTCGCCAGGTGTTACACCTTCGCCAGTTGCACGGCGACGGCGGCGACGGCGATGAGTTGTACCTTCTGCAGAATCTTCGCTGGAATCCTCTGAACTATCTGTGCCTTCATCTGAAGCGTTAGCGTCGGCGCCATCTGCACCTGGCTTACGGCGACCGCGTCCACCACGACGACGGCGGCGATTGCGTCCGCCACGACCATCGGAATCTTCAGCGTCGTCAGAGTCAGGCGCTGCCGCAGAAGTGCTTACCTTCTCTACTGATTCTTTTGCTTCGCTTGGAGATTCAACTTTCTTCGCGCTCTTCTTTGCTGCAGCCTTCGGGGCTTTCTCTTCTGGAGCAGCCTGAAAAATTGGGACAGGGATCGAAGGCGATTTCTTCTTCGATTTTGTTTCAACCGCCTCTGTTACCGGGGTTGCATCAACGGCTGCGCTTTGTTCGGCAGCTTTCTTCTTACTAATCTTTTTCACCGCACGTTTGCGCGGTGACTTTGGCTCAATCGCCATGGCACCAAATCCTCTATGCGTTTAAATAAACGCGCTCTGGCTTGTAGATACTTAACTAGCTAGCGCCCCGAACGGGATGCGCACTTGGGTCAAATCCTTCAAGCAAATCTATGGGTACTTCTTTGGTAAGAACTACTTCTGTGTGAGTCCGCCGCTGGCTGTGTGCCGCGAATTGGTTCGCGAGCCGCGCTGAACTGTTGGGGTAAGTATGCCAGACGAAAGGGGTAAAGCGCGAAATGAGCGGGGTTTGCGCCTAAATCAGCCGCGATGTCGAGCGTTCACATTTTGCAATAGACCAAATCCGATCATATTGGCGAACATGCTTGAGCCTCCATAAGACAGGAATGGCAGCGGTACGCCAGTCATAGGCATCATGCCCAGAGTCATTCCAATGTTTTCAAATGTTTGAAATGCAAACCAAGCGATAACTCCCGTACAAACTAATTTTCCATAGGGGTCACTAGATCTTCGCGCAATTCCAAATGCTCGCATCAAAATCAAAAGATATAAGAGAATGATAAAACCACAGCCGAGAAAACCTAACTGCTCTCCTGCAACTGTAAAGATAAAGTCGGTTTGTTGTTCTGGCACAAAGCGGCCATTTGTTTGTGGGCCATTAAATAAACCTGTACCAAGCAAGCCGCCAGAACCCACTGTGATTCGCGCCTGTCGTAACTGGTAACCACTCCCTTGCGAATCTGCATTTGGATCAACGAAGGCTTGTAAGCGTTTTACTTGATAATCATTTATAACGCCGACTTGCACTGCTGCAAAGCTACCTATTACCGCCACTAGAAGTAGGCCTGCCACCCAGCGCAGTGGAGCGCCAGATACCGCGATGATAGTTACGACTGCGATGCTAATGATAAAAACGGTACCCATATCTGGTTGCGCCAGAATTAAGAGAACTGGAATCGCTGCAATAACTAGCGCCTGCATAACATCTCGATGAGATGGTGAATCTGAATCATGGTTGCGCTCAGATAAAATCATCGACATACCAACGATGATTGAAATCTTGGCTAGCTCGGCTGGCTGTACTTGGAATCCACCCGGTAGGCCGATCCACGCGTTTGCACCATTTACTTCTTCGCCTATACCTGGAATCAAAACCAAGGTAAGCCCGACAACGCCGCCGATCCATAAGAACGGTGTGTACGCCCGTATTAATCGGTAATCAATAATTGTGGTTCCCCATGCGAGCAGAGCGCCGATCAAGATATTTACAACATGGCGCTTTAGGTAATACTCGGGATCTAAACCATTTGCGGCATACCAATTTCGCGTTGCGGCATAAACTAAAAGGGTTCCTATAACCAACAGCATCGCAACGGCTACCGTGAGTATTGGATCAAAGCCGGCAAAGGCCGATGGGCGATGTGATTTGCGGTAGTTAATACGCTGAGACATCAAGCTCATTTAGCACCTTTAACTTTTGTTGCTGGAGAAATCTTTGGCAATCCTACGGGTGGAATTCCGCTTGGAAACAAGATCTTTGCAGAACTTACTTTAGAACCCTCAACACCAAGGAGTGTTTCGTAAATCTTTCGCGTTCCTACACCTGAGATAGAAGCGCCAAAGCCACCCTGGCTAACCATCATGACAACCACAAATCTAGGTTTATTGCTTGGACCGTACGAGGCAAACCAAGATGTATCTGCCTTAGCGCTGCCATTTGGGTTGCGACCAAAGACTTGAGCAGTTCCGGTTTTTCCACTAATTGGAATTGGAAACGAATTAAATGCTCCCGCTCCAGTTCCGCTAACAACCACTTCGCGAAGTGCGCCATTTAAGAATTTGATCGTCTCTTTAGTGGCAGGAATTACTCCTAATTTTTCTGGCTTAAATTCCTTAATTACAGTTCCATCTGTTTTCACAATCGCTTTGGCGATAGTCGGCTTTAAAATCGTTCCACCATTGGCGATTGCCGCATACATCTGCGCCAGCTTTAGCGGAGAAATAACTGTGTCACCCTGGCCGATTGAGAAGTTAACGGCATCTCCTGCGCGAATCTTGTCACCGTCTAGGCAGTTCTCGTAAGCAAGTTGGATCAGGAATGCAGTCTGCTGGCTTTTCGTTGAGCGCTCTTTATAGTTGCAATAGAAATCTTTATTCTGCTCATACCAAGATTTACGCCATTCACGGTCTGCTAAACGTCCAGATGATTCCGAAGGTAAATCAATGCCTGTCTTCACGCCGACCTGAAACCCTTTTGCTGCCTTAAAGAAGTAGTCATTGGCGTTTGATTTCGGTTTTAACCCACCATCACGCAACCATTCGTCAAAAGCGATGCGATACCAAATAGTGTCACAGGAAACCGCAATGCCTTTCTTCAGAGAAATACGGCCTAACGCCTTGCTCTCAAAGTTTTGAAAAGCTCGAGTTCCAACTTCAACCTGTGAAGGACAATCGTAAGTAGCGTTTAAGTTATAGCCGGCATTTGCAGCGGCAACTGCCGAAACCGCTTTAAACGTTGAAGCGGGAGCAAAGAGTCCTTGCAGTGCGCGTGAAAGCGCAGGAACGCCCGCCTTCTCGCTATATAAATTCTTTGCCTCAGCAACTGTAAGTCCACGCTCATACGAGTTTGGGTCATAAGTTGGATGTGAAGCCAACGCAATTATCTGTCCATTGCGCACATCCATAACAACTGCAGCTGCGCCATCTGATGGATATCCCATTGATCGCGCACGTCGCACTGCATCAGCTAGCGCCGATTCGGCAGCGGCTTGAACGCGAACATCAATACTTGTTACTAGGTGATTTCCACCAACTGGCTTTGAATTTTGGGTGGTACTTGTTACCGCCTCTTTGCGGTCAACAATCACCGTCTTTATTCCTGGCGATCCACGTAAATACTCATCGTATTGAATCTCAAGTCCTGCTTTACCTATTGACTCAGATCTGAAATAACTTCTGCCGTTAGCGCCTGATAAATCTTCTTCTGTTAGCGGTCCTATGTAACCAAGTAAATGCGCAGCATTAGCGCCAGCGTTTGCCGGATAGTTTCTGATCGAAACTGGCGTTGCCGAGACTCCGGGATATTGATCCGGCCGTTCAACTATACGTAAAGCAAGTTCAGGGTCTGCTTCTTTAGTTAACGGAATAGGTTGAAAGCGAGATCCGGTCCAGCATCCCGCACGTTCTCCCTTGGCAAGTTCTCCGCAAAGTCTGGTTCTTTGATAAACATCTCTATATTCAATCTTAAGTAGGGTGGAAAGACTTTGCAGAACCGCTACACCTTTATCTGGTTGACGATCCAGTTTTGTGCGATCTACGGTGATCGCGACACCAACTCTGTTAAGTGCCAGTGGCACCCCCGATGAATCAACTATCAATCCACGTGTTGCAGGCGTGACAACATCGCGACTTTGAATAGATAGCGCGGCATCACGGTATTTCGGACCTGCAGCAACTTGTAGATAGAACAAGCGGCCCATTAATCCAAAGAGCAGAGAGAAGATAAAGATTTGTACAACTAAAAGGCTAAGTCGTGCGCGCTGATTCATATCCGACTCTTAACATCAAAGAGCGCTTCATGAATTCTTGTAACAACCGGCAGTAGTAACGGAGCGAGTGCTGCTGACCAGAAAGCAGATGAGAAGAGCGAGAGAAAAACCGACCAAGTGCTTCCGATATCACTGCCTAGGAAGAGTCCGAGAATTAAGTAGATCAAGCGGATTACTACGACTGCTGCAGCGACTATGAAGACCAATGAAATTGGGTTACCGCGGAAATTATCGTCACCGTATCCAAGATAAGAGACTGCGAAACCTGCCAGGATCATTATCAAAGTCCACTGTCCCATAGGGCCTGAAGCAGTTTGGGAAAGATCCATCAAGAGCCCAGCGCCGAAACCAGTTAACGCTCCCATTTCTGGAGTGCCGAGCGCAGACCAGAGAAGCGCGAATATTAGGAAGAGTGAGAATCCCCCACCAAATAATTTAAATTGGGTAACAACGCTCTCTTGCAGAATATAAATAAAAGTAAATATTGGAAGTGAGATAAAGAATCTGCGGGCAAACATTTATGGGGCTGGCGATTCTGATGGTTGAGCGTAGATAGTCACAGTTGGAACTGGCGTTGGAACCGGCGCTCTTGGAACTAGCGCATCGCGTGGATCTTCCTTCGGCGCTGATACAACAACTGCCACAGTGCTAAGCGCCGAGAAATTAACGTAGAGCTTGATATCCGCAGTTTGGGTTACCGCACCTGCTGCATTATCTACTGAGGTTACTTGGCCGATAGGAACACCGGGAACAAATGGTCGATTGTTGACGCTGCCACGAGCCAGAATTACATCGCCAACCTTAAGAGTGGTTTGGTTATCCAAAAGTTGAAGTACTGCTTTGGAGGTTCCTTGCCCGCTCAAAATTCCAATTTGCTGACTGCCAGCAACTCTTGCTCCGACTTTAAATGCTGGGTCTGTTGTTAACTGCACCAGGGCGCTATTTGGATAAGAGATCTTTACAACGCCCACTAAACCGAGCCCAGTAATTACTGTCATATTTTGGCGAATACCGTCATTAGTTCCGGCATCAATTGTGATCGTTTGAGTGAAGGAAGAAGTAGATCCAAGTGAAATAACCTTGGCATTTACAACTTTATATTTGGCGGTGCCGGCTAGATCGAGCACTGATTTTAATTGTGCTAGTTCGGCATCGGCGTTCTTGCGATCAATTAGCTCTTTCTGCAGTTTTTCATTGCTCGCCTTTAAGCGTTCGATTTCCCCACGAGTGCGTCCAAGTTGAGTTACATCGGAGAAGAAGTTTCCAACGGGGCGAAAGATGGTGGCGGCAACGGATTGGACGGGCGAAAGCGCAGATTGCGAACCATTGCGTAGCCCAGTGATCACTTGCACGCCGCGTAGATCTAAGGTGATTAGAAATAGAGCGGTAACAATAAGTGAAATGAGAAGGAGACGACCGCGGTTATCGCCGCCGTTACGCATCTTTAAAACCTATCGACGAGGCTCGGAGATCAAAACCTTTTCAAGGGCTTCGAACTCTTCAATGCACTTACCGGAACCTTCAACAACTGCATCCAACGGACGGTCAGCGATATGAATTGGCATTCCAGTCTCTTTGCGAAGACGCTCATCTAGACCCTTAAGGAGCGCTCCTCCACCAGTTAGAACAATTCCGCGATCCATAAGATCTGAAGAAAGTTCTGGTGGACACTTATCGAGCGTGCTCTTTACTGCGTTGATGATCGCATTTACTGGCTCTTCGAGCGCCTTGCGAATTTCTGCAGCAGAAACAACGATTGTCTTAGGAAGTCCGGTTGCAAGATCGCGACCGCGAATTTCAGCATCGTTTTCACCTTGTAGTGGGTATGCAGAACCAATCGCCATCTTGATTTCCTCAGCGGTGCGCTCACCGAGGAGAAGTGAGAATTCGCGCTTAACCCAGTTAATAATCGATTGATCTAGCTCATCTCCACCAACGCGAATTGAAAGGGATGTAACGATTCCGCCCAATGAGATAACGGCAACTTCAGTTGTTCCGCCACCGATATCTACAACCATATTTCCGGTTGGTTCGTGGATTGGAAGGCCCGCTCCGATTGCTGCTGCCATTGGCTCTTCAATGATGTAAACCTTGCGAGCACCTGCTGCATAACCAGCATCTTTAACTGCGCGCTGTTCTACACCTGTGATACCTGAAGGAACGCAAACGACGATACGTGGCCTAGCCAAATAACGACGGCGGTGAACTTTCTGAATGAAGTAACGGAGCATGCGCTCGGTTGTATCGAAGTCTGCGATAACGCCATCTTTAAGTGGACGGATCGCAACAATATTTCCAGGTGTGCGACCGATCATCTTCTTGGCTTCAAGACCAACAGCAAGGATTCCGCCAGTGTCTTGGTTTACGGCAACTACTGAAGGCTCGTTTAGAACAATGCCACGACCACGTACGTAGACCAGGGTATTTGCGGTTCCCAAGTCAACAGCCATATCTCGGCCGATAAATGACATTTTATTACTCATGTTTAACCCTTCAGTTAATCGCTTTGCTTTGAATTAATTGGAATTACTTGCCGAAGAAAATTTCGATTTCGCGTGCTGCAGATTCTGGTGAATCAGAGCCGTGCACGATGTTTTGCACAACTTTGGTTCCTTGATCGCGAGCAAGATCGCCGCGAATTGTTCCGGGCGCTGCAACTGTTGGATCAGTTACTCCAGCAAGGGAACGGAATCCTTCGATTACGCGATTGCCTTCAGCAACTATTGCAACGATCGGACCTGACATCATGAACTCAACAAGTGGTTCGAAAAATGGTTTGCCTTGATGTTCTGCGTAATGACGTTCTAGAAGTGCGCGATCTGCCTGCATCATCTTGAGCGCTGTTACAACATAACCTTTATTCTCAATACGCGAAATAACTTCGCCCACCAATTGGCGGCGTACGCCATCTGGCTTTACGAGGATCAAGGTCTTTTCTGTGCTCACCTGCCTAGTCTATTAGGCATCTGGTGGTATCCGCTCCACGGCTAATTCGCCCTACTTTTCATCGCCTTTGCGGTCGGCGGGGTTACCTTGCGCCAAAAGGGCGGCGCGGGCAGCCTCACCCTTACGGCCAACAATTATCGCCGCAATCCATAACCCCACGAACATGACATTAACAATCGCCATGGATGGAACAACAAAGCTATATGCAGCCATTGCGATCTGAAGAATCGAACCGAAGATCCAGCCTGAGCGCTTCTTGAGCAGTCGAATTGCGTAGATCATTAAAAACATAACTACTGCGCCATAAATTAAAGTCAGTGGCTCGCCGCTATCTTTCGCAAGCAACATTGCAAAACCCATGATTAAAAATTCCATAGAAAGAACTGCAGAACCAAGTACGCGCATTACTTACCTTCCTCAATCGGTGACTTCGCATATTTCTTTCGCACCGCAGTGCGAGCTTCGCCAACTGTGACTACTGATCCGGTTATCAAGATAGCTAATGATTCTTCACTAAGTGGACGAACTGAATCCTTAATGGCTTTCTCAATTGCATCGGCAAGTGTTGGCTGAGCAAAGACTCGGTCAGCGCCAAATACTTGGGTAGCCAAAGTCTCTAAATCGCCAACTGCCATAGAGCGCGCAGCTGAGTTAGTTGTAACAATTATCTGGTTCATGATCGGCTCCAGAGCCTGCAAAATTCCTAGAGCATCCTTATCTGCCATAAGGGCAACAATTCCTGTGACATCATCAAAGGTAAATTCACTCTGGATGGTTTCTGCAATCGCCTTGGCTCCATGAGGGTTATGCGCGGCATCCAAGATAATTGTTGGATCACGATGAATAATCTCGCAACGCCCTGGTGAGGTCACATTGGCAAACCCCGCGCGCACCGCATCTATATCCAAGTCTTGTTCTCCGAAAAATGCTTCAACGGCGATCAAAGCAGCCGCCGCATTGGAAGCTTGATGCTTGCCGTGTAGCGGTAAGAAAATATCGTCGTAATGTCCGCGCAAACCTGTAATTGAGATTAACTGACCGCCTACTGCAACTGCGCGAGAATCGATTGAGTATTCAAGGCCTTCACGTGCAACATCTGCACCGACTTCAGCGGCTCTGCGCAGTAGTTCTACCGCAGCTTCGGGCTCTTGTTGTGCCAAGACTACAAAGCCTTGTTCCTTGATAATTCCCGCTTTAGTTGTAGCAATTTCTGCAATTGTGTTTCCGAGGTACTCCATATGATCAAGACCGATCGGCATAATCACTGATACATCTGCATCCACAACATTTGTCGCATCCCACTGTCCACCCATGCCGACTTCAATTACTCCGACATCAATCGGATGTTCTGCGAAAGCGGCAAAGGCTAACGCGGTAATTGCTTCAAAGAATGAGATTGGGTTATCAAACTTGGTATCCATTAAATCTAGGTAAGGGCTAATGTCGTTAAAGGAGAAGATCATCTCTTTGGCATCGATCGGTTGGCCGTTGATGCAGATACGTTCTAGATAACTTTCAAGATGCGGGCTCGTGAAGCGACCCGTGCGTAGACCCATCTCAAATAGAAGCGAATCGACCATACGTGAAGTTGTGGTCTTGCCGTTGGTGCCACCGATATGAATTGTTGGATAAGTAAGTTGTGGCGAGCCAAGCATGTCAACGAGTGCTGAGATTCTTTCAAGAGTTGGTGCGATGCGATTTTCTGGCCAGCGCGCGAGCAAAGCTTTTTCGATTGCGTCTATGCGCGCCTGATCATCTGGATTGATGTTATTCATAATTTATATGCGATTTACTTTAGCGCAGCAAGAGCGGCAGTAATGCGTTCGATATCTGCAGTTGTCTTACCCAAGCGCTCTTTAATCTCGACAACGACATCAGCCGGTGCCTTGGCCATAAAGCCAGCGTTGCCTAATTTAACTTCAGCGGTCTGAAGATCTTTCTTGGCGGCAGCTAAATCTTTCTCTAAACGTGCGCGCTCAGCCACAACATCGATCGAACCAGTTAGATCGAGTTCGATCTTTATGCCGCCAATTTCAAGGGATGCAGATGGTGTGAAATCTTTATCTTCAAGCTTCAATAAGAAGCGCAAGGCGCTGGAGTATTCGAGCACATCGGCAGAGCCAGAGAAACGACCTGGCACTTTCTGTGAAGGCTTAAGCCCTTGATCATTGCGGAAGCGACGAACTTCAGTAACGACTTCTTGCAGAGTTGAAATCAGTTTCTCTGACTTCTTATCTATATGTGAACTATCTGCCTTCGGCCATTGCGCAACAACCAGAGACTCTCCCCCGGTGAGTGTGCACCAGAGTTCTTCAGTAATAAATGGCATAACTGGGTGCAGGGTGCGTAGGAGTTGATCAAGAACATGGCCAAGCACGCGTTGTGAATTTGCCTTGTTATCAGAGGCAAAAGTTTCTTTAGATAACTCTAGGTACCAATCGCAGAGATCATCCCAAGCAAAGTGGTAGAGAGTTTCACAAGCGCGAGCGAATTCGTAACCTTCGAGAAGTGAATCAACATCGCGCAGAGTCTCGCTAAGGCGAGACAAGATCCAGCGATCAATTGCATTTAGCTCAGAAGTTGCTGGTAGAGCGCCGTTTACGTTGGCGCCGTTCATCATCGCAAAGCGAGTTGCATTCCAGAGTTTGGTCGCAAAGTTACGAGATCCGCCGATCCAATCTTCAGCCAGAGCTTGATCTGTGCCGGGGTTGGCACCGCGCGCTAAGGTAAAGCGCAACGCATCGGCGCCGTACTTATCCATAAACTCAATTGGATCAATTACATTTCCGCGGCTCTTCGACATCTTCTTTCCAAATTGATCGCGCACTAGTCCGTGCAACATGATCGTTTTAAATGGAGCAACGCCATCCATCGCAAAGGTGGACATCATCATCATGCGAACTACCCAGAAGAAAAGAATGTCATAGCCAGTTACAAGAACACTTGTTGGATAGAACTTGGCAAGGTCAGCTGATTTCTCTGGCCAACCAAAGGTAGAAAATGCCCACTGTCCTGATGAGAACCAGGTATCTAAAACATCTGGATCTTGAGTCCAACCTGCGGGTGCAGTTTGGTCAGGTCCAACAACTTCAACTTCACCATTTGGTCCATACCAAACAGGAATGCGATGGCCCCACCAAAGTTGGCGAGAGATACACCAGTCGTGCATGTTATCTACCCACTCAAAATATCTAGGCGCAAGTGCTTCTGGTTCGATCTTTACTTCACCGCTGCGCACAGCATCAGCGGATGCTTTAGCAAGAGGTGCAACCTTTACAAACCACTGCTTTGAAAGTCTTGGTTCAACAGTTGTATCGCAACGTGAGCAATGCCCAACTGCGTGAATATATGGACGCTTTTCGGCAACAACGCGCCCCATCTCTTTAAGCTTTGCAACAACGGCAGCGCGAGCATCGAAGCGATCCATCCCGTCGAATTCGGTTCCGGTTCCAGCCATGACGCCATACTCGTTCATGATTACAACGAATGGAACGTTATGGCGCATCGCCATTTCAAAGTCATTTGGATCGTGGGCTGCAGTTACCTTTACGGCACCGGTTCCGAAATCCATCTCCACGAGTTCGTCAGCAATGATCGGAATCATGCGGTCAACCAGAGGCAAGAGAACTTCAGTACCAATCATGTGCTTATAACGTGGATCATCTGGGTGAACTGCTACAGCGCCATCGCCCAACATTGTTTCGGCACGCGTGGTTGCGATAACGATTGATTGTTCGCCTTCACCATAACGAATCTGAACAAACTCGCCAGCATCATCTTGGTGATCAACTTCAATATCTGAAAGCGCCGTTAAACAACGTGGACACCAGTTGATAATTCTTTCTGCACGATAGATGAGTCCAGCATCGTGCATCTTTTTAAAGATCGATATAACGGCCTTGGACATTCCTTCATCCATCGTGAAACGCTCGCGCGACCAGTCGACGCTAACACCAAGACGCTTCATCTGATCAAGGATTGCTCCGCCAGATTCAGCTTTCCATTCCCAAACTTTCTTAACAAACTCTTCGCGTCCTAAGTCATGGCGAGATAGCCCCTGTGCGCCTAATTGTTTTTCAACAACGTTCTGCGTTGCGATACCGGCGTGATCCATTCCGGGCAGCCAGAGAACTTCATAACCTTTCATGCGCTTCATGCGAGATAAGCAATCTTGCAGAGTCTGATCTAGCGCGTGGCCAATATGTAGAACACCTGTCACATTTGGTGGTGGAAGAACAATTGTGAACGCCTCTTTAGAAGATGAAGCATCTGCAGTGAAGTAATCAGCTTTCAGCCATTTTGAATAAAGGCTTGACTCAATATCGGCCGGATTAAAGGTCGATGCGAGTTCTTTGC
>Ga0209442_1001430_pt1 | contig 13561 bp, 15 predicted proteins | sample LauGreSBDMM110DD_2_FD_187565 | JGI IMG/M metagenome (GOLD analysis project Ga0209442, IMG submission 187565) | Freshwater lake microbial communities from Lake Michigan, USA - Sp13.BD.MM110.DD (SPAdes) (version 2) | ecosystem: Environmental > Aquatic > Freshwater > Lake | place: Lake Michigan...
TCATATGAATGGTTCCATTTTTTAATATTATTAAATAAATACAAAGGTTTCCTATTTTCCAAAAAAGTTTTATCGTCAGTTATTATACATTTTTTAGGAAAATTAATATATTCTTTAACTTCTTTTAAATCATAATTTCTATGATAAGAATTTTTCCAAAATATAACTATGTCATTTTCTAACTCAAAACATTTACAAAAACAACATATTGTTATTATTTGACCAATTCTATCGCCAATACCTGAATCAGAAGTTTCAAAATAATACTTTTCGTTTTTATTTATAACATATCTTGTTATTTTTTTACACAAAGGACCATGTCCTTTTTTCTTATAGCAATAAAGACAACAAGAAGATTTATTAATATCTTTAATATAACCACATACACAAAGGTTCATATATATTAAACAATATAATAATTTGTGTTTATTGTTCACCCCAAAAACGGGTGTTATATTCTTTATAAAATTCTCTTTTTGATAATCCATTTTTATTTTGAAATGTTGAAAGACTATGATCATATATCAGTGTTCTATGAAACCCATCACACCCTCCGCCATCTTCTCTAAAAGATTTAAAATATCTTGAATGATTTAATTGGTGTCTTAAATAATTAAATAATACTCTGTCTATGTTTTGTTCGTATATTTTGCCATACAACGTCATTGTTACAGCATGCATATAAGTTATGGGTCCAAAATAGTATAGTTTTTTATTTGGATTAGATTGTATTCTATTTAAGTTCATTTGAATTACATTAAAATAAATTGGATTATTTTTACAACTAATCATTATATCTTGACTAAAATTTAAATCTCTACATGTAGGCAGGACACATCTTAATTGAGAATTAATTATATCTTTAAATGGAATATTACAATACCTATCTATATCAACATATATTCCACCTTCATAATAAATTTTCAAAAGTCTCCATAAATCTACTTTTTCAACAATATGTTTATTTTTAATATTTTCATAATCTTTATTTGGAATAAGTGTTTTAATATAAGTTTCAACATCATTATTATCGCTTATTTGTAAATCATAATCTGGATTGATGTTTTTCATATTAGCAATTCCATTAACTATCATTGAATTTTTATTTTCTAAAATATTTTTGGACTTCCAACTAATATGAATTATTTTGGGTATTTCACCTAAATTTTCCAAACATTTAAACCTTTCATCTAATGAAATTGTTGAGTGATATTTTATTGCTTTTAATACTAAGTTTTTATCTAACATATATTATATTAGATATATTTAAATAAAATTCATTTTTTCATAAAACTTTTTTATAATTAATAGTTAACACATTAATCATATTTAATTAGTTGTCGCATATATTCGATTTCTTTTTCTTGAGTTGTTAGTATATTTTCCGCCAATTTTTTGATTCGTTCTGATTGTGTTTTTTGCAGGATTTCTTCACTTGTTAAAACCGCCATCGAATGATGTTCGATCATTTCTGTTAAATAATCTTTATCTTCAATATAGATTTGATTACGATATAAATAAATAAAAATAGACAATATAAAAAATAAAATTAGATAATAATACAAACTAATTATACGCATATGAATATCAAACATAAATACTTCTAATAATCCCATTAACAATGCCATTATTACTGACATGTAAAATTTACCAACACTAAATGTAATATTTTTATAAGAATTTGTCATAATACAACTCATTACTACGAATTGTATTATAAAACTTCCTACCAGCATTGTATACAAAGAATATTTTAATTCCATTATATAAAATGTATACAATATATTTTTATAAAGTAAATTGTAGAAAATAACTATTTATTTTTTCGTGTTTTTAATTTTGACTTTTTAACAGTTTTTTTACTTTTACACTTTTTTCCAACTTTTATTCTAACAAATTTTTGAATTTCTAATTTATTTTCAAGAATTAAATCAACAACATTTCTGTAAAATGAACGAAATTTACTACGATTTTTTTTTATCTCATCAAATGAAAACCATTGAATTTGTGTTTTTTCAAATATTTTGCTATCTCTTATAATTTTTGGATCTAATTTTTGTTGCAAAAATTGTTGATTATTATTATAATAGTATGGTAATAACTCATCATATTCCATAGGAAAAATATGACATCTGTATGTATCATATCCTTCAGATTTAAAATCAATATTATATGTTCCATATTTATTTAACATTTTTTTAATATCATTAGTACTACCTAAAAATCCAGTAAGTTCTTCTTGACCTTCTCTAATAGCAGTATTAATAAATGTGTCACCTTTATCAGTTCCGCCTCCAAAATCACTCCAACCCGGATTTTCATCAATATCTCTTTCTTTACCAAATAAGAAATAAATCTTACCTTTATGTAATGTTATTGGTAAAATGCTTCCTCCCATATAAATATAAAATATTATTTATATAAAATATTTTTCCAATATATATGAGAACAAAACTAACAAAACATAAAAAACATAGTAAACATGTAAAAACCCGTAAATTAAAAAAAAATATTATATTACCAAATTTAACCCCAGAAGATATTAATGAAGTTAGTGAAGTAATTTTTCAAGAAACTTTTAAATCCCCTTTAGATAACTCAGTCAATCCATCTTATTCTCCAAGTATAAATAAAGAATTAGTAACACTTAAATCAATATCAAGAGAAAAAGTAATTAATTGTAATAATGAAAAAGCATTTGAACTTAAAGAACCGTTACAAATAGGTATATCTAAAAAAATATTTGGAAAAAATTGTGTTCCATATAATGATCCAAAAGCAGTGAAGTTTTTATTAAAGAATTTATCAGCAAATAAACATATTAAAATTGATAAAATAATTCCACCGATACAAAGTCAATCAAATTGTTGGTTTAATACTATGTTTGTTACATTATTTGTTAGTGATAAAGGACGCAAATTTTTTCATTTTTTTAGGCAACTTATGATTGAAGGTATACAAGCAGATGGTTCATCTATTCCTTTAAACATTAGAAATGGATTTGCGTTATTAAATTATGCGATTGAATGTTGTTTAACTGGTAATAAATACGCTTATATTTTAAATACAAACGCAATTATTGATAATATTTATACAAATATTCCACAAAGTTATAAAGATAAATTGCAATATATTACAAATATAAATGAGGCAGGTAATCCAATTAGATATTATGATAGTTTAATTTACTATTTAAATAATAAATCCATTCAACTTACGTTAATTCAAAATACAAATGATAAATGGAAAGATCATATTTTAAATAAAATTCAAAATCAAATCCCACATATAATTATTTTAGAATTTTATGATGAAGAATCTAAAAAAACAACTAACAAACCACAAAGTTTTGTTGTAAAGGGGAATAAATATATACTTGATAGTATTATTATTCGTGATACAAGTCAACAACATTTTTCATCAACCTTAACTTGTAACCGTAAAGAATTTGCTTATGATGGTATGAGTTTTCATCGTATTGTTCCTTTTAATTGGAAAAAATATATTAATTCTAAATTTTTTTGGGAATTTTCTGGAACCCCAGCAAGATTGCGATGGAATTTTACACATGGATATCAAATGTTAATATATTATCGTGTTAAATAAATTAAATTGGCAATTTTTTCTGAACCTAATTCTGATGGTTCAATATCATATACAAAATCATTGGGGGATTTAAGAACTGAATTTAAATCTATTACATTATACATTTCTCCAACTTCATTTGAATATTTATTGATTAAATCATTCCACCAATCTATTTGTTTTTTATATGATTGATAACGCGGATTTGCCGGTAAATATAAATTCATTATATTTAATTTAGTGCTTCCAAGTTTTGTTCTAAATGCTTTAAGAAATTCAATATAAGAATTAAATAAGGTTGTTACTTCAGCAGTGGAACGTTTATTTAAAATATCATTACCACCTGCTGAAATAAATATATATGTTTCCTCGCTATTTAAATCTATTGGAATTTTATCTAATTGACTATAAAGATCATTAATTGTATCACCATCTTTAGACACATTTAAAATATTATTTGTTTTTGTTTTTAAAATATCTACAACAGATTTTCCGAAAGAAACATAATTAGAATTATTTAAAACACTATCTCCCATTAATATTACTTTATTATTGTTAGTTAATCCTTCTTTAATTTCTTTAATTTCTTTCACTTTTAAACTATGAAAATAAGCGCAACTAAATATTATAATTATTGAAATACTAATGATGACAATGGTATATATACTTTTTTTTGAAAAATGAATCATATAATATAGTTTATCACTATATTATATATGAATAAGACAAATAAAAAAATTACGGGTTTTACTGAAACATTACAAAAAATAACTAACACCCCGAATATGAATGCTAGTGTGTGTTTGCCTATTTATATGAATGGAATGAATTCAAATAAGATAAATTTCTTACAAAGTGAATTTCCAAATTTAACAAAAATAAAACCATTAATAAGATTAAATCAAAATAGTTTAAATCAAAATCAACATTCAGTAAAAGTGGATAAAAAATCGAAAAAAAAATCTGAAAAAAAAGTGAGCTTTGGTATTCCTAATAAAACAAATACTAAAAAAAAAATTTTTAGTTTTTCCATGCCCAAACCTAAAAGTAAAACAAGTAGAAAAAAGTAATAAAAAATATTAATAAATCAAAATAATAGTCAATAGATTTAGATTTGTATTATTAGTAAAAATTATCATCTTTTTTCATTTTAATATTTCCCATAATATATTTATTAGCAACATTATAAGTTAAATAACCAAATAAAGTGCCTATAATAAGTCCAATAATTAGTTGTAAAATAGTATGATTATTATATAAATAACGTTGAAATAATGAAATAACAGATATTACCAAATATAAAGTTGTAATAAAAGGGTTATTCAATGTCATAATAATAAATGCTAAACAATATCCGCAATTTTGAGCGTGACCTGATGGCATTCCAAATTTATCAAAACTGACACGAGCACCATTAACAACCCCGATTTCAATTGCTTTTTGGTCGGTTGTAGGTCTTGGTTCTTTGATAAATAATTTTAAAACAATATTTAAAATATTATTAAAAATAAACCCAATAACAAAAAAAGATAAATATTTGATAGTATTACGAAGAAAAAGAATGGACAACATAAATAAAATAATAGGAGCATATAATCCAATATAATCTATGAATAAATGTAGTTTCATTAATATATATAACAATTCATTTTATCTGTAAGAATTTTTAAATAATTGCGACGTTTCTTTATTTTTATTTTTGACAATTTAGAGAAACGCGTATTTTAAATATTTACAAGTTTAATTACTAATAATTTAAACAATATAAATGGTATAATTTAATTATTTTTATTGCTAATAATATTATATTATTATATGTCTTCTTTACAACATAATAATATAGATTTTACACTAATATATTTGGATGAGAATTGTTCATTAGACGCAAATACTGTAGTATTTGATAATGTGACTGAACGTTCATTTACATATAATGCCATTGCTGAATATGTTATACCTTTATCAATGTGGATAGAAATATTTCAAATACAAATTAATGATTTTAATTTAAATGAACCAGACACAAATGATACTAAGTATATAATTAATTCTGTAGCTGTAGATAATTTAAATAGATTTATATGTGAAACTCCTATAGGCGAAACCGCAATTGTAACAAATGAAACCTCAATTGGTAAAAATACAATTTTAAACTCTCCATATTTAAACCAATGTATAAATCACGATTATGTTAGGTATTTAGCAAAATCATTATTTAATACGTCATACGCAACAAGTTTATTTTTAAATCGTCAAGCACTCATTAGATCTGTTGGCAAATCAATAAATGAAGCGTGGAATCATATGTATCAATTAATACAAAACATATCTAATAATGGACTACATCCAAATTTAATTGGCGCAACAGGGTTTAAATATTTTACAGACGAAGAAATAAATTCAGATAATATGTGTAGGGAACTCTATTTACAACTAATTTCACAAAAACCTGAGCGTTTTAAAAATTTACTAAATTGTACAACCCCTCAATATTTACCAATATTTACTGGAGATACTATTAGTATTCGTATTATTATTAATCCAAATATTGGTCAACCTACTTTTGGAGGAGACCCAATTCAACCTAGAAAATATATAATTAAATTTATACTATTTTAATTATAAAATATTAAATTAAATTATACTAGATTCAAAACAATAATATAAGCTCGGGTATCTTCTCTAACAACAGCATCTTGGGTGCTATTCTGGAAGGATGATTGTTGTGCGTGAGGTTTAAACACTACTCTCATTAGTACTTGGTCTCCTACTATCAATGGAATTTGATATAAATTTTTGGCAAGAGGATCTACATTCTGACTCTGGGTCTCACTAATCTGAAGTGCGGGCAAATTAGTAAATCTCTCGGGAACTCTAGATATCAACATTCTATATAATTCACGGCAAATATTGTATTTACTGGCATTATTAGAATCTTCAGTATCAGAGTTGGCCAATAAGTATTTATGGGTTGCATCGCCTTGAAGTGCGCTGTTAGTTCCGTTGGTAGAAACATTTTGTAAATCGCTTGCGCATGATTGCCAAATGCTAACAAGTCCTGCATTGACGGAAGAAACTAAATCTGACTCATTAATAAATAAATCAACACCAAATGGTGTATTAAATAAGATATCTGCTAAATGTCTGATATAATCTTTTCCAATGAGCAAATCACTATCAGCGAATGGTTGGTTAGTAGCATTTACCAAACTAACAGCTCCAGTATTAACAACTGATGAATCTAAATCAAGCGACGATGGTATTTTTGACGAGTCTACATAAAACCGAACATCGGCAGGATTTGAATCATTTACATCAAAATGATCTGTTTGAAAAATAAACATATCACGTAATGTTGCTAAAGAAATATTACATTTTGCAACTGCGTCCCATTTCTCAAAAGCAGGATTGTATGGGGTTAAAGAAACATCACCAGTTGTGCCAATTCGTACAAGTTTATCCAATGCCAGCAAAGACATTTGAATCGCACCAGGAGCATTTGAAATTACCGGGATTGAGGGTGGGCTAACTAAACCACCGATGCCATGACCAGAACTTACAGAAGATGCCATTGTATATTATTCTAATATTAGAAAATTTACAAAAAAAATAACGCAAATAACATTTAGTTTTACTTATAATTATTATATAACTGTTTTATTTCCAATATTGTAAAATAATTATACCCATTTAAATCTAATACTTCTCCATATTGATTTAATATTCGAATGCTTAATTTAGTTAATTTAATTGGACCAAAATATTCGCGAGATTTATTAATGCCATCATTTGTATTGTACAATACTGAATTTGACCCACCAGTAATTGGAATTACCGCAATAATATTATCAGATACATAATTATTAGTGTTTACGAGAGAAATTACTGAATTTGTTGTAAAATTGTTATGGTAATCATTGACTTCTAAAAATAAATAGTCATTTTGATAGTTTCCATATGGATACTCACTTTCTAAATAAGCTTCATATGTATTATTAATGGAATAATTCTTATGGATATTATTACGAGTGATAGTATACTGATTTAGTTTAAACCCAAGTATATTTGCTGAACTTTTAAAATACATTAGCATTTGATTATGTGGTATGTCAGCAAAAGAAGTGTCGTTAAAAATAATTTGGAAACTAAAATTAGGCGAGTAAAAATTACTTGTTTCATCAAATGGGTAGATTTCTTCGGCATCATTATCACTTGGATGTTTAGCTCGAAATACTAGTTTTGATTTTATTTCATCAATTGTTACTATTAAATAATCTAATCCTTTTTTATTATTATAAAAATAATTGTTTAAATATGTAACAATGTCAATAGCGGTGTAATTTCCATCTTCAATAATAATTGTGTGCGTCTCATCGTCAACCGGAAATGTTCCATATTGCGTTTTATATTGCATTTTGAATAATTTTATAGTAAATCTATTATTTTTTTGTTTGCTTGAAATATTATACCAAAAATTAGGAATTTCAAGACAAGAAACTTTCATACTAATAACATTATCAATTGGAATTGGAAGAATGAAATCAAATGATGCTGAGTCAGTTTTAAAATAATTTATCCTAAATAAACTGTTTACACATAAATTTTTTGTTTGAGTTTGTCTTTCAATTGGATTAACTAGACCTGATGAATATTCATAATTGTATGTATTGTTAACATCAATTTGTTTAGGATAAATTAAATTATGATTATTTATTTTGTCAATATTTAGCATAAGCATTTCTCGTGATTTATTTAAAAAAATTGTGATTTCATTAGTTAAAGAGTCTAATTCTTTACAATTTAGCAATTTATCTTTCATTAATTTAATTTTTGTATTTATATCATCTTCTGTATAACTTGTAGTAAATTTAAAAAAATTCTCAATATTTTTAATAGTGTAATTTTTAATATCAAAATCAAAATTTGTCATTATAATATTATAATCTAATATTTTATGTCTAAATCTATGTTTTCTAAAGGTAGTTCAACCAATAATCATTCATTAATCTTATCTAATAAGAGAGAAAAACAAAACTCGAACGAATTAATTTTAATACAAAACTTACTAAAAAGTAAATTTACTATTGATTTACGAAATGTGATAAAGTATTATTATATTGGAAATTTTGATAAAGTATTAGAGTTGCTAAGCAAAGAACGTTTGGCATATTTATCAAAGTTATTGTATTCGTATAGAAAAAGTTCTATTGAATACCCAACATATGAACAATTTCGGTTACTTTTAAATTTATATTTAGAGGGATTAACTAAAAGTATTATTCAATTTTTAGAACTAGGTAATATTAAAATTGCTCTATCAATATCAGAAGAACGTTGTAAAATATTAGATAATATGGAAAAATTACAAGAATATATAGATAAGTTAAATCGTTCTGTTAATTTATTTAAATCTACCCCGGTTTCCATAGTAGAAGCAAAAATATCACCAAAATACGCAATTTATTTACAAATGTATGGTTATCCTGTTGGAGGTATATTTGACCTTAATTTATTAAATAATATTAAAATTTAAACAATTAATAATTTGTCTTATACTTTTTAACATTGGTTATTTAATATTGATACAAATTCTCTGATATTATTGTTACACACCAATCGGCGCCGTGTAAATCTACATTATTTCCTTTATCATCTAATAATCTTATTCTTAAACGATCTATATTTACTGGTCCAAAATAAACGCGTTTATTATCTTGAAATTGACCACTCAGTTCTGTATATAATTGACCCGTTGTCATTGACCCATATTTTATAGGAATTATGGCAAATGTATCTGAATTTGTTGGTGCTTTTGTTCTAAATGATATTGTTTTATTTCTATTTTTTATGATTTCATTTATTGTATATATTTGCGCTTGAGTTAATGTTCTTGGGGCTGATGGCAAAATTTGTTGAATATTACCTGTTCCAAAATCAATCTTATCTTGTAAACTATTAAATAAATTATCTGGATTAATGCCTAATGATGTGGCTTCAGCAGGACTAATATTTGACAAATTACCTACGTCATTAATATTTAATAGAGAAGGTAAATTTGAAGTACAAGTATAAGGTTGTGAATTATTATAATATGCCGGTAATGGTAAAATTTTAGAAAGTTCCGTAATGGTTATTAACCCATTATTAATATGGTTTTGATTATAATCATCTAAAACTACAATAAAATACTTTGTTCCATATAAATTTAACACGCTTTGTGAAGTATTTCTACCGGTAAATACCGGTTCTATTGGTAAACGAAACCCCATTAACCATCCCAATGTTCCATTAAATGTATGACCTTGTTTTGAACAAGAATATGTGCCAGATTCATAACAATTTTTTGTTCCAGTTATATCAAAAAATGTAAAATAAGCGTCTATTTCAGAATTAAATGTATCGCCATATTGTGTTATACTAACAATATTTTGTCCACTTGGGTCTATCCAATTAACTAAATTTAATGTTATTTTGCCATTATTTGAATTATAAGTAGCAATATCTGGGACAGGATTTGTTAAATGTGTAAACGCTTGATTCCAATTAGGACCAGGCATTTGTGTCGCAGTATCAGTATATGGTGAATTAAAATAGGTTATATTTGTAAACGCTTTATTAATTGCTGTACAAAACTCGGTTGGACTATAATTGCCAGGTTCTATAAATATTTTAAATGTATTAGAACCAGATAACCCGGTATTTGTTACCCAAAAACAAGTATTTCCATAAATATAATCAATTGTATACCAAGTATATGGTATTTGAATTGAATATAAACGTAAACTTAAGACATTTGTTAAAGGATCTGATAAATCCATAGTATAATCTGTTGCCATAGTTTCAGAACCTCCGGATGATTGACGAAATTGACTGTCTAAATTAATAAAACGACTTGTAATATTTTCTAAATTTGGATTTAAAGTATCTTGAGCTACTGGAACTTGAAAATTATTATTAACGCCTAATTGTTCACGATTCATTGGCATATGGTTATTATCATAAACATCAATTTTTTGAATGCGTTCTGTTATTTTATCATTTTGAATAGAATTATCTTGTGGGAGTGCTTCATATTTAATCCATTTGTCCGTTTGTTTAGAATATTCAATATCTTTTCCAATATTTTTTCCCGAAGTTTCTAATTGATTTATATATTGTAACAATTTAGTTTGAATAGATTGAAAAAAACTGACTAATTCTGGTTTTTGTTTTTTTGAAAAATCTTTTATATAATAGTTAGTTTTATATATGATGTCCTCAGTAGTAGGGTCATCCAGTTCAATAATTCCTAATAATTCACTAATAGTATAATTATCTACATTTAAATTAGGAGTATTCATATAATTAACTAATGTTAAATTTTTATATTTTTTTTTTAATTTTTATATTTGGAACAATTTCAAAATATTCTTCTTCTTGTTTTTTTTGTTCTTCTTCTTGTTTTTCTTTTCTTTTTTTTGTTTTTTCTATTTCTTCCTTTTGTTTAACTATTTTTTTTATGTTTGGAATAATTTCAAAATATTCTTCTTCTTGTTTTTTTTTTTTTTTGAAAATAATGTAAAAACACGTTTTTTACTTTATTTTTTAGCGTTATTAAATCATACCCCCAATGAATAAATAAATTATCTGTTATAATTCTGATGCCAATTTTATTTTTTAAATGAGATTTTCCTTTAAAAAGAATATCATCAAATATATTAAGTATTTCAAAATCAACATCTAAAATTTGTGTTCTACTTAACCAATATTTGCCTTGATATATAAACCGATTACATTCACTATTATCATGAATTTTATGTGTTCTATTATAAACTAAAACATTTTTAATTAACCCTATTCCTTCTATTTTATTTTCATTAATATTCATTTCTGCAATAAATATTAAACTTTCCTTTGGATAAATATCACGTATTTTTAACATAGTTCCATAAATAACTTTTTTATTACATTTATTACGATAGCAAACATTTTCATTATATGTTATATTATTAAAACTTATACAAGCTAAATAAAACATTATTCGTTTGTTTTTATTTTTTAAAGTAAAAACAAATCAATTTTATATAAATGAATAGTATAATAATCTATTCTTATATTAAATGTCTCAAACGTGTACATTTAAATTGAAAGAAAATTATAACTCCATAATTCCTTTAAAAATATATCAAACATGGCATACAAAAAATCTTCCAACCCATATGAAAGATGCTGTTGAATTATTAAAAAATACAAATCCTGAGTTTGAACATTATTTATTTGATGATAATGATTGTATAAATTTTATTAAGAATAATTTTAATGAAAAGGTGTTACACGCATTTAATAAACTAAAACCAGGAGCATATAAAGCAGATTTATGGAGATATTGTGTTTTATATATAACTGGAGGTGTATATTTAGATATAAAATTTAAATGTGTAAATGGGTTTAAATTGATAGCTTTAACTGAAAAAGAAAGATTTCCTACTGATGTACTTATAGGCGCGTATCCGAATGAACCTAATAAAGGAGTATATAATGGATTTATGATGTCATTGCCTAGAAATAAAAAATTATTTATTGCGATTCAACAAATAGTTTTCAATGTTTCTCTAAAATATTATGGTAAAAGTCCATTAGATATTACAGGTCCTATTATGTTTGGTAAATTGTTTCCTTATGAATACAAAAAAAACTCACAAGTGAGAAGATATGTTGGAAATCAAGGAAATGGGGTCTCTTTATGTGGTGTAATAATTTTAGATGAATATAAAGAATATAGAAGCGAACAAAATATTGTGCAAGGTCATAGTCATTATTGGCAAGCTTGGGATAATAAAGATATATTCAATTAAATTTTATGAATCCGAATATTCATCACTATTATATTCATCGCTATTATTTTGTTCTTCGCTGTCGAAATCATCCCTTAAGGGAGGTAATCTAAAATTGTTAGCGTAAACGCCTTCGCCATGAATATTATCATAAGCATTTTCATATGTTTCCCATTTTGTTTTCATTGTGTCTATTGTATTATTCGTAATATAATTGAGGTCTTCTTCTTCTTTTTTTTCTTTCTGTATAAAACTAGTTGTTCCATATTCATAGACATATTGTTGTAAAACACGAGTAATTTCAATACATCCATGAGGAATAATATGTGTTTTAAAAGATTCGTTATTTATTGGAGTATTAGTTAAAATATGTTTAAACTTATTACATTCTATAATAGTTTGTGCGTTTTGTTTAATTGGGACTAAATCAGGAAATAAATTTGTGTTATTTAATTCAATAGGTGTTTCTTTTATTGAATTATCTTTATTAAATTTTTGATGGGAATTTGATTTGTTAAATGAATTATTAGTAGGGTCGTATTTAAAAATTTTTTTATGTGGGTCTTTAAAAGATAAATTTTGACTTTGACTATTAAATTTGTTAGTAAATTTGTCTTCTTTTTTAAAAGAGTTATTTGTCATATAAGAGTTATAAACTTGTTAAATAAATGATATGTAATAATAATAGTCGTTTTTCTTTAAGTTGTTTTATAAATATATTAAAAGTAATTGAAAGGGTCTTTAAGTATTTTAATTTATACATTTAAAAAGGTAATTTAAAAAACTTATAAAAAAATAATTATAATAAATTAAATATCATCAAAATTAATCTCTTCATCATCTTTGTCTTTAACATTTAACACAATTCTTTCAGACGCAGATGAATTCATTTCTCGAATTAAATTGTCTCTTTCAAAATCTCGGTCAGAACCAAATATTATATCATCTTCATTTTCTGTTCTAAAACTATCATTACTATCAAATAATTTCCAATTTTCTAAAACACTTTCTCTTAAACGCAGTTTATCCGCATCTGAATAGATTTCTAATAAATCACATTGTTGCATTTTTTTTGAAGAAGATTTTTCAGAAATATCCCATTCTCTAAGACCAATTAAAACCCATTTACCGCATTCGACCATATTGTCACGCTTACCTCTTCC
>Ga0209442_1001432_pt1 | contig 13556 bp, 10 predicted proteins | sample LauGreSBDMM110DD_2_FD_187565 | JGI IMG/M metagenome (GOLD analysis project Ga0209442, IMG submission 187565) | Freshwater lake microbial communities from Lake Michigan, USA - Sp13.BD.MM110.DD (SPAdes) (version 2) | ecosystem: Environmental > Aquatic > Freshwater > Lake | place: Lake Michigan...
CCCAGCCACACTCGAAGGCGCGGTTCGCAGCGGCATGATGGCGGCTTTGGCGCTTGAAGATGTGGATGGGTTTCATTGGAAACCCTAGGCTGCTAACCCAATTCGCGGCCCAGCATGCGCAGTGCGGCTACACACTGGCCCTCAAAGATGGCTGTCATACGCGCAAGCAGATCGCGTTCAGCTTCTGTGGGCTTGTGTTCCCTGACGATGCGGGCTTGGGTTTTTAGCCACTTTTCAGGCAAGGCCAGCGCCATCTTTTCCAACTCCTTAAGTGTGGCCGGAAAGGGGCGTAGATGTGATCGCCGCAGTGAGTGGCCTCGCATCGACTGAAAATAATCAATGGCAAAAACGCCGTGCGTTGAGAGAAAACAAGCTCGCCTTAGTTCATTGCAATCCTTTGCGTGCTGACGCAAAAGACCCTAAGTCATGGAGTCGAAGTTCTAATCGAGACCAGAACTTACGAAGACTTAATGTGATAACGTTGAGACACTACTGATTTAAAAAAATCATTTAACTTCTATCATCTCTCGCCGGAACGGAACAGCATCGAGCGCCAGCATCGGGGCATCGAGTTCGCGCGCGGCCCGGTGGCCTGCGTACACCGCAGCGGCTACGCTACCCGGCGCATAGGCATCACCCAGCAGTTGAATACTCTTTACACCCTTTGCCTGCCAGCGGTCCTGCTGCGCATTCAATTCGGTAAACAAACTGTCGTTGGGGTCCCGCATGGTGACCATTAGCAAGCTGGCGCATTCCAGATGGGTACGGGCATCCGAGTAGGTGTTGGCCAGTTCCACAACCAGTCCTGAGGCATTAGCCTTCACACCGGCCAGTGCGGTGTTGGTCTGAATCTGCACGCCCATCTTGATCAATCCGGACTGGATGCGGTGCTGCTCCATAGTCATCTCCGTGAACTCAGAAACTTTGACTGAAGGCGTGACCAATTGCACCTCCAAGCCCTGCTTACGCAGACGTTCGGCCAGGGCTCCGGCCATGTAATAGTGGTCGTCGTCGTAGATAAGAACTGGAGAGTGCAACGTGGCACCGGCAAAAACGTCGTCAGGCGTAAATACGCCAGGTAGACCGGCATCTACAACGGGCGCACGGTGTTGGCGACCCAGACCGTCGCCGCGCCAAGTGGAGCCGGTGGCAAGAAACACGCGGTTAAAGCCAAAGTCGAGCACTTCATCTGCGCTGAGTCGACTGTCTAGATAGAGACGCACGTTCGGCATCTTTTGCAGCCCCTGCAACCGGTGGTCGGCTACACGCATCCAAGTGGAGAGGCCCGGCAAAGAAGCGTCATTGAGCAGGCGGCCCCCAGCGCGTTTGTTCGCATCGGCCAGCGCCACTTCGTATCCGCGCTGGCCGAGTGCGCGCGCCAACTCTAGGCCAGCCGGGCCGGCTCCAACCACCAGCACGGTATCCTGCGATGCCGCGGCATCAATGCGTTCGGGGTGCCAACCGCGGCGCCACTCCTCGCCCATGGTCGGGTTTTGCGTGCAGCGGATCGGTACACACTGGTTGTCGCCGGTGACGCAGATGTTGCAGCCTATGCACTCGCGAATTTCGTCAAAGCGGCCGTGTTCAATCTTATTTGGAAGAAATGGGTCGGCTATCGAAGGCCGCGCCGCGCCAATCAAGTCCATCACACCCCGCTTGATGACAGACACCATGGCGTCTGGTGAGGTGTAGCGGCCCACGCCCACCACCGGTTTGCTGGTGAGCTTTTTGACATGGGCGATGTACTGCTCCTGATAACCCTCTTGGGAGAAGCGCGCAGTCTGGCTGTCGTTGGACCAGTCGGCAATATTGACATCCCACAAGTCGGGCAACTCGGCCAACAAGGCAATGGCATCGCTGCCTTCGTTTTCAGACGTTATGCCCAGTGGCCCGAGCAACTGATCCACAGCCAGACGCACCACCACGCCGCATCGGTCGCCCACCGCGTCCTTGGTGTCTTCGATCAACTCGCGCAACAGGCGCACCCGGTTCTCAAGGCTGCCGCCGTATTCATCGGTGCGGCGGTTGGTGTGACGCGACAGAAAATGCAGCGGCATACCCAAGTCGTGCCCAGCGTAAACGTAGACCAGATCAAATCCCACATCCCGTGCGCGCAGTGCGGCATTGCGATGCCAACGCCGTACATTTTTGATGTCGGCCTTGTCCATGGTGCGCGCTTGGATTGGGTCAGTCGAACGCACCGGCAGATGAGAAGGAGCCATGGGAATCTCACGGCTGTAGCGATTGGGTGTGGCATAGCCGTTGAAAAAAATCTCGGCCCCGGCCAGCGCACCGTGTTCGTGGCAAGCATCCGTCATGAGGCGCAGCGCAGGCATATCGCGCTCATCCCACAGCCGTCCCTCAAAGTGGGGCGCAATTTCGGAAAATGGGCTGATCTCGATTTCTTCTGTACACACCACGCCCCAGCCGCCCTCCGCCTTTACGCCGCGCATGGCAGCCAACGTGGCCGGCTTACCGTGACCCATACCGTTGCAATGCGGCACCTGGTAGAAGCGATTTTTGGTTCGAACCGGGCCGATTTGCACCGGCTCAAACAAAATATCAAACCGCGGATCGCGGGCGGGATTGCGCATGGGGATTTCCTTAAACAGTCAATTCAATCAAGGTGGGTCCGCTTGCAGCTTGGATGGTTTGTGCCAGAGTGGCTGCATCAACGCCGTATTCATAGCGCGCTGCGTTCCAGCCATAAGACCGGGCCAGCGTCACAAAATCGGGGGTGTGCAAATCTACACCTACGGGTTCGACCTCGGCCGCTAACATGGCGGCCTTAATTTCGCCATAGCCGCAGTTGTTCAGTAACACCACCACCAGCTTGGCGCTTACCTCCATGGCGGTGCCCATTTCTCCCAGCGTGAACTGAAAGCCGCCATCGCCGGCCAGGCAAATCACTGTTCGCTGCGGTTCGGCCAGTGCCGCACCAATTGCGGCGGGTAAACCGTAACCCAGTGCGCCAAAACCCACCGAAGCGTTAAACCAACTGCGTGGCCGTGTCGCCGCAAAACCCATATTGCCGGCATAGACCAGGCGCGTTGAGTCGCCTACCCAAAGCGCGTCTGGGAGCGCATCGCGCAAACTGTGAAGAAGGGCAATGTCGGCGCGCATGGTGTCGGTCAATTCTTGCATTCCTTGCGCGCGAGCGAATGCAGCGCGTGTTGCGCCTGTGCCGTTGGATTGCTGCCTTGCTGTTTCATCCAATGCCTCTGCACCCGAGTTCTGGGCTGGGGCGCCGACATTGCATAGCTCCAGTAGGGCCATAACCGAGGCCTGTGCATCGCCCAGCAGTGCGATATCTGGCACACAGTTACGCACCATTTGTTGTGCGTCAACTTCGATACGAATCAGCTGTCCTGTCACGCTAAAGGGCTCCCGGTCATAGCAGTCAAAATCAGTCGGCCCCAGCTCAGTGCCAATGGCAAGCACAACGTCGCTTTCAGCCACCAGAGCGCGGATAGCAGGAAAGGACGGACTGGCTGAGAGTGCCAGCGCATGTGTGTCACTAAGCAGGCCACGCGCGTTGATTGTCATCACCACAGGCGCATCGAGTGCTTCGGCTAGCGCGCGCAACGCGTCTGACGCAGCAATAGCGCCCCCCCCGGCAATCAACAAGGGGCGTTTTGCTTGAAGCAACGCCTGCGCCGCTGCCGCCAATGAAGCCGAATCGGCGGGCCCAGGTCGCAGCATCAGCGCAACAGGCCTGCGCTTTTCAGGCATGGGGGCTTGCATCAGGTTGAGCGGTATCTCAATATGCACCGGCCTAGGTCTTTCACCGGAAAATACGGCAAAGGCTCGCGCTAGAACCTGGGCTACTTCACCTGTATGGGTGATGGTGTGGCTAAAGGCCGAAACTTCTTTAGCCAACGCCTGTTGGTTTGGCAGTTCGTGCAAGTAACCATTACCCGAGCCCATGCGTCCCATGGGGTTGACGCCGGAAATCACAAGCATGGGAATCGAGTCAGCAAAAGCCTGACCCATAGCGGTGAGAATATTGGTCAGGCCCGGCCCGGTAATTACAAAGCAAACACCGGGCTTTCCACTCACGCGTGCGTAACCATCGGCCATAAAGCCTAGGCTTTGCTCATGGCGTGCTGCTACGTGACGCATGGAGCGCCCGGTGAGGCCCCGGTACAGTTCCACGGTGTGCACGCCGGGAATGCCGAACACCATATTCACTCCATAGGCTGCGAGTTGTTCTACGAGAAAGTCACTCAAGGTCTGCATTGCTCAGGTCTCCACGCGCACGGCCTGTTTTTCACGCACCTGCATCACTGTGTTGACATAGCTGGCGATGCGCTGGCAGGCCTCGGTCAGCCGCTCTTCACCCACCACAAACCCCAGGCGCAAAAAACCGCGTGCCGTGGGACCAAATGCCTGCGCATCCAGCACCGAAACACCGGTCTGACGGAACAGTCCCCAGGTAAAGTCGTGGGCCGACATGCCGGTATCGCGGATGTCTATCAGCATGAACATCCCTGCCTCGGCCAAGCGACAGTCCAGCCCGGGCACATCACCCAGCAACTTGTAAGCAATGTCGCGGCGCTTTAGATACTCTGCGCGCATAGCGGGTACCACCACCTTACGTTGGGCGATAGCTTCCAGGGCCGCCTCCTGCACAAAGCCGGGTATGCCGTACATCATGCACAAGAGTAAATTGGCAATGTGCTCAATCAATGGCGCGGGTGCCACAGCCCAGCCAAGACGCCATCCAGCCATGGCGTGCGACTTGGACAGACTGCTAATAGTGACCGTACGTTCGGCCATGTTCGGCAGTGCAGCGATGCTGACATGCGCGAGCTCAAAAGTGAGGTCCGCATAGACCTCATCGGAAACCACCCACAAATCGTGGACTTGGGCCAGCCTGGCAATGGCCTGTAATTCTTCTAGGCGCATCACCACGCCGGTCGGGTTGCAGGGTGTGGCAAGAAAGATGGCGCGTGTGCGCGGTGTTATGGCGGCCTGAAGCGCCTTCAGGTTGATACGGAAATTGTTGTCGGCGTCAACCGGTACGGGGATGAGCGTGGCGCCACTAGCGCGTATGCTGGCTTCGTAGGTAAGGTACATGGGCTCAGGCACCAGCACCTCGTCGCCCTGCTCGCATAAACACTGTGCAACGCAAAACAACGCGTTCTGCGCTCCGCTGGTGACGATGACGTTTTCACCATGCACCAATTGGCCGCAACGTTCTACATGCTGCTGCGCAATGGCTTTGCGCAGCAACTCACGCCCGGGTACCACGGTGTAGTGCGTGTCACCTCCACGCAAGGCGCGCACGGCGGCCTCGGTGATCGGCTCGGGGGTGGCGAAGTCGGGGTCGCCAACGCTCAAAACAATAACATCTTCACCGCGTTCGGCAGCGCTGAGTGCGGCAGAGTGAATATGCCAGGCGTCCACGCCTTCACCAGCAATGCGGTTCACCAGACTGGAAAATTTCATAATCACTGTCTTTCTTAAAATCCGCTGCGTGTTGGCAGGCGGTGCGCTAGGCGTCGGAACACTTCTTCGATAAGCAACGCCAGCACCAAATACACAAGAGCCGTAACGAGCAGGGGCTCATAGGTGCGCAGGGTCTGCGTGCGTACGAAGTTGGCCGCACCCAGTACGTCCATCACGGCCACCGTGGAAGCCAGGGCAGTACTCTTGAGCAACAGCACGGTTTCGCCAGCCAATGAGGGCATCAGAATTTGTAATGCGCGGGGCAACCAGATACGTCGAACCATTAGGAGACGTGGCATACCCAAAGCACGCGCAGCCTCCAGTTCACCTTTTGGCACGCCGCGCAGGCCACCCTTGATGACTTCACCGACGTAAGCCGCCACGCTGATTGCCAGGGCTAGCACCACGTACCAGAAGCCATCGCGCAGGTAGTCCCACAGAAAGGTGTCACGCACGGCGGGAAATTCAACAAAAAGCGAGCCTAATCCGTAATACAGCACGTAAATTTGCACCAAGAGCGGCGTGCCACGAATGGTATTGGTAAACGACAGCGCGGCCCAGGCGATAAAAGGCTGTTTGCTCAATCGGGCAAAGCCTACTAGCAGCGCCAGCCCAAAACCCAGCGTGCCTGAATACAGCAGCAGCAGCAGCGTGGTCTGAAGTGCAGGTATAAAGTACGATTGGTAAGTACCAAGCCATTCAAAGTCCATGTTTTGGGCCTTTCAATGGGCGGGCATCCAGCGGCGAAAGCGTGATTCAAAACGCTCTACCACCAGATTCGACAGCAGGGTTATAACCAAGTACATGGCCCCCACCGAAAGATAAAACAGCAAATACATTTTGGTGGAGCCCGCCGCTTGCTTTGCGGTAAAAAGCAACTCGTTGTAGCCCACTACGCTGATCAGTGCGCTGTCCTTTAACAGCGTCATCCACAAATTAGACAGCCCCGCCAGCGCGAACGGCATCATTTCGGGAATGAGGATACGTCTCACGATCAGGCCCCGGCTGCAACCAAAAGCGCGTGCCGCTTCGATGTGGCCCAAGGGTATAGCCAAAATAGCGCCTCGAATAATTTCAGAGGCGTAGGCCCCTTGAACAATGCCCAACACCAGCACGCCCGAGGCAAAGCCGTTGATCTCGATCGGCCCATAGCCCATCCAATCCAACACGGCGTTGATAAGGTCGCTACCCGCGTAATACAGCAACAGAATCAGGAGCAACTCAGGCACCGCACGACACACCGTGATGTAGCCGTTGGCGATGATCACTAACGGCGTTTTACCGCTGAGCTTCGTCATGGCCACAATGAGGCCGATCAACAAACCCAAAGCAAAGGCCCCGCCCGAGATTTGCAACGTGACCAGCGCGCCTTGCAGTAGCACCACACCCCACTCGGAAACGACCGAGCGCGTGAATTGTTCAAACCATGTCATTGATGGCAATGTTGTAGGAAGAGTTCAAGGCGCAAACCGCGCTGCGGTTTGCGGCCTCAGACAAAGCTTATTTGGCCTTGATATTGACCTTGAAATACTTCTTTTGCAGCGCGTCGAATTCACCGTTGGCGTAAAGTTTTTTGATGGCCTCATCCATCTTTAGTTTCAATTCTTTATCCTCCTTGCGCATACCGGCACCCACGCCTGGGCCAAACAAAGGGTCCTTGGGTGCGTAGCCCTTGCCTTCAAGCGCGGCAGCCCCTTTGGTAGCCAAGAAATCAACGGCTGGCAAGGCATCGAGCAACATAATGTCAACGCGCCCCGCAATCATGTCTGCGTTGAGTTCATCCTGGGTGTTGTAGTACTTTACTTTGGAAGTTTTTGCGTAGTACTTTTTGGCAAAGTCAGCGTGCGTGGTGGAGGACTGCACCCCCAGTATCTTGCCCTTGAGTGCGTCCACGGTGGTTGCGCCCTTGAAGGTCTTGGCTGCCACGAATTCAGCCTCAGTGAAGTAGTAAGGCACGCTGAAGGCGATGACTTTTTCGCGCTCAGGAGTGATGGACATAGAAGAGAAGATGACGTCAATCTTTTTGCTCTTAAGCGCTGGGATCAAACCGTCCCAGGCCACTTCCATAATCTTGCATTGGGTCTTCATTTCGGCGCAGACCTTGTTGGCAAGATCGACCTCGAAACCCTTCCACTTGCCATCGGCCTGTTTTTCGAAGAAGGGTGGATAGGGTTCGGCCGAAATGCTGACCTTAAGATCTGCCGCCTGGACAGAGCTCCATGCAAGCAGTGTCAAACCAATGATTTTTGTGATTAGAGGTAATTTCATTTTGTCTCCTTGAACGTCTAAAGAAAAGGGCGTCACTCAAGTCTGCCGGTCCATAGCACCGACAAACTGCCTGCAACGCTCACTACGCGGCGAGGAGAAAACCTGCTCGGGGGAGCCTGCCTCCTCGATCTTGCCCTGGTGCAAAAACACCACCTGACTCGATACTTCACGGGCGAACGCCATCTCGTGGGTGACCAATAACATGGTGCAACCACTAAGAGCCAGATCGCGAATCACTTTGAGCACCTCGCCGACCAACTCGGGGTCAAGCGCGGAAGTTGGCTCGTCAAACAACATGACTGCGGGTTGGGTGGCCAGGGCGCGGGCAATCGCCACGCGTTGTTGCTGACCGCCCGACAAAAAGGCCGGGTAAACATGGCGCTTTTCCGCCATCCCGACCTTTTCCAATAAGGCCTCGCCCAGCGCAATGGCCTCTGCTCTTGACTTTTTCAGCACATACATTGGCACTTCGATAATATTTTCCAGCACCGTCATGTGTGGCCACAGATTGAACTGCTGAAAGACCATGCCCAAGCGCGTGCGAATGCGGTCTACCTGGGCGGAATCGGCCGGTACCGGATTGCCCTTGCGGTCTTTGATGAGTTTGAGTTCTTCGCCGGTAATGTGGATACGCCCTGAGTGCGGCACCTCCAGCAAATTAAGGCAGCGCAACAGTGTGCTTTTGCCCGAACCGCTGGCACCAATCAGGGACACCACATCGCCGGTGTAGGCGCTGAGTGACACGCCCTTGAGCACTTCAACGTCGCCGTAGGACTTGTGTAAGTCTTGCACCAGTACCGCGGGTGTGGCGCTCGTCCCTTCCTTAAAGGTCTGCTTTAGATTCATGAAGTCCTAATATGAATGGCTCTGCGAATAAAGACGGATCCGCATGTTTACTGCATAAAAAGATTGCAAAAGCTGTGCCATCAGCGCACAGGGGATTCCCTAGTGGGGTAAGTACTTGGGTTGGAAACGATCTGCCAATGAAGACCGAACTTAGAAGCGCAACACATGGGGTTTACCGCAGTAGAACAATGTTTTGTTTTTCGCCAAAATGACATTAATTAGTCTTAATGACGGTTTTTCATCAAAGTATTGTCCAAGCCGGTGAGTCCGGAGAGAGCCCACGCATGGATTCACAACTTCAGTCAGCGATCAATTTGTTTTCAGAGTTTTTTGATGCCATCAAACAAGCGGTTGCCATCATCGACGAGAAGGGCAACTACGTGTACTACAACGAAGAGTGCGCCCGCATGGACGATACCAAGGTAGAGCGTGTTATTGGCAAACCCATGCTCGACGTCTACCCGCAAATGAACGAAAACACCAGCACGCTGTTGCAATCGCTGCACCACAACACGCGCTACCACCACCAGTACCAAATTTACTTCAACACACTGGGTCGCACCGTACACAACTTGCACACCACATTGCCGCTACTGGGAACGAATGGCAAAACACTGGGTGCCATTGAGGTCGGCAGCAACCTGGCCGTAATCAGCCACTTGCATGAACAGGTGCTTGAACTACAAGAAAAGCTGCAAGGTGGTAAGGCGGTACCCGATAGCGGGATTTTGTCGGTGGATCCAAAGATGCAAAAGCTGTTGCACGAGGCGCGTCGTCTGGCCATGGCAGATGTGCAAGTGTTGATTTACGGTGAGACGGGCACTGGCAAAGAGCTATTTGCCCGCCTGCTCCATGACAATAGCGCACGTGCGAGCGAGCCCTTTATTGTGTTGAACTGCGCGGCCCTTCCGGAACCCTTGTTTGAAAGCACATTGTTTGGCACCGTGAAAGGTGCATTCACGGGCGCGCAAGACCGGCGAGGGGTACTGGAGTCAGCCCAGGGCGGAACGCTATTTCTGGACGAACTCAACTCTATGCCGCTGTCCATTCAGGGAAAACTCTTGCGTGTGCTGCAAGAAAAAACCTATTCGCGCGTGGGATCCAATGCGGTCAGCAATGCGGACGTTCGCATCATCTCAGCCAGCAATGAGAACCCGGCAGTTTTGATTGAACGGGGCGGAATGCGGCCCGACCTGATGTACCGGCTGCAAGTAGGTTATCTTGAAATCCCGCCGCTGCGCGACCGCAAGGCCGACATTCCATTACTGGCGGAAGCCTTTGTAAAGAAGCACACCAAACTCAGCAACAACCGAATCCAGCGTATCAACCCAGCCGTGATGGAGCGACTCAAGCGCCACCACTGGCCGGGCAACGTGCGCATGCTGGAAAACATCCTGTTACGCAGTTTGATTTTGTGCGAAGTCGGCGATGAACTGGACTTTGTGCTCTTGGAGGACGAGGAGCGTAACGTCGCCATGCGCATTGCTGAGCCGTTGCCGATTCAGCCTGCGCAAGCACAGCCAGCGCTTGGAGGATCGGTTTATGAATTGGCCGCTCGGGTAGAAGCCAATGGAGCCAATGGAGCCGATAGTCAAATGCCGTTTGATGCCCGCATGGAGCAGTTCGAAAAACAGTTGCTGCTGGAGTACCTGCGTGAGTGCGACAACCTTGCGGAAGTGGCACGTCGGTGCGGCCTCCCCCGCGCCACCCTGCAATACAAGATCAAACGCCACGGCATACGCCTAAAGCGCAGTGCCGTGTTAGCAGCCTAAAACCGCAAAGACAAGCATGTCAGCCCGCCATCCATCTTCTTGATTTCGCTGGTATCGAGTTGCAGGATAGGCAAGCCGACAGTTTGCAGTTTAGACAGCGTGTCTGGATAGCCAATCGGTGTAATCAGGGTGTCGTTAATCCAAAGCGTATTGCCAGCGTACTCCTCTTGTTTGGACAGAACCAAGTGGGTGAATCCGGCAAAGATCGGGTTGCGCGCGCCTTCCTCATTCAGTATCAGCGTATTGCGCCCTACGTAGTTAACGATAGACTTAAGGTGTAGACCCTCACTGACCTCGACGCAATGAACTCGGTAGCCAAAAGGTTCCACCACGGCGGCAAATTCACGGACACCGGCTTCATCGGTCCGACTGGTAAGACCCACAAAAAAACGTTTCTCCACCATCAACACATCGCCACCGTCCATATGGGCATCTGCGCTCATACGGGTCACCGGGCGGTAACGCCATAAAACCGGTTCAATCGTCGCAGTCTCACCCTGTCGTGAGGGTGCTCCGGGGTGGGTCAGCACTGCAAACTCGGGTCCAACAACGGCCGTATCTTCGACAAAATGGCTATCGGGAAAGGCCGGTTGTTCAGGCAACACCGATACCGTCAGCCCCAGCCCCAGCAAGGTGCTGATGTAAGCATCGAACTGCAGGCGCGTTTTTTTAGCATCAGGTGCTCCCAATGCGGATGTCGTAAGGCCTTGCCCGCAGGTAGATGACGGCAGGCGTGCGATGGCGTTGGTGTAATGCATGGTCACAAAATATAGAAAGTAAGCCAAACAGCTTAAACCAGAATCAAGCCCATGTTTGAGCCATTAGAAAAACTGCTTCTTTTGCTATGCCACAAAGAAAGTACTTACTTGCCGAATACGATGTGCAATGTGTCGCTTAAGGCACACGCTGCCAAAGAAGGTAGCGAATCAGAATTTTCCAGCTCATCGGGTAATCTCACTGATCGATCTTGACGGCGCAGACGGATCTGGTCATTACCGGGTAACTCCCATTACATCTTGTAGCACTAACCGCTAGGCTAACCCCCTTCCTATTTCATCCGAACTCCGGAAAGCCGACTATGAAACTCGCTCTTAAATTACTCGCTTTGCTTATTGCGCTATTGGCAGCTGCTGGGGCTTGGTATGTGAACAGCAAACAACCGGTGCGCGATGGGGTATTTGGGCTTCAAGGCTTGTCTGCGCGTGTGAGCGTTCAGTACGACGAGCGCGGGGTGCCGCACATTCAAGGGGACAACGAGGCCGACGTGTACCGGGCCTTAGGTTACGTGCACGCGCAAGACCGCTTGTTTCAATTTGAGATGGTGCGTCGCCTTGCCAAGGGGGAGTTGGCCGAAATTTTGGGGCCCAAATTGTTAGAAACAGACCGCCTGTTTCGCACCCTTGGGATTCGCGAACACGCGCAGACGGTTGCCAAAACGATGGACACATCAACGCCTGCCAGCAAAGCCTTGCTTGCCTACTTAGACGGCGTCAACCAATACCAAGCCAGCCACCGCTCGCCGATGGAGTTTGATATTTTGGGTATCCCCAAACGTGACTTCACTCCGGAAGATACGCTCGCGGTGTCGGGCTATTTGGCTTATAGTTTTGCGGCAGCTTTTAAAACAGAGCCGGTGATGACGATGATTCGGGACCAGTTGGGACCCAACTACCTCAAGGCGTTTGACCTGGACTGGAAGCCCCAAGGTGCTGCGGCGCTGGCTGGTGAAAAAACCGCCCTTAATACCAAGGATTGGAAAGCCTTAGGCGAACTCTCTGCTTTGAGCCAAGCGGCTTTAGATAACGCGGGTGTCCCAACGTTGGAAGGCAGCAACGCCTGGGTGATTGCAGGAAGCCACACCGCGAGCGGAAAACCGATGCTCGCGGGTGACCCGCATATTGGCTACTCCGCGCCTGCGGTTTGGTACGAGGCCCACTTAAGCAGCCCCGGATTTTCTTTGTACGGCCACTACCAGGCCTTGAACCCCGTGGCTTTGTTGGGGCATAACACAGAGTTCGGCTGGAGCCTGACGATGTTTCAAAACGACGATATCGATTTGATTGCTGAAAAGGTGAACCCCGCCAACCCCAAACAAGTGTGGTTTAAGGGCCAATGGGTTGACTTGAAAGAACGCACCGAGACCATCAACGTGAAAGGCCAAGAGCCTGTCACTTTGAACCTGCGCCGCTCGCCCCACGGCCCTTTGATTAACGACGCGTTTAAAGACAGTTTAGGGACCACGCCGATTGCGATGTGGTGGGCATTTTTAGAAACTGAAAATCCAATCCTAGACGCGTTTTACGAACTCAACCGCGCCAATACCCGCGACAAAGCCCGAAACGCGGCGAGCAAAATCCATGCCCCCGGTTTGAACGTGGTATGGGCTAACGCCCAAGGCGATATCGGTTGGTGGGCCGCGGCCAAATTGCCGATTCGCCCAGCCGGGGTTCGACCCACGTTTATTTTGGATAGCGCCAAAGGCGAAGCCGAGAAGCTCGGCTTTTCCGCGTTTAGTGAGAACCCCCAAGAAGAAAATCCAAGCCGTGGCTTTATTGTTTCTGCCAATTTTCAACCAGCCTCAAAGCTGCCCGTTGCGGGCTACTTTAATTTGCCAGATCGTGGCCAACGCTTAAACCAGTTACTCCAAACCCCCAGTAAAAAATGGGATACCGCCGCAACCCAAGTTTTGCAGCTTGATGTTCAAACCCCTTACGCAAACCGCGTTTTAAAAAGCCTCTTGCCCGTTTTGGACGCCGTCGTGACTGACGCAGATGGGCGAGGTTTGGTTGAAGGGCTGCGCAATTGGACGGGAGACTTTTCCCAAGACAGCGTGGCCTCCACCGTATTTAGCCAGTTGCTTTATGAAGTAGCCCATGGCGCGATGGCCGACGAATTAGGCGACGGCCCGTTCAAAGCGCTCCTGCGAACCCGCACGCTTGATAGCGCCCTGCCCCGCTTGTTCGCCGACGCGCAATCACCGTGGTGGGACAACAAAACTACACCAACCCTTGAGAGCCGCAACGACACGGTTCTAGCCGCTTGGAAAGCTGCGCTCGCCCATTTGGAAAAAACCTATGGCAAAGACAGCGCCCAGTGGCTTTGGGGCAAGGCCCATACCCTGACCCACAACCATCCTTTGGGTCAGCAAAAGCCTTTGGACAAATTGTTCAACGTGGGCCCCTTTAATGTTCCCGGCGCCCGTGAAGTACCGAATAATTT
>Ga0209442_1001434_pt1 | contig 13551 bp, 10 predicted proteins | sample LauGreSBDMM110DD_2_FD_187565 | JGI IMG/M metagenome (GOLD analysis project Ga0209442, IMG submission 187565) | Freshwater lake microbial communities from Lake Michigan, USA - Sp13.BD.MM110.DD (SPAdes) (version 2) | ecosystem: Environmental > Aquatic > Freshwater > Lake | place: Lake Michigan...
TTCAATTTAGGTGCTTCAGAGAGGGCAACAACTTCGCCATCAATGCGCGCTCTGGCATATCCCTGTGTAATGAGTTCAGCAAAGAGATCTAGAAATTCGCCCTTGCGCGACCGAACAACGGGTGCCAATACTTGAAATTTCGTGGTCGCAGGCATTGTGAGAATCTGGTCAACAATTTGTTGCGGGCTCTGGCGTGAGACTGCTTTGCCACACGATGGGCAATGTGGCTTACCGGCGCGAGCAAAGAGAAGGCGCAGGTAATCATAAACTTCAGTAATAGTTCCTACAGTTGAGCGAGGATTTCTATTTGTAGATTTTTGATCTATAGAGACTGCTGGAGATAGTCCTTCAATAAAATCAACATCTGGTTTATCCATCTGTCCAAGAAATTGACGCGCATAGGCTGATAGAGATTCAACATAGCGGCGTTGTCCTTCAGCAAAGATTGTGTCGAAAGCAAGGCTTGATTTTCCAGAACCAGATAATCCAGTAAAGACAACAAGTGAGTTTCTTGGCAATTCGATAGAGACATTCTTGAGATTGTGTTCGCGAGCACCACGTACAACTAGCTTGTCGATACTCACTCTAGATCCCCGCCTCATCCATAGCGCGAAGTTCGCGCTTTAGTTCCTTGATCTCATCGCGTAATCGGGCTGCAAGTTCGAATTGCAGATCGCCCGCAGCGCTTCGCATCTGATCAGTGAGCGACCCTATCAGCGCAAGAAGTTCTTGGCGCGGTAAGGAGCCGAGGTTCTTCGAATAGAGACCAATCGCCGGCGTGCTCTTCTGATTCTTCTTATTTGTAGATAAGAGTTCATCGCTATCGTCGGATTCACGATTGATGAGGTCTGTTATATCGGCGATCTTCTTACGTAGTGGCTGGGGGTCTACGCCTCGTTCAAGGTTATAAGCAACTTGTTTTGCGCGCCTACGATTTGTTTCATCTATCGCTTTGACCATCGACTTCGTCATGTTGTCGGCATACATATGAACTTCACCAGAAACATTTCGAGCAGCGCGGCCAATAGTTTGAATCAATGAGGTAGCCGAACGGAGGAATCCCTCTTTGTCAGCATCGAGAATTGCAACAAGTGAAACTTCAGGAAGATCGAGTCCTTCACGTAATAAATTGATTCCAATCAAAACATCGTATTCGCCCATACGTAATTCCCTGAGTAGCTCTACTCGACGCAATGTATCTACTTCGGAGTGTAGATAACGTACGCGGACTCCCTTTTCTTGAAAATACTCAGTCAAATCTTCAGACATCTTTTTAGTCAGAGTCGTAACGAGAACTCGCTCGTTTCGAGCAGCGCGGATATTGATTTCTACTAGCAGGTCATCAATTTGTCCCTTTATTGGTTTGATAATGATCTGAGGATCTACAAGGCCTGTCGGACGAATTACCTGCTCCACCACATCGTTCTCAACTTTTCCAAGTTCGTAAGGCCCAGGAGTCGCAGAAAGATAAACCTTCTGTCCAACACGCTCTAGAAACTCTGGCCAGCGAAGCGGACGGTTATCCATTGCACTCGGTAGTCGAAAACCGTGTTCGACCAGTGTTCGTTTGCGTGATGCATCTCCCTCAAACATTGCACCAATTTGCGGAACCGTTACGTGACTTTCATCTATAACGACAAGGAAATCTTCTGGGAAATAATCGAGTAAGCAGTTCGGTGCACTGCCCGCTGGGCGTCCATCGAGCTGACGGGAATAGTTTTCAATTCCACTACAGAAGCCAAGTTGTTGCATCATTTCAATATCAAATGTTGTGCGCATGCGAAGGCGCTGGGCTTCAAGTAACTTTCCTTGTTTTTCAAATATTTCTAACTGTGAAGCAAGTTCTATCTCAATCTCCCCAATAGCGCGTTCAATAGTCTCAGGACCAGCGGCATAGTGGGTAGCCGGGAATATATACATCTCGGTCTCATCGCGGATGATTTCACCTGTCAGAGGATGCAGAGTTGTGATCTTTTCAATCTCATCACCAAACATTTCGATACGAAGCGCTAATTCTTCATACATAGGAATAATCTCAATAGTGTCTCCACGAACGCGAAATGTTCCACGCTCGAAGGCCATATCGTTTCGCTTATATTGAATATCGACGAATCGTCGAAGTAAGACATTGCGATCTATCTCATCACCTACTCGGAGCTTGACCATCCGATCTACATATTCCTGCGGAGTACCTAGGCCATAAATACATGACACTGTCGCTACAACGATGACATCGCGTCGGGTCAATAGGGAGTTTGTCGCTGAGTGACGCAAGCGCTCTACCTCATCGTTGACACTGGAATCTTTCTCGATAAAGGTATCCGTCTGTGGAACATATGCCTCTGGTTGGTAATAGTCGTAGTAAGAAACAAAATATTCGACAGCGTTATTGGGCATCAACTCTCGAAATTCATTAGCTAATTGAGCTGCAAGGGTTTTATTTGGTGCCAGTACAAGTGTGGGGCGCTGAAGGCGCTCAATGAGCCAGGCAGTCGTTGCTGACTTTCCGGTACCTGTGGCACCAAGAAGAACTACATCTTGCTCGCCCGCATCGATGCGACGAACAATCTCTTCGATAGCTGCCGGTTGATCTCCCGCGGGAACATAATCACTAATTACTTGAAAGGGCTCGACTCGACGTTGAAGGTCAGTTACCGGGCGCATTGTTCTACTCTACTTGGGCTAGCCCTCACTGCGCATCTTAAGTAGCTCCCAGAGGTTTTCAACGCTTCGAAGTAACTCATCCTCGCTACCGTTATTCTCAAATACTTGGTCTGCTATTGAGACACGTTCTTCACGTGAAGCTTGCGCAGCAATGCGAGATTCAACTTCAGAGTTGCGCAGTCCTTTTTTGAGTAATCTCTCTTTTCGCAACTGCATATCTGCTTCGACAGTAACAATGTAATCAAAACGTTCCATTGCTTTTGTTTCAAAAAGAAGTGGAATTTCATAAATCAAAATCTGATCTTGTTCAAGCGATTGAACTGCCTCTTCAAATTCTCGGCGCACAATCGGGTGAATTATGCCCTCTAACTTCTTTTTTGCTTCAGCATCCCGGAAGACGAGTTCACCCAACGCGCGACGATCTACAAGACCGTTACTCAATATGGAATCTCCAAAAGTAGCAATGAGCTCGTCAAAGCCGTCGCTACCTCGTTCGATCGCATCACGCGCTAATTGGTCAGCATCGATAACTAGTGCACCAAGTTCTGCAAAGAATTGAGCGGCAAGAGACTTACCACTTCCTATTCCACCGGTGAGGCCAACAACTAACATAGCCACACTTTATTGCACAAGAACTCAAAAAGGCGCCCAGTTGGCAATCAGACTATGTAAGTCCGACGCAACTAAACGCCTTTTTAGAGTTACAAATTATTCTGCGACAGCAACTTCCTCAACAGGACCTGCTGCTGCATCTGCAGCCTTTGCTTCAGCCTTTTGCTTCTTGTGAGCCATGAAGCGTTCTTGAGCTTGAGCATATTGACGCTCCCACTCTTCGCGTTGTGCTTCATATCCTGGCTTCCACTCTTGAGTTTCCACTTCGAAACCTTCTGGGTAGATGAAGTTTCCTTCTGCATCGTAGCGAGCAGCCATTCCATATTGAGTTGGATCAAATGCTTCCACTTCAACTTCATGACCTTCATTTGCTTGCTTCAATGAAAGAGAGATACGACGGCGCTCTAGATCGATATCGATAATCTTTACGAAGAGCTCATCGTCAACCTGAACAACCTGCTCAGGAATTTCTACGTGGCGTTCTGCCAATTCAGAGATGTGGACAAGTCCTTCAATGCCTTCGTGAACACGAATAAATGCACCGAATGGAACAAGCTTTGTAACAACGCCAGGCACAACCTGATTGATTGTGTGTGTGCGAGCAAATGCTTGCCATGGATCTTCTTGTGTTGCCTTGAGTGAGAGTGAAACACGCTCACGCTCGAAATCCACTTCAAGAACTTCAACAGTTACTTCATCGCCAACTTCGACGACTTCACCTGGGTGATCAATATGCTTCCATGAGAGTTCTGAAACGTGAACAAGACCATCTACTCCACCAAGGTCTACGAAAGCACCGAAGTTGACGATAGATGAGACAACACCCGAACGTACTTGACCCTTTTGGAGTTGGTTCAAGAATGTTGTGCGAGATTCTGATTGTGTCTGCTCGAGGAATGCACGACGCGAAAGAACAACGTTATTGCGGTTCTTATCAAGTTCAATGATTCGAGCCTCAACCTGCTTGCCAATGTATGGAGTCAGATCGCGAACACGGCGCATTTCTACAAGAGATGCTGGCAAGAAGCCGCGAAGACCGATATCAACAATGAGACCGCCCTTTACAACTTCAATAACTGTTCCAATAACAACTTCGTCGCGCTCTTTCTTTCCTTCGATATCTCCCCATGCGCGTTCGTACTGTGCGCGCTTCTTGGAAAGTATCAAGCGACCTTCTTTATCTTCTTTCTGCAGAACAAGAGCTTCGATGAGCTCTCCAACTTTTACAATTTCATTTGGATCTGCATCATGGCGAATTGATAATTCGCGAGAAGGAATTACGCCTTCTGTTTTGTATCCGATATCGACTAGTACTTCGTCGCGACCAACTTGAACGACTGTTCCTGAGACGAGATCTCCATCATTGAAATTTCTAATTGTTCCTTCGATTGCGGCCATAAAGTCGGCGGCTGATCCAATGTCATTTACTGCAATTACTGGTGAGGTTGTCAAAATGCTCCGTAGGGATAGATGAGTAGTAGGGACCAAATCGGTTGATTTGGATGGGAGGCAAAGAGTACGGGTGGGTGATATCTAGGGTCAATTCCGTGCGGGAATCTATCTACTTATACCTATCGACTATAGGATTCTTAGAATTATGAAGCGCTATCGGGAATTACTTGCCATGCGCTTCGTCAAATCACTCATCATCAGTGCATTTCCCGCTCGCGTTGCCTACGGGATGATCGGGCTCTGTATTTTCTTCAAAGTCGAGCGTGAAACTAATTCAATTGCTATCGCAGGACTTGCAATCGGACTCAATGGAATTACTGGCGCTCTCACTGCCGGCATACGTGGTTCGATGTTGGATCGATGGGGCCAGCGTTGGCCACTGCGAATATTTGTTCCATCGTATGCACTACTGATTCTCGCTCTCAACACTATGCATTCACAAAATCTTATTTTGATTACAGCATTCGTTCTAGGAATGACTGCTCCCCCAATAAATATTTCAGTAAGACCTTTATGGGTAGATATTGTTCCAAGAAGTTCACTTCGTACTGCATACGCACTCGATACAGTCAGTATGAATTCTGCTGTAGTTCTTGGTCCAATTCTTGCGACAACACTTTCCCTCTCGTCGCGTCCAGAATTCGCACTTATTGTGGCCGCTTTCTCTATGGCACTTGGTGGTGGCGCACTAGCAATTCACCCAGTATCAAATGCGTGGATTCCTGAAAAGAAAGATAAAGGACAAGTCGCGCTCATAAAGAATCGGGCAATCCAACTTTTGATGTTGGAAGGAATTTTTATCGGTATTGGTTGGGGTGCATTCAATATTGCGATTCCCGCCTTTACAACAATAGAAGAGGTTCCATGGCGCACTGCCTGGATTCTTGCTTCACTGGGAGTTGCAACTGTCATTGGTGGAATTCTTGGTGGTCTAGTTTCAAATAAGGTCTCTTCACTTATTTCATGGCGTCGAATTTATTTGATTTGGGCAACCCTAACTATTCCACTTGCATTTACTTATCCTGGCTGGAATATGGCAATTCTTGGTGCAGCTATCGGACTAGTTTCAGGTGCTGGTCAAGTTTTCTATTTTGAAGTACTTGAAGCAGTTCGTCCTAAAGGTTCGCAAGCATCTTCCCTTGGTTGGATCTGGACAGTTGAAGGAACATTCATGGCATTTGGAGCCGCGCTCAGTGGTTGGATCTGTGAAAACTATTCACCACGATATGCCTTGGGCCTAACAACGCTCATGACTCTCGTTGGATTATTAGTGATCTTTATAGGGTGGCAACGCTTTCAACCTGCGAACAAAATTCCAACAGTTGAAGAAGATCTCAGTGCGCAGCTTGATTCCACGTCTGACCAATTCCGGCACTGACATCGAGTGGTGCACGCAATGGATATGCACTTCCCATTTCACGACGAACTAAAGTAGAAAGAACTTCCTCTTCCCCAGCAACAACTTCTAAAATCAATTCATCGTGAATTTGAAGCAAGAGTCGAGATTTCAAATTCTCCGTATTGATCGCGCTTTGCACTTTGAGCATCGCCATTTTGATGATGTCAGCAGCGGATCCCTGGATAGGAGCGTTGAGCGCCATTCGCTCAGCTACTTCACGGCGCTGGCGGTTATCGTGCATCAAATCTGGAAGGTAGCGACGGCGACCCATCACCGTTTCGGTGTAACCAACTTTTCGTGCTTGATCAACAACTGTTGTGAGGTAGTCACGAATTCCACCAAAGCGTTGAAAATACTTATCCATCAATTCTTGAGCAGCCGGTGGAGTGATATCTAGCTGCGCCGATAGACCGTAGGAAGAAAGTCCATATGCAAGTCCATATGACATCGCTTTGATTTGCCTGCGCATCTCAGGATCAACATCGGCTGGCTTTACTCCAAATATTTCTGCAGCAATAGTTGCATGGAGATCTTCACCCGATTCAAATGCTGCCAATAAGTGTTCATCATTAGATAGGTGAGCCATGATTCGCATTTCAATCTGGCTGTAATCAGCTGTGAGAAGTGCGCTATAGCCCTTACCCGCAATAAAGCAGTCGCGAATAGTGCGTCCCTCTTCACTTCGAACCGGAATATTCTGCAAGTTTGGCCCAGTGGATGAAAGGCGACCAGTGGCTGCAACTGTTTGCTGGAAATGAGTGTGAATACGCCCATCTGTTGCTATCTCTGTAATTAGTCCCTCAACGGTTGTGCCAAGTTTTTTTGTCTCTCTGATTCGAAGTAGTGAACGAAGGAGTGGGTGACCGCTCTTTTCGAAAAGCCAATCAAGTGCTTCGGCATCAGTTGTGTAGCCAGTCTTTATCTTCTTCGTCTTCGGCAATTTCAATTCATCAAAGAGCACAACTTGTAATTGCTTAGGGGAAGCCACATTGAACTCATGGCCAACTGCATCGTGGGCTGCTTTTGTCTCTTTCTCAACCTCTTTTTCAAAGAATGTCGCGAGTTTCTCAAGTGCAGGGCGATCTACCGCTACTCCGACCGATTCCATCTGCGAGAGCAATTGCGAAATAGGTAATTCCATTGTGGTGAAAAGTTGGGTTAGTCCGCGATCTTCTAATTCACGAGTGAGGGCAGCACGCAGGATAAATAGAGATCTAGCCGATGAAAGAAGTTCTTGTTCAGGGTCAGAGAAATTGATCTGTGATCCATCGCCCCAGCGCTCCAATAAGTCTTTGAGTTCTGGAGTGCGCACACCTGGATTTACCAAATAGGCAGCGATCGCTGTATCAAAAATCAGACCTTGCATACCGTTGATACGGGCTAAAGATTTTGCATCGTGTGCAATCTTTGAAATCTTTGGATTCGTAGCCCACTCTCCCATTACTGATGAGTGAACGAGGAAGACATCATCGGATGAAAGTGCGACTGCATAACGATGTACTTTCTCTTCAACGATATGAAAAGCAAGGGCAATCTCTCCGCCATGTTCTGTAATTTTCTTGTCAGCCTCGGTTGGGGTGAGAACGCTGCCCTCAATCGCAGTGGCGAAGAGTTGGAGTTCTGGCTCTTGAGTACGTGGCGCACTCTTTGAATTCAAAATCGGTTTGATGCGTTCTTTGAGTGTTCTAAATTCTAGTAAATCAAAGAGAGGATTCGTCTTACTCTCATCTGCTCCACTCCACGCAAGGGAATCAATATCTAGATTCAAGGGAACGTCGGCAACAAGTTGCGTTAGTTCGCTATTGCGAATGACATCATTGATTGAGTCACGCAGAGATTGACCGACTTTTCCCGCTAATTTATCTACATTCGAGAGCAACTCTTTGAGCGATCCATATTCCACAATCCACTTAGCTGCAGTCTTCTCACCAACACCTGGGACAGATGGCAAATTATCACTGGGGTCTCCGCGAAGCGCTGCAAAATCTGGATACTGCGCTGGAGTCATTCCATATTTTTCAAATACGGCTTCAGGGGTCATTCGTGCCAAATCACTTACTCCACGCTTTGGATAAAGCACTGTTGTTGCATCGTTGACTAACTGAAAGCTATCGCGATCTCCCGTGCAGATAAATACTTGAGCGCCCTCGCTCTGCGCCCTTTTTGCAATCGTTGCCAAAATATCATCTGCCTCAAAGCCCTCAACTTCGAATTGCGTAATTCCGAAGGCAGTTACCAGATCGTGCAGGTATGACATTTGTGAGCGAAACTCATCCGGAGTCTTACTTCTATTCGCCTTGTACTCAGGAAAAATATCGGAGCGAAATGTTTTACGGCTCACATCAAAGGCAACCGCAACATGCGTCGGCTTCTCAGTTGAAAGCAGCGAGAGCAACATCGTGGCAAAGCCGTAAATTGCATTTGTATGTTGACCGCTCGCTGTCATGAAGTTGTCGGCAGGCAGTGCGTGAAATGCCCGATATGCCATGGAGTGCCCATCGATCAGTAATAGGCGTTTGCTCATAGGTGCATCCTAGATAGCAAGTTAGACTCAACCACTATGACGCAACCCTCAGAGCCAGATTTCTTAGCCATCATCAATGAGCGCGGCAGCGGTGCCCTCGATAAGAAGATGGGTATCAAAATTATTGAAGCATCACCGCAGCGACTAGTTGGAACCATGCCTGTTGAAGGAAATACGCAACCCTTTGGACTATTACATGGCGGTGCCAATGTTGTCCTTGCAGAAAGTCTTGGCTCCGTAGGAACACACCTACATGCAGGTCCCACTCGCAAAATTGTCGGTGTAGATGTCAATGCAACCCATCACAAATCAGCTACTTCAGGAATTGTTACAGGTGTTGCAACCGCAATCTCTTTGGGTAAAACGATGTGTTGCTATGACATTGTGATTACAAATGAGCAAGGCCAACGCACATGTACTGCGCGCATTACTTGTTTGATTCTTGCCGAGCGCTAAGTTTTAGTGAGCGCCTGTTCCGAGGTAAGCCTCGCGAACAGCAGGATCGTTGAGCAAGTCAGAAGCTTTTGCTTCCTTGACAACATTTCCAGTTTCAAGAATATAGGCACGGTGTGCACGCTGGAGTGCTTGCTGAGCATTTTGTTCAACGAGCAAAATGGTTACACCAGTTTTATTAATCTCAGTAATGATTCGGAAAATATTTGCAATCATCTGAGGCGCAAGTCCCATAGATGGCTCATCGAGTAGCAATACCTTAGGACGAGCCATAAGTGCGCGACCAATTGCAAGCATCTGCTGTTCTCCACCTGAGAGAGTTCCACCTGCTTGTGAGGCGCGCTCTTTCAAACGTGGGAAGAGTGTGTAGACCTTGTCGAGATCTTCATCCATTTCAGATTTGCGATCTTTACGGTTGAACTTACCCATTTCAAGATTTTCAAGAACTGTCATACCTGGAAAAATTCCACGGCCTTCTGGTGCTTGTGAAATTCCTAGATCTACGCGCTCATGTGCTGGAACAGTTGAAATATCTTGACCATCAAAGAGAATCTGACCGCTAGACACTTTGCGCAGACCAGAGATTGTCTTGAGCGTCGTTGTCTTACCTGCACCATTTGCACCAATGAGAGTAACAATTTCGCCCTGATTGACTACAACAGAGATACCTTTTATCGCTTCAATCTTGCCATAGTGGACATGGAGATCTTTAAGTTCAAGACGCATCTTCTGGCACTCCTAAATAAGCTGCAATTACTTGTGGGTTGTTTTGAACAACGCTTGGCAAATCATCGGCAATCTTTTGACCAAAGTCGAGTACTGCAACTCGGTCAGAGATGCCCATGATCAAAGACATATCGTGTTCGATAAGAAGAATTGTGTATCCAGCATCTCGAATCTTTTTGATTGTTGCTGCAAGTTCAACTTTTTCCTGTGGATTGAAGCCAGCGGCTGGTTCATCCAAAAGTAGAATCTTTGGCTCTGTACCAAGTGCGCGCGCAATTTCTAAGCGACGCTGAACGCCATATGGCAAGTTCTTAGCTAAGCGATCTGCATATTCATCAATTCCGATGAACTTCAAAATCTCGTGGGCTTTGACAACACTTGCTTTCTCTTCACGGCGTGAACGTGGTGTGCCAAACATTGAACCAATGAGTCCAACTTTGTTGCGCACATCAGTTCCTGTAATAACATTTTCAAGGGTTGTCATATCTCCGAAGAGGCGAATATTTTGGAATGTACGTGCAATTCCCAATTTTGTAATGTGGTGGCGTTTCTTACCGTCAATTGCTACATCGCCTAAAAACACATTTCCTGAGGTTGGTTTATAAACTCCAGTAATCAAATTGAAGACAGTTGTTTTGCCAGCCCCATTAGGGCCGATGAGGGCGAGAATTTCGCCCTCTTTCAATTCAAGGTTGACGTTGTTCAGGGCTGTAACTCCACCAAATTTGATGGTGAGATCCTTGAGATTCAGAATCGTCTTACTCATATCGATGCACCTGAACCCTTCTTCACAATAGCTTTTTCTCGCTTCTTTCGCGGCAAGATACCTTCAGGACGTAAGTTCATAAATACAACGAGAACTAATCCGAAAAGTAGAAGGCGTGCATCGGATAAGAAGCGGAATCGATCTGGCAGGTAGCCAAGAATTGTTGCTCCAACGATTACACCCCAGATATTTCCCATTCCACCAAATACAACGCAGGCAAGGATGAGAATAGATGTATTCAATGTGAAGTTATCAGGTGCGATAACCATGGAGCGTGAGGCGTAGAAAACTCCTGCACCGCCACCGATTGCTGCGCCAAATACGAATGCCCAAATTTTGTACTTATATGTTGATACACCCATGAGTTCGGCTGCATCTTCATCTTGACGAATAGATTCCCATGCGCGTCCTGGACGGCGCACGGTGAGTCTGCGAATTACCCAAATTACAAGCACAATCATCACCAAAATTGTCCAGTAGAAAAATTTCTGGTCTAGTAATTGATATTCAAAACCGAGTCCTGGAGGAAATGGGATACCCGCAATACCGAGTGCTCCACCGATTCCTTCAGAGTTGAGAGCAGTGACACGAACAATTTCTCCAAAACCCAAAGTTACGATTGCAAGGTAATCACCACGAAGGCGAAGAGTTGGAATAGCAAGTAGTACGCCTGCAAACATCGCTGCGGCGATACCTATAGGCATGATCTCCCATGTATTCAAACCAGTACGAGTACCAAGTATCGCCATCGTGTAGGCACCGACTGCAAAAAATGCTACATACCCTAGGTCGAGCATTCCGCTCTTTCCAACTACAACGTTGAGACCTAGTGCCATCAAAATAAACATACCCATTGGGTAGACAAGTACCGCATCAAAGGCTGCAACTGGCGTCTGCAAGAAAGTGTTGCCTGCATATGGCAATGCAGCGACAACAGCAAGAATTGCAAAGACAGTTAGCACTCGCACTGGACGGTTCGAACGCTCCCAGAACTCAGCGCCCTTATCTCTTAGATTTATCATTAGACCCTCGTTTTCTGGACAGCTTCGCCAAATATGCCATTGGGTTTGAAGAGAAGAATAAGAATAAGAATGATGAAGACAGTCACTGGCTTCCATTGCGTTCCAATGATTGCGGAAGCGTAAATTTCTACAAGACCTAAAGATATGCCACCAAAGAAGGCGCCTCGAATATTTCCGATTCCACCGATAACGGCGGCGGTAAATGCAGCAAGTCCAAGGCTAAAGCCCATGTTGAATTTGACGTTTTCGTAGACATTGACGTAGAAGAAACCTGCTGCGCCGGTCATGAGGCCACCGATAATAAATGTCAATGAGATCACCCTGTTGAGGTTGACGCCCATCAGCTTTGCTGAATCTTCATCCATCGAAACTGCGCGAATTCCCTTACCTAATCTTGAATACTTGATAAAACGATCCAAAATTATGAAAAGAATTAGGCCTGCAATGATTGTTATTGTGTTATCGAGACGAATTTCGGCTCCCTGGAATGTAGCGAGAGCTTTCTTGGGAATAATGTTTGGTGAAAACTGTGTGCGTGCTCCCGTAAGAATTCTAACAATTTCAGAGATGACAATCCCGATTCCAATTGCGCTAATCAGTGGTGCAATTCTGTTTGTAGTGCGATTGCGAAGATGCCTGTAGGCCACAAGTTCTACTAAGAAAGCTAACAAGGCAGAGGCAAGCATTGATGCGAGGAGGCAACAGAGAATGACGAAGAATAATTTGAAGCTCGACGGCGGAATTGCATCATTGGAAAGCTTGAATACATATTTACTGACCATCACCGTGGCAAAGGCACCGACCATAAAAATCTCAGAGTTTGCAAAGTTGATCATACGTAAAACGCCATAAACCATGGTGTAACCCATTGCAATCAAAACATAGATAAAACCGAGTGCAATTCCTGAAAACGTCAGAGACCAAAATTGATCGAATAAGGCATCAAACATGGCGATTTCACTCCTAAATATTCTGAGGTTCGAATCATAAGCGTACTAACCAGAAAATGTCACCTGTTATATAAGAAAATGGCCCGGTAATTACTTACCGGGCCATTTTCATTTATGCGTAAGAATTACCTTACTTTACAACTTCGATCGGTACGATTTTTCCACCCTTGACAATGAATCCAGTAATGGCAGCTGCACCATTATTGTCACCATTGCGGTCGAATGAGAGCTTTGTACCAGCAACTGTCTCGCCCTTGTAGCCATTGATGAAGTTCAACATACCTGAACGTGTTGTAACTCCGCTCTTGACTGCAGCGATGTAGATATTGACAATTGAAATTGTCTCAGTTGTGTACTCACCTGAAGGACCACCCATAACCTTGACATAGTCAGCTTCCATTGCTGGGTTACCAACTGAAAGTGGGACTGTCGGAGCTACGAGAAGTACGCCTTCTGCGTTCTTTCCAGCGCCCTCAAGGAAGCCAGAACCTAAAGTTCCATCTCCTGAAGCATAGTCACCCTTGTATCCATCAGCGCGAAGCTGATTGATCAAGACTGCTGCTTGTGAGTAGTAACCTGTGTAGATAACTACGTTAGCGCCTGTTGACTTTACCTTTGAGATTGTTGCAGCAAAGTCTTTTGTGTCATCAGGAGTTGAATCTGATCCAACCCATACACCAGCAGCAAGTGCCTTCTTCGTGTATGCAGCAAGACCTGTTGCATATGGAGTCTTGTCATCAACGATGTAAACCTTTGGTGACTTCTGGTTCTGTACAGCCCACTTAGCAAGTGATGGACCTTGGAATGCATCTGTTGATGGAACTCTGTGGAATACAGGGTATCCGTAGTTCACGGACTTCTTATCTGTAAGAGTTACGTTTGTCGCTGATGGTGAGATCATTGGCAGACGAGCAGCCTTGTAATAAGGAAGTGATGAAATTGTTGCACCAGAGAATGCTGGTCCAACGATTGCAATGATCTTC
>Ga0209442_1001436_pt1 | contig 13538 bp, 15 predicted proteins | sample LauGreSBDMM110DD_2_FD_187565 | JGI IMG/M metagenome (GOLD analysis project Ga0209442, IMG submission 187565) | Freshwater lake microbial communities from Lake Michigan, USA - Sp13.BD.MM110.DD (SPAdes) (version 2) | ecosystem: Environmental > Aquatic > Freshwater > Lake | place: Lake Michigan...
TTGGATGTGTTTGAAAAAGTCATGAACATCAATGTACGAGGCGTATTTTTAGGACTTAAATATGTTTTGCCCATCATGATTCAACAGGGCAAAGGTGCTGTCGTCAATACGGCTTCACTGGGATCTTTTTTGGCAACCCGCAAACTCGGCCCCTATACGGCCAGCAAACACGCCGTCATGGGATTGACCAAAACTGCAGCACTTGAAGTGGCACGTAAAGGTATACGCGTTAATGCAGTTTGCCCGGGGCCTGTGGACACAGAAATGTTGCGCGAGATTGAAGCTTCACAAGCGACAGGTTCAACCGAACAATTGCGTGCGCAACGCACGGCATCCATACCGGATGGAAGATATGCCGATCCGGTTGAGGTGGCAAATTTGATGCTCTACCTCGCCTCTGATTTATCCAGTCACATCACAGGTCAGGGCATTCAAATCAATGGTGGCAGCAACTACTGACCATCGTCTATGTCTGACATATTTAATTGACATATTGGCGGAAGCGGTGGCAGGACATCCAAGACATTCAGGACATGAAATTCAGAGTTTTGTAGAAGTTGCTGACTTTGAAGAAAAACTGCTTGGTACTGGTCGATGATTAAGACGGTTAATGATTGAGTCGGTCTCCTTTGACCCCCTAAACATAGTGTTAACTGCCTTCCAACATCATGCGCTTGATATCTTCAATCGTTCGCACTGGCCTGTAAGTCGCAGCTTTTCTGCCCCGTGTCCTTGGTGCGGTTGTAAGCCCCAGCAAATGAAGTGCATCCTCCAACTGACTTAGCTCTGCTGATGCTTTGGAATATTCCTGCCGGGCAACCTTCGTACTCTCCCCGTGAATGGTGTGTGCCTGCGCTATCCTCTGCCGCCCTTCTGCTGTCTTTGGCCCTGTAGCCCAGCCCCCGTGATGAGAACATCGCTGCGTCCTGCTTGACTTCATCGCAGGCTTGGCACATTGCAACCCTGACCTTACTGACTTGGCTGTGCAGCGCAGACAGCGGATACGACCACCAGCAAGGGTTATGTGTGTTTCATACCCAGTTTTGATGATTTGATTACCCATTCCCGCCATTGCTTTGTCCTCACTTGAATACTCAGTTACCACCACTTTTCACATTGTGATAATAGTTTGAGAGGGGTTTAAAGTCAATGTTTATGGTTGAATTGACTCATGTCTTTATGCCCTTTTTGCACTCTACCAACCGAGCGCATCATTCACACAAGCCAGCATGGTTTGATCATCAGGGATGGGTATCCCCAAACCTGCTCAACCGAGAGGGATTGGCCCGGTCGTAACCATCAGCAATTTAAAAAACAGCAAATGAAGATAGTTACAGCAGCAATTATTCACAACGAAGGCAAATACTTCATAGCAAGACGAGGCCCCTCAGAAAAACTGTCAGGGTACTGGGAGTTTCCCGGCGGCAAAGTTGAAGATGGAGAGTCTTTAAGTGATTGCTTGCGACGAGAGCTTAAAGAAGAGCTTGGAATATCTGCAAAAATTGGTGACGTCTTGACTACCAGTGACTATGTCTATGAACATGGTCACATTCGACTTGTAGCGATGGCAGCAGAAATAGTCAGTGGAAAATTGGATTTGACAGTACACGATCAATCCGGTTGGCTGAGTCCATTTGAAATACTTAAATTGAACTTGGCTCCAGCAGACGTTCCAGTGGCGGAATTTTTATTGGCAACCAATTCTAAAAATCAAATTTAAAGCTTTCCAAACATCGACCGGTGATAGTTTAAAAACTCTTTGGAAACATCATGCTTCGGATTTAGATACAGCCTTCCATCTACTCCAATTAAATTAAATCTATCGTCCAGACAAAAAACACCCTTATCAAACATCAAATGATGATTGGGGCATAAGCACAACAAGTTCTCCAATAAGTCAGGGCCATTGTGAGGTGCGCCAACGGGCTTGATGTGGGCTGCTTCAGCGTAGAAACCTGCCTCAGTATTTATCTGCAATTCACAAACTTGGCATTTGTAGTCATATAGTTTTTTTAGTTGTCGCCCAAGCTTTGAGTCCCTAATTACTCTCTGAACGGTTGAAGAAACTCTTCTGGGGTTATTGCTCCCATGTTTCTGCTCAATATCAATTTGTGCCGCTTTGACTGAAATTGGCGGCAAAGAACTATTTTGCTTTACCAACTTAAATCTATACACGTTGAAACCAGACTTACCTAATTCGATCCAATGACTTTCAACCCTATACAAACCGTCATATCGATAACCCACTTCAGGCGCAAATAGGTTGCCTTTATGCGCACCACGAATCACACGAACGGGCAAGTTATCAATCTCATTCTTCGCTAGCGCCAAGTTACCTCTTGTAAGTGTTTGATCGGAAATTTGCTTACCGTCTTTTCTTCCACCATGACCTGTATAAATAATTTCATCGCCAAAGTCTTGGTCGTCCTCATATCCACCAGATACAACAATTGAGTCAGCGCCCTCTGATTGAGAACCAGATATACCAGCCTGAGTTTGAATATGAACTTTTGATTGATTCAATTCAACATACGATGAAAATAAAAAGCCTTCGCTAACCCCAGAAATTTCACCAAAAATTCTTTTTGTAGCCATATGCGCCTCTTCTATTTTTCAAGAGTTTTAAATTTATATGAACACTCAGCACAAACACAAGCCTTACCCTTTGCATCCTCAGACAACGATTCAAGTAGTTCAGGAGTAAACACAGCATCAACACACCAGCAGCGCTCTAAGGGCTTACCTGTGGCCTTGGCGACCTCCATTGCGCACATGTTTGCGCTTCCACAAAGAGGGCAGATAGCGGGGTCTATAGCGTTCATACTGGCATCCTACCTTTGGTTTGGCTTAGGAGCAAAAGTACCCGACCGAAGAGGATAAATCAGTTAAAATTTCACCATCATTAAGAGAGTGGTTCACCCACTGCCAACCTGCCCACCCGGGCAAGGTGGTCACAGCGAAAGCTGGATGCGGCCTAACAGGCAACCAAGCGGGTATCGGCCCTCTTGATGAGGGTTTTTTTCATGGTTGGTTAGCCATAACTGACCGGGGGGATTTGTTCCAGATTGCGGCCCCCGCCATCAAGGCAATGCCGCTAAAAAGGAGTTCATATGCGTAAGCTCAATTGCCGACCCGGCGACCTCGCCATCACCGTCGAAGCGTTTAACCCTATCAACATCGGTTCTATCGTCAGGGTTCTTCACAAACACCACAACCAATCAGCCCTTAGCGTCGAACCAGACGACTTTCTTTGGTACGTAGAAGCAGCCCATTACTTGACCTACTCCACAGGATTGAAATTAATCCGTCGTAAGCGTGGTGCTGCGCCAGACTCCTACCTGCGTCCGATACGTGGCAACCCGTTGGGACAGGACATTGCGGTTCAGGTGATTGAGTCCATCGACCGTCAAGAAGGCAAGCTGCGGGACTTTGAGGTCACCGAGTCAGGAACAATTTCAGACGCTAGCGTTGTCGAACCAACAATCAACGCAGATCTGTTTGAGCTTGATGATCACGACACAGTTGAAGGTCTGATATTGACAATTGAGTGCTGCCAGCCTTTGCTATTTGCAATACAGGAACTGGCTTGGGAGAAAAAAATGGAACTACATGAGGACAGCACTGCCGGTGAGTTATTAACTGCTTTGCAGGACGAAGATTTTGGCTGGAAGGAATGGATCAGGATGGAAGGCGACAACGGGCTGAACTGGTTCCGCACTTATATCGATGAAACTTGGCTGCAACAAAAGATTAATTGGAGCTACGTTGATTACTTCCCCAAACATTATTCTGGCGTGGCAATTGCAAAGCAATACTTTGAAGGCTTAGACGACAAGGTACTGGATGCGTTGGGCGTGGAAATCATTGAAGGCGAGCATCCGGGCAGCAGCTACTATGCGGCTGAACTGCGCCAAGACATTAACTATGCCAATCAAGTGGCGGGGGAGATGGGCTTGGATTTCAGATTTAGTGGGGTTTAAGGTGTTCGGATTAGGTAGCTATCAATTGACTTTAAAAGATATTGAGTCGTTTTGTTTTTGATAGTTTGTATTGGAGATATCCATGAACGTACCTAATGCTCCGGCAGGTAAGTTACCGGCTCCACCATTCTTGTTGAGCCTTGTGATACCCAAGAAATGCCTGTTGCCATTTGTTTCAACAAATTGAAGGGTGTTTGTGTATGGGCCCGCACTGAAAGTTGCCCCGTTTACATTGGAGCCACAAGTATCACTGGCAGCCCCAGTGTTGCTGATGGTCACTGTGTTGTCGCTGCCGTTTGAGCAGCCTTTATATATGGTGAAGCTCTTGCCTTTAACGTCGTTGAGGGTGACAGTCTGAAGATAAGTTCCAGAAATGGCCCCTGTTTCGCCAGTAACTGTGTTGCTATATTTCAAGGCAAATGACTTTTCGTCACCGGAAGTCATCGTAAAAGTTCCAGTAGAGTTGCCTCCACTACCACCAGCCCAAGTGCCAGTACGATTTCCATCCGATAACACGTAAGTGCCACTAACAATCGAATCTGTAGTTTTGTCGTATATGTTTTTATAGTTGTAGGTCAAGGTGGCGGATGAAACAAGTCCAAATCTGCTCGTAAATTCAACTGTTGAACCATTTTTTACAATCCAATTTGTAAAGGCGGGCTTATCTTGAACATTCAACATGGTTGATGTCCCGTCATAAGCCAAGTTTTGAATTTTCGTTTCTACCAAAGACTGATTGGCTGAATTCTTCGATAGGTTGGTCAGCGCATCATTGAGCGTGACACCTGTGGCTCCGTATTTCAGCGTACCGGTATTGGCATTCGTTAAAACAGTTTGCACTCCCGTGGCAATAGCGGCAATGTCAGCAGATGTCACGGATGTGCTTTTAACCGCATTTGTTATTGCTGTCAGCGTGTTGCCTGCAGGTAATGAGATGCCACTGACATCCATCTTGCCATCGGCAGTGCCTTTATCCAGCGTCTCCAGCACTTGAGCTACGGCGACAGGATCTCCACCATTCGGAACGGATAAGGAAAGAATGGAAGTGGTTGCTGATGGGCTGGCAGTGGATCCTAAAGTGACGGTGGATGCACCTAAGTTAAGAGTAAAAGTGACAGTATCACCCGCTTGGTAGCTGTATGTTCCGTTTTCATCCGTCACCCCGGTCAAACCGGAGGGGGAAGCGGAATAGGTAATGCCTTTAGTGGGAGAGTTGACAAACGTGCCAGTAGAGGTTGTAGACCCGCCGCCGCCGCCGCCACCACCACAAGCGGTCAACAAGGCAAGAAGTGTCAAGGAAACTAGCTGTAAGCGCATTGGATATCTCCTAGTGAAAAACTTAAAAATTGTTGTAACTTAAAAAATGTTCTTTGTATTCTTATTGTGACATATATTTATTTCGGTGCATCGTCTGAGCAAAACAGTGTGTAACCCTGCCGGATGGAACCATCCTGCAAAACAGGGGGGTGGGGGTATGGCGGGGGTCAGACTTGCTGGAAATTGAAGGGGGTACGGGGGTCTGTTTTACTTGATAACGATCCGTGCCAATGCAGAGGATGGCTTAAACAAGCAACAATGAATCAAAGACAAGCGAAGATTTATTGGTATGTCTTATGGTATGTAGGAAACAAAAACGCCTCGAAAGAGGCGTATAAATTGACATGCTGGCGGAAGCGGTGAGATTCGAACTCACGAACGGTTGCCCGTTGCCGGTTTTCAAGACCGGTGCAATCGACCACTCTGCCACGCTTCCTTATCGTGCGGTCTTAGCGTTTTAATTCTATCAGGTGGCTAAAAACAAAGCCTGCAAATCATTCAACATATCAAAGCCGCGCTCGGTGGGCCGCACTTGGCGAATATCGCGTTCGAGCAAGCCCAAGGACACAGCCTTATCTAACGAAGCGTCAATGGCGCTCAAGGGCAAACCGGTTCTGTCGAGGAAGCTTTGCACATCAAAACCGTCTTTGAGACGCAAAGTGTTCAGCATGAACTCGAAGGGCAGTTGTGCGCGAGAAATTTCTTCCACGGAAGTGACCGCGCCCTCGGTCATGGCTTTTTGCATATACAGCTTGGGGTCGCGGTACCTGACCATCCGCATCACTCTATGGGCAAAGCTGATCTTGCTGTGGGCACCCGCACCCACACCCAAGTAGTCGCCAAATTGCCAGTAGTTGGTGTTGTGCCAGCAGCGGTGTCCTGCCTGCGCATAAGCAGACACCTCGTAGCGCTGCAAGCCCTGGGCTTGCGTTTTATCGCTGATGTGGTCCAGCATGTCGTAGGCCGTGTCTTCAATGGGCAAGTCTGCAGGCGGATGCTTAGCAAAAAAGGTATTGGGCTCTATGGTCAAGTGGTAAATAGACAAATGCGGGGGCTTGAGCGACAAAGCGCGGCTCACATCTGCATCAAGTTGCGCCATGCTTTGGCCGGGCAAGGCATACATCAAATCAATATTGAATGTATCGAAGGCCTTGGCGGCTTCTTCCACTGCGGCAAAAGCCTGATCGGCGTTGTGCACCCGCCCCAAAACTTGCAAATGCTGATCATTAAAACTTTGCACCCCCACAGACAAACGGTTCACGCCGGCTTGTCTGAAAGCATGAAAACGGTCTTTTTCAAAAGTACCTGGGTTGGCTTCCAGCGTGATTTCACAATCAGGAACCATATTGAGCCTAGCGCGCAAATCGCTGATCAAACGCGCAATGCCTTGGCTGGAAAACAAGCTGGGTGTGCCGCCACCAATGAATACGCTGTGGACTTGCCTGCCCCATACCAAGGGTAAGCTGGCTTCTACATCAGCGCACACAGCATCGAGGTAAGCAGACTCGGGCAATTCGGTTGAAGGCATTTCATGCGAATTGAAATCGCAATAAGGGCATTTCCTCAAACACCAAGGCAGGTGCACATACACCGACAAAGGTGGCAAGCTGGGCAAAGACAAGGTGCCTGCTCGCATCAAATGCTGAATGTCTAAGTTCATGTGAACCAACGCTCACGCATCAAAGCCAACATCGCCTGTGCCGCTTGGCCGCGGTGACTTAAAGCGTTTTTTTCTTCGTCTGTCATTTGGGCAAAAGTTTTGCCCAATGCAGGAATCCACATCACGGGGTCGAAACCAAAACCTTTGTCACCCAGTGGCTCGGTGGTGATTTCGCCCACGGCGCGGCCGCTGGCAATCAGAGGTTCGGGGTCTTGCGCACTGCGCACCGCCACCAAGGTGCTGACCAAAGCGGCACGCCGTTGTGTCTTACCCACCATTTGCTCAAGTAACGCTTTACGGTTGTTGTCGTCGCTTTTGGGGTAACCAAACTGGGTGCAATAAAAAGCGGTTTGCACCCCTGGCAAACCCCCAAAAGCATCCACACACAAGCCGGCATCGTCGGCCATGGCTGGCAAGCCGCTGTGCAAGCTGGCATGTCGCGCCTTGGCCAAGGCGTTTTCTACAAACGTATGAAAGGGCTCATCAGCTTCTGGAATGTTCAATGCGGCTTGTGCCACCAACGCTATGCCCAAAGGCGCAAACAAGGTCTGCAACTCGGCCAATTTGCCCGCGTTGTTAGACGCCAAAACCAAACGCACAGCAGACAAACTCATGCGCTCAAAGCCGCTTTTTGCATCTCAATGAGTTCGCGAATGCCCTTGTCGGCCAAAGTCAGCAAGCTGTCCATTTCGCCACGCGTGAAAGCCGCGCCCTCGGCCGTGCCCTGCACTTCCACAAAGCCGCCGTCACTGGTCATGACCACATTCATATCGGTGTCGCACACCGAGTCTTCGCTGTACTCCAAGTCCAACAAGGCAGTGCCGTGGAGCAAGCCCACAGAAATAGCCGCCACATGGTGGGTGATGGGGGACGCGGTGATCAAGCCTTTGGCCAACAAACCATTGACCGCGTCTTGTGCCGCCACAAATGCGCCGGTGATGGCTGCAGTGCGTGTGCCGCCATCGGCTTGCAACACATCACAGTCGAGTTGTAGGGTGCGTTCACCCAATTTTTTCAAATCAAATACCGCCCGCATCGATCTTCCAATCAGGCGTTGAATCTCTTGGGTGCGACCACTTTGCTTGCCCTTGGCAGCTTCTCGGTCACTGCGGGTGTGGGTGGCGCGCGGCAACATACCGTACTCGGCGGTCACCCAGCCTTCGCCACTGCCGCGTTTGTGCGGCGGCACTTTTTCTTCTACCGAAGCGGTACACAAGACTTGGGTGTTACCGAACGCAATCAGAACTGATCCTTCGGCATGCATGGTGTAGTGACGGGTGATACGCACTGAACGCAATGCGTCGTTGGCACGCTGAAGGCGGGAAGGAATGGAGCTCATAGCGGGTAAGTAGACCTTGGTGTTTGAATGGCACCTATTGTCCTTCAAGCCCAACATGCTCGACAGACATAATGGCGCTTTAACGAAAAGCTACCTATGTCCTTGCAAAGCATGACCGGTTACGCCAGCGCTCAAACCACGCTGGAACTTGGGGGCGCCTCTCAAGGTGCACGTTTGGGCTTGGAAATTCGCTCGGTCAACAGCCGATTTTTAGATGTGAGTTTTCGCCTGCCCGATGAATTGCGCCCACACGAACCCGCTTTGCGCGAACTCATAGGTCAACACATTAAACGCGGCAAAGTTGAACTGCGTGCCCACTTAGAAGCCGCGCAAGCCAGCACCGTGGCAAGGCCCGACAAAGCCCTGTTGCAAAACCTCTTGGAAATACAACAACTGGTTCGCAGCACCATGCATGATGCATCGCTGCTGTCTGTGGCTGATGTCATTCGGCTCAGCCATGCACCTTTGCTGCCCAGCCAAGACTGGACGGGCCCGGTCATGGCCTTGGGAACGCAAGTGGTCTCGCAACTGTGTGAGGCAAGACAACGTGAGGGAATGCGTCTTGCGCAAGATTTGCTAGAACGTGCCCAGCAATTGCAAGTTTTGGCAGACTTGGCACTGCCCTTGGTTCCTAAAACTGTTGAAACCCAGCGACAGCGGTTTTTAGAACGTTGGCGCGAAGCGATGGCTCTGGTGGATGCCCAAGCCCTCCCAGAATCCGTTCATGAACGCGCCTTGGCAGAAGCAGCCAGTTTTGCGGTGCGCGCCGATGTAGCCGAAGAAGTCACCCGTTTGAAAACACATTTAGATGAAATTGCCCGATTGCTACAACTATCGTTGCACAAAGAAGGCGTGGGCAAGCGACTAGACTTTTTGATTCAAGAACTGCACCGCGAAGCCAATACACTTGGTTCCAAATCCAGCGCCATCGAGATGACGCGCATCTCGCTAGATATGAAGGTGCTGATCGAGCAAATGCGCGAACAAGTTCAAAACCTTGAATGAAGACGACTTACCCAGGAAACTTATTTGTGGTCGCGGCTCCCAGTGGTGCCGGCAAGTCGAGCTTGGTCAAAGCCCTGATGGAACTCGATGCAGGTGTTCAACATTCTGTGTCGCACACCACGCGTGCGCCACGCGGCCAAGAGTTTCATGGCCGTGAATATTTCTTCATTGATGATGCTCAATTTGACGAGATGGTTGCAACAAATGCTTTTTTAGAATGGGCCTATGTGCATGGCAACCGCTACGGCACCAGCAGCGCCACCATTCAAGAACGCATTTCACAAGGCATGGATGTTGTCTTGGAGATTGACTTCCAAGGGGCTATTCAAATCAAACGCTTGTTTGCCAACGCGGTATTGATTTTCATCTTGCCACCCAGCTGGGAAGAGTTGCGCTCGCGCTTACATCGCCGCGGTGAAGATACACCTGAAGTGATTGAAACACGCTTGGCCAACGCCGCCACCGAGATGGCGCAGGCCCATGAATTTGACTTCGTTATAATCAATCAACTTTTTGATAAAGCTTTATTCGATCTTAAAGCTATCGTTCATGCGCAGCGCCTCAAATACGCGTCGCAACGCACCCTTAGAAGCGATATCTTCCAAGCCTTGAAACTCAACTGAACACCGGAGCAACACCATGGCACGCATCACTGTTGAAGACTGTCTCGAACAAATTCCCAACCGTTTCCAATTGGTTCTGGCCGCGACCTACCGCGCCCGCATGCTGGCCCAAGGCCACACGCCCAAAATCGAGAGCAAGAACAAGCCTGGCGTCACCGCCTTGCGCGAAATTGCCGCAGGAAAAATCGGTATAGAAATGCTTAAAAAAGTACCCGGTTAAGTTCCTTGCACGCTGGGAGCTTCACCCTGCCCGCACAAAAGCACTGCCAAGGCAGTGCTTTTTTTTCGGCCCTTGGCCCGTGGCTCTACAAAACGCTACAGTAGAAGCCTATGGTTTCCGCTGAAAAACTCCTTACCGCGCCAACGCTGGCCAGCAATGCGGCAGCCGCCAGCTTTGCTTTGCTGCAGGCCAAACTTGACTACATAAGCCCCGAAGGCTTAGAGCAAGTCAAACGCGCCTATCGCTTTGCCGATGAGGCACACCTTGGCGTTACCCGCAAAAGCGGCGAGCCTTACATCACCCACCCGATTGCTGTGGCATTGCAGTGCACTGAATGGAAGCTCGATAGCCAAGCTTTGATGGCGGCTCTTTTGCATGATGTGATGGAAGACTGCGGTGTAACCAAGGCCGATTTGGTTGAAAAATTTGGCGCCAATGTTGCCGAACTGGTCGACGGTTTGACCAAGCTAGACAAGCTCAATTTTGAAACGCAAGAGGAAGGCCAAGTTGAATCGTTTCGCAAAATGTTGCTTGCCATGGCGCGAGATGTGCGGGTTATTTTGGTCAAACTCGCCGACCGCACCCACAATATGCGCACCATGGAAGCCATGCCGCGTTCGCGCTGGAAGGCCATCAGCAGCGAGACCCTAGAAATTTATGCCCCAATTGCCCATCGCTTAGGCCTGAACCAAACCTACCGCGAACTGCAAGAATTGGCGTTTCGCCACCTGCGCCCATGGCGTTACCAGGTGTTGGAAAAAGCGGTGATGAAAGCCCGCAGTCGCCGCCGTGATTTGCTGCAAAAACTGCAACGCGATGTCGAAGGTGCTTTCAAAAATGCCAAGTTACCTATTCATATCTTTGGTCGAGAAAAAACATTGTTCTCCATCTACCAAAAAATGGATCAAAAGCATTTGAGTTTTGCGCAAGTCACTGACATCTACGGCATGCGTATCTTGATACCCAACTTGGTCGACTGCTACACCGGCCTAGGCATACTGCATCAGCTCTACAAGCCCGTTCCCGGCAAGTTCAAAGACCATATTGCGATTGCCAAGGTGAATGGTTACCAGTCCTTGCACACCACCTTGGTGGGCCCTGCAGGCATCAATGTGGAATTCCAATTACGCACCGAAGCCATGCACGTGGTTGCCGAGTCGGGTGTGGCCGCGCACTGGATGTACAAGAGCAGCGACCCCGGCCATGAACGTGCTGAGCGTTTGGGCACGCAATGGCTGCAGTCCTTGCTAGACATTCAAGATGAAACTCGCGACGCTGCTGAGTTTTGGGACCATGTCAAAGTCGATTTGTTCCCTGACGCGGTGTATGTCTTCACCCCCAAAAGCCACATCATGGCTTTGCCCCGAGGCGCGACTGTTGTCGACTTTGCCTATGCGGTTCATACCAATGTGGGCGAGCACACCTTGGGCGCCAATGTGAATGGCCAGCCTGTGTCCTTGCGCAGCGAACTCAGCAACGGCGATGTGGTTGAAATCATCACCTCAACAGACACCACGCCCAACCCAGCTTGGTTGGGTTTCGTTAAAACCGGTAGGGCGCGTTCCAAAATTCGCCACTACTTCAAAACCCGCGCTCAGTCAGAGTCCAAAGATTTGGGTGAAAAATTATTGTTGCAAGGATTGCGCGCAGAAGGCTTTGCACAACTTCCTGCAGCCGATCAAGCGCATAAAACTTTGTGGGATAAGTTGTTGCGTTTTACCGGCAGCAAAAATCTTGACGAATTGCTCACCGACATTGGCTTGGGCAAGCGTGTCGCTTCTATTGTGGCCAAACGCTTGGTGAAGTTGCTGGGAGATTTAGGCGAGCGCCCCGACCCTTTGCTGCTGAGTTTGGAGCGTTTCACCGCCCACGAAACATTCTCTCAAGGCAGTGTGGTGGTTGACGGCAGCGACAATGCCTCTGTGCAGTACGCCCTGTGTTGCCACCCCTTGCCTGGCGACCCCATCTTGGGCTACTTGGGTCACGGCGAAGGCTTGGTGATTCATTTAGAGAGTTGTCAGGTTGCGCAACGCCTTAAAGCCAAGGATAGCGAGCGCTTCATCGCGGTTGAATGGTCAGATGAAACTGTACGCAGTTTTGAAGCAAGTATTGTGGTGACCGTACTCAACGGCAAAGGTGTATTGGCAAGCGTCGCTGCGGCCATCACCTCGGCTGAAGCCGACATTAAGTTGGTCAGCATGGTTGATGAGGTCAGCGGCAAGGAAGCCACCGATTTACGTTTCTTAATTGCAGTGCAAGACTTTACCCACCTGCAATCGGTGCTTTCCAGTTTGCAGCGCTTACCTGCTGTCAGCAAAGCCAGCCGGGCTTTTTCGCACCGCGCGCAGTCCTGAAACGGCGACGGGGCTATCAGCGCTGTTGTTAAGTCGGTGCGGGATAAACCACTTTCATAACTTCTATTTCTAGCCACCCCTTGGGAGTTTGGAGTTTGACCACATCGCCCACATGCGACTTAAGCAAGGCTTGGGCAATCGGTGAGACCCAACTGACCTGTGCATTCAAGCTGTCAGCCTCATCGATACCCAAAATAGTGATGGTGTTAGCGCTGCCCTCTTGGTCTTCATAGCTGACAGTAGCGCCAAAAAAAACCTGATCGCGCCCATGGTGCAAACTGGGGTCAGACACCACAGCCAACTCTAGCCTTTTGGTTAAGAACCGAATACGCCTGTCGATTTCTCGCAAACGTTTTTTGCCATAAATATAGTCGCCGTTTTCAGACCTGTCACCGTTGCTGGCCGCCCAGTGCACGATTTCCACCACTTTGGGACGCTCGTCGTCAATCAGGCTGAGCAACTCTTCGCGCATGCGGGCGTAGCCCAGTGGGGTGATGTAGTTTTTGCTGCCATTAGGCAAAGCAGGAGAAACGTCTTCGTCTTCATCGCCTTGGTCTGACTCGCGGGTAAAGGCTTTACTCATATATATAAATGGTGCGGCTGGCAGGATTCGAACCCACGACCCCTTGGTTCGTAGCCAAGTACTCTATCCAACTGAGCTACAGCCGCACTGGGCGCAGATCATAACATGTACGAACCTAAACCCAAGGTCATACAGAACCTTCACTTACATCGAGACTCGCTTTGGATTTGGCTTTTTTATGCCGCCCATACAAATCAAATGCGTGCAACACACCTGCAAAAAACAGACAGGCAAGTGAAATGACAGATATGGAATCTATAGCTGTGAAACGAAAACCCAAGACCAAAAAAAACCCGGGCGCCAGGGCAAAACTCATATCCCCTAAATTCAAACCTTGTGGGTGACGCTTGAAATAAAAATAAAGGCAGGCCCATTCCACTAGAAAAAACACAATCACCAAATCAAGCACCCAAACAGGTAATGTGTAATTCATCAGCGAACTACCAAAGTGCAAGAA
>Ga0209442_1001437_pt1 | contig 13534 bp, 12 predicted proteins | sample LauGreSBDMM110DD_2_FD_187565 | JGI IMG/M metagenome (GOLD analysis project Ga0209442, IMG submission 187565) | Freshwater lake microbial communities from Lake Michigan, USA - Sp13.BD.MM110.DD (SPAdes) (version 2) | ecosystem: Environmental > Aquatic > Freshwater > Lake | place: Lake Michigan...
ACGTAGTGACATGTTGGGCCAACTTCCATTGCTTCTTTTGTAATGTCAACGCCAGCAAGTTCATAGAACTGATGCCACATGGATGGAAGACGCTTTTTAATAACTTCTGCAGATAAACGCTTTGAAACATCGAGGAAGACTCCGCCGTGTTCTGTTCCACGACCAGCTTTTACCTCCGAGTTAATTGCGCGAGCAACTTCGTCGCGAGGTAACAACTCTGGTGGACGGCGATTGTTATCTTGATCTAGATACCAACGATCAGCCTCTGCTTCATTGTCGGCGTAAATATTCTTGAATACTTCTGGGATGTATTTGAACATGAAGCGTTCGCCCACATTATTTGTGAGAATTCCACCTTCTCCGCGAACAGATTCTGTAACAAGAATTCCGCGCACTGATGGTGGCCAGACCATTCCTGTTGGATGGAATTGCAAAAATTCCATATCCACAAGATTTGCTCCAGCTTTGAGGGCGAGTGCGTGGCCATCGCCAGTGCCTTCCCAGGAGTTAGATGTAATTTTGAAAGTTTTACCAACGCCACCAGTTGCGATAATTACAGATTTTGCTTCGAATAAAACTTCGCTACCTGATTCGCGCCAGTAGCCGTAAACGCCTGCCACTTTGCCGTTTTCCTTAATAACTTCCGTAACAGTAAGTTCTGAAAAAACCTTCATGTGGCTCTCGGCATTACCGTGGTCACGTGCATCTTGTTGTTGTAGCGCAACGATACGTTGTTGCATTGTGCGAATAAGTTCTAGTCCGGTGCGATCACCAACGTGTGCAAGTCGTGGGTATTCATGTCCGCCGAAGTTACGTTGTGAAATCTTTCCCTCTTTAGTGCGATCAAAGAGAGCGCCCCACACTTCAAGTTCCCAAATACGATCAGGAGATTCTTTAGCGTGTAGTTCAGCCATTCTGTAATGGTTGAGGAATTTTCCACCGCGCATTGTGTCGCGAAAATGCACCATCCAGTTATCGCCAGAGTTGACGTTACCCATTGATGCAGCTGCGCCGCCCTCTGCCATAACAGTGTGCGCTTTACCAAAGAGTGATTTACAAATAATTGCAACGCTAAGGCCAGATTCGCGCGCCTCTACCGCAGCGCGAAGACCAGCGCCACCTGCGCCGATAACAACAACGTCGTACTTATATTTTTCTAAGTTTGTCATGATCGCTCTCTTTAGAAGAAGTAAAAATTAGTCCAGGCGCCAGATGCAACTTGGCGAACGTAGATATCGGCAAATGCAACTGCGGCTAATGAGTACCAAGCAAATCGTGGGTGTGAATGATTGAGTACAGAAACCCAACTCCACAATTTGTAGCGCACAGGATGTTTTGAGAAATGCTTGAGTCGACCACCAAGTGTGTGGCGACATGTATGGCATGACAATGAATAAAGCCACAGCATGGTTGAACTCAGAACAAGAACAAGTGAGCCAACGCTCATATGGCCCCATTCACCTTCAACGCTCCTAAACGAAATAATTGCATCGTAGGTAAGGATTATATTAAAAACTAAACCTGCATAAAAAAACCAACGGTGCCCGTTCTGCAAAATAAGTGGTGCGCGTGTTTCACCGGTGTATTTAGTGTGTGGTTCTGCAACTGCACATGCAGGTGGTGACATCCAAAATGCACGGTAATACGCCTTACGGTAGTAATAACAGGTCATGCGGAATCCGAGTGGGAAGATCAAAATAATCAACGCTGGTGAAAGTGCAAAGTTAAATACTTCTGCGCTTACTGGAGTCCAACCAAAGATCGTTGCTTCAGGAACACATGCTTTAGAGAGACATGGTGAATAGAAAGGAGAGATTAAGTGGTCCTTGTAATAATTCGCGCCTTCAAATGCTCTAAAGGTTGCATAGATAACAAAGCTAAAAAGAACACCGAAAGTAATTGCGGGTTGTAGCCAATATTTATCAGTGCGCAGCGTGCGCTCTTTTATCTTTGCCCTCGTTGGTGAAAAAACACCTGACATATTTCTAGCCCCTTTAGTAATTCCTAAGGTGACAGTCTCCTCTTGGGGTGAAAAGAGCGCTAGGTATAGCTCTGCTTATTGGCTATGAAGTCAGCCACAAAAGTAAAAAATGGCGGAGGGCGTGGGATTTGAACCCACGAAACTTTCGTTTGCCGGTTTTCAAGACCGGTGCACTCGGCCGCTATGCGAGCCCTCCGTGGGAGAGGTTACCCGAGAATCACAAGAGTTGAAAATTAAGGATTGAAATCAGGCAGGAAGTTCGAGTAATTCCTCAATGATTATCGCAACACCATCTTCTGTGTGGGGGCGAGCAATTCCTTTTGCGTGTTTTGCTCCATCTGGATGACCATCGGCCATTGCATAAGATCGACCGCACCATTGCAACATTGAAAAATCATTTGGGTTATCGCCAAATGAAACGCAATCTTGCGCATCAATTCCAAGTCGGGCCGCCATCTTTGCAAGTGTGGTGCCTTTTGAAACGTCGAGCGCGGATATTTCTAAGAGTGAATCATGTGGATTTGAATGTGTAACAGTTACTAAACCTTCAAGTTCTTTTGTTGCAATTGCCAACATCTCATCTGAAGTTAGTTCCTGATCAGAACAACGCGCCAACATTTTGAGTGCAGGAGAACTTATAATTTCTTCAATTTTATCTGTACCTATGTTGTCGATTCCGACATCCCAGCGTGGTACATAAATCTTTTCGCGGTGGAAATAATTATGTGATTCGACTGCAAAAGATATTTGTGGAATTGCTTTACGCAATCTCTTCACAGTCTCTAGCTGTGCATCTACTGGCATCAGCCATTCTTCTAAGACTTTTTCATTCTTGAGGTCATACAACATTGCACCGTTGCCACAAATGGCTTTTCCAATTCCAAATGCTGCTTGAATCTCTGGCATCCAGCGCGGTGGGCGTCCTGTTACATAAAAGATTTCAATTCCCATTGAATGTGCGCGCCTGAAAACATCGATGGTGCGCTGAGATATCTCTCCGTAATGAGCAACAACGGTTCCATCTAGATCTGTAGCAATAAGTTTGGGGCGCTTATTCACACCAACTCAAATCGTTTAGTTCCTAAGAATGGTTGTAGCGCTTCCGGAACATTGACACTTCCATCAGCGTTTTGATGGTTCTCGAGAATCGCAACAATCATGCGGGGAATTGCAACAAGTGTTCCGTTGAGTGTTGCAACTACTTTTGTGCCATCGCTATCTTTGAAACGAATGTTGAGGCGACGTGCCTGAAATTCTGCACAGTTAGATGTACTTGTCACTTCGCGGTATGCCTTCTGCGTAGGAATCCAGGCTTCAATATCAAATTTACGATTAGCACTAGAGCCAAGATCACCTGATGCAACATCGATTACTCTGTATGGAATCTCCATTGCATTGAGGAAATCCTTCTCCCATTGCAGTAAACGCTTGTGTTCTTCTAGCGCTTGATCTGGATGACAGAAAGAGAACATCTCTACTTTATCGAATTGGTGAACACGAATAATCCCGCGTGTATCTTTTCCATACGTTCCCGCTTCGCGACGGAAACATGTTGAATATCCGGCATAACGTAATGGAAGTTTTTCTGCTGGTAACACTTCATCCATGTGATACGCAGCAAGTGGAACTTCGCTAGTTCCCACTAAGTACATTCCATCTTTTTCTAAGTGATAGACATTTTCTGCTGCTTGGCCAAGAAAGCCAGTGCCTTCCATTGCTGGAGGATTTACTAACACTGGTGGAATCACAGGAGTGAATCCCGCTTTTACAGCAGATGAAATTGCATAGTTCACTAATGCGAATTCAAGAAGTGCGCCGACACCGGTGAGGTAGTAAGAGCGTGAGCCTGAAACTTTTGCACCACGCTCGGTATCAATCGCGCCAAGGAGTTTTCCTAGTTCCACATGATCTTTTGGTTCAAAGTTACTGAATTCGCGAGGTGTGCCAACATGTTCAAGAACTACAAAATCTTCTTCTTTTCCTATGGGCGCATTTGGATCTAAAATATTTGACAGCTGGAGTGCCACTGCTTGCGTTTGCGCTTCAAGCTCAGCCCTTTTTGCATCAGCGCTCTTTACTTTATTTGCTAATTCTTTAGCGCTTTCGAGTAATTTTGTTTTTTCGTCGCCTTTTGCCCCGCCAACTGATTTAGATAGTGTGTTTTGCTCTGCTCGCAATAATTCAAATTCATTGATTGCAACTCTACGTTTTTCATCAATTGCAATAACTTGATCTACAAGGCTTACATCTTCTCCGCGACCTTTTTGTGAAGCGCGAACTACATCAGGATTCTCGCGTAAGAATTTGATGTCGATCATTTATTTGACCTTTTCTCGCGGGTACGAACCTAGGAATCTAATATCTTCACAACGCTGACGAAGGCTCGCTACCGCTTCTGCAACTGGTGCATCGTTGATATGGCCCTCAACATCGATAATGAAATGGTAATGCCCAAGTTCGCGCCCAGTAGGGCGACTCTGAATAAAAGTTAGGTTGACATCACGCTTAGCAAACTCGGTCAAAATTTCTAGCAGCGCACCAACGTGATCGATCCCAATAAAGATTGCCAGTGAGGTGCGGTCCAGACCGGTTCGAGGCGGAACTGTTCCTGGCTTTGATACCAAAACAAATCGAGTAATCGCTCCATCGTTATCACCAATATTGTCGGCGATTATTGTCAGACCGTAGTGAGCTGCTGCAACTGGGGCTGCGATCGCGGCATCGAATTCGCCGCGTGAAATTGATTCAGCTGCTGCCGCTGTTGACGCGGTTGGGATTATTTCAGCACCTGGATAATTCAGTGCTACATATGTACGGCACTGCGCTTCAGCATGTGGGTGTGTAGCAATTCTTTTTATATCGGTTGTGCCATGTTTTATCATCAAAGCGAAGGAGACAGGCAAGGTTACTTCAGCAACGATTGTGAGTGGTTCACCCGTTGCTAGCTCATCGAGTGTGCGAGCGACAACACCTTCGACGGAATTCTCAATCGGGACCAAGGCAAAGTGCGCGTTGCCTTCGCGCACTGAATTGAGAGCAGCAGTCACATTTGCGTATGGTTTGAGTGAATCGTTTGCAGAAGTGATCTTTTTTAGTGCCGCCTCAGTAAAGGTGCCTTTTGGTCCTAAGTATCCGTATGTTCCCACTGACTAATGATACCCGAGTACTTCGCGTGCACGTGACGGGGTATTTGTAATTAGAACTTTGACCTTATTGCGCTCACAAAATTGCATATCTTCATCTTTATCGACAGTCCAGACAAATAAATCACGAGATTCGCTCATATATGTTGAATCTTCTCTCAACATTTGAATGCTCGGTCCTAAGTTTTTTGCTGATGAAAAGCGGCGCATTAATCGAGAATGGCTTGGATGAAGCAGTGCGACTGTATTTTGGTGTGGCGCAATCTTCTTGATTTGCTCGATTGCTAACCATGAAAAAGACATAATCGAAATTGTTGGCAAGTTCTTTTCTTGAGAGAGTAAATCAAGAACTATTTTCTCAATCGCGTTTCCACTGGGAACGGGATGTTTCGTCTCTATCGCTAACTCTTTTTTATTATTCTTGGCAAGTACTAATAATTCTTCAAGAGTTAGTACTTCTGGATACTCCCTTCGGATCTGGGCATATTTCAAATCTGCAATCCTGCCCGAAACGCCCGCGCATCGTTTGAGATCCGAATCATGCCAAAGCAGGGCCACATTATCTTTTGATAGACGCACATCGCATTCAAATCCATCTGCACCTTGAGCGATAGCGCCGTTATAAGCGCGCAATGTGTGCTCGGGAAAATCCTTTGAGGCTCCGCGGTGGGCGTAGATTTTCATATGCAAGATTAGCACCGTTAGGCTTACCTCTATGAATGGCAAAGGTACGCAATACTTTTTTGAAAGTTCTGCGCGCTCTGTTCTTGGATTAGTTCGAGAAGGTAATGAAGATTCAGGATTCACATCAGCAAAATTGATTGCAGTTGCTGATGGCATGGGCGGTCACGCGGGCGGAGAAGTTGCTTCACGTATTGCAATAAAGACATTGGCCTCACTCACTTCTGTTTTATCTAGCACTGAAATTGATACAGACTCTATTGAAGATCTTTTACAAAACTCTTTACACACTATTGATAGTGAGATTGGTGAGCATGCACGCGAAGCAATTGAAGTGCGTGGCATGGGTACGACACTGACAGCGCTATTGCTCTACGGTGAGAAAGTTGCTCTCTTACATGTTGGTGATTCCCGTGCTTATCGCTTGCGTGGAAATGAGTTAGAACAATTGAGTTGCGATCACACGGTTATGCAAGAGCTCTTAGACCAAGGCGCAATTACTCCCGCCGATATACGCGACCATCCACAACGTTCGGTGCTCACTCAAGCACTCATGGGTGATGGCAATGTAACACCGGTTTTACAAATTTATGATGTGAAGGTCGATGATCGTTTTATTCTTTGTAGTGATGGGTTATCTAGTGTTCTCAGTGATAAAGAGATGAAAACTTTCTTGAAAAAGAAGTCAGCCAATGAATCAATTAGTGCGCTCATTGATGCGACTTATATCAATGGCGCACCTGACAATATTTCTATAATTATTGCTGACATCGTTTCTTCAAGTGAAGTATCAACGCACTTTATTGGGGCTGCGCAATGATGAATCTAACTTTGGGTGGCCGTTACGTTCTGGGCGAAATGATTGGCACGGGCGGAATGGCTGATGTTTACAGAGCCCATGATCAACGCCTTGCTCGCGAGGTAGCTGTAAAAGTATTGCGTAGTGACCTTGCGCGCGATCCTTCATTTGTGGCTCGTTTTCGCAAAGAAGCATTTGCTGCAGCCGGATTAAACCATCCAGGAATTGTTGCTGTGTATGACTCTGGTGAAGAACCTGCGCCATACATAGTTATGGAATTAGTTTCTGGACATACATTGCGCGACCTCATTCATCGTGGTGAGCGCATACCGCTTGCTCGTGCGTTAGAAATTGGTGAAGGAATTCTTGCCGCTTTGGAATATTCACATGAGCGCGGGATTGTGCACCGGGATATAAAACCTGCCAACATCATGATCACTGATCAAGGCGATGTTAAGGTTATGGATTTTGGAATTGCACGCGCGCTCGATGATTTAGGTGCAACACTTACTAGCACATGGAATATTGTCGGAACCGCACAATATTTATCTCCTGAACAAGCATTGGGTGAAATTGCAGATGCTCGTTCTGATATTTATTCCACGGGTTGTTTGTTATACGAAGTTCTAACAGGCCAGCCACCATTTACTGGTGATACACCTGTCTCTATCGCCTACCAGCATGTATCGGGTGAATTAGCGCTACCAAGTAAAATTTCACCAACGTTGCCTGAAGATATCGACATACTTTTATCGGTAGCACTAGCCAAAAAGGCAGAAGATAGATATCAATCTGCTGGTCTGATGCTCGATGATTTATTCAAAATTCATTCTGGTGAAACCGTCACAACAAAGATAGTAAAAAAACCAATAAACCGCCGCACATTATTTAGTCTCATCGTGGCCTCTATTTTGGTTGTAGCCGTAGCTGGAGCAGGTTTATTTGCTTCGCGCCCAGGTGAGCCATCTGTTGGAAATGAAATTCCGAATGTTGTTGGCCTTACTGAAAATGCTGCTCGGGCATTGCTCTCTGATTATGTTGTTACCGTTACAAGAGCGCACGATTCTCGTATCCCGAAAGATCGTGTCGCTAGCCAAATTCCTTTAGCAACCACAAGAGCAAAATCTGGTTCTGGAGTCGTGCTTACTATTTCTGATGGCCCTGGAGATTCAATTGTTCCCACCGACTTAGTTGGCTTATCTCTTCTTGATGCACGCGCGTTATTAACTTCTGTGGGCTTAGTCGTTTCGCGTACTGAAGCAATTCCTTCCGATGAAGCCCAAGGAACTGTTTTGAAAGTTACACCCGAGCCTGGTTCGACAATTACTGCTGGTAGTGGCGTTGTTCTGCAGATTGCAAGCGGTGAGGTTGAAGTTCCTAATCTCATTGGTATTGATGGCATACAAGCAAAAACGCTTTTGGTACAGGCAGGCTTCCTTTTCAATGAGTTAGAAGCAAATGATCCAGAACAACCAACTGGTGTTGTAATTCGTCAAGCACCTGATGGTGGAACAACTCAGACAATTGGTAAGTCAGTAACAATTACAATAAATAAAACGCCGTAATTATTTTTTGCCTACAACTGGCGATAGACCTACAGCTTTGCTTTGTGCATTCTTATCGCCACATTGTGTAAGCCAATTTGCAAGCATCTGATGCCCATGCTCTGTTAGTACTGATTCTGGATGAAACTGCACACCTTCGATTGGAAATTTTGTATGTCGCATCGACATAACAATTCCTGAATCTGTTGAACCTGTAATTTCAATTTCTGGCGGCACCGTATCGCGCTCAACAGCGAGTGAGTGATATCGCGTTGCAGTAAATGGCGAAGGAAGATCTACTAATACTCCACCGCCCTGGTGATTTACTTGAGAAGTTTTTCCGTGAAGAAGTTCTGGTGCGCGCGAAACTGTTGCACCAAATGCAACACCAATTGCTTGATGGCCAAGGCAGACTCCGAAGAGTGGAATATTTTTTTCGGCGCAATACTTAATCATCGCTATTGAAATTCCTGCGCGCTCTGGTGTGCCGGGGCCGGGAGAGATCAGAACTCCGTCGTAATTTTTCGCCTCACTGGCTTCTACTTCGTCGTTTCTTACAACTGTGCATTCGGCGCCGAGTTGGGCTAGATATTGCACAAGGTTGTAGACAAAGGAGTCGTAGTTATCGACTACAAGGATTTTGGTCGCCACGCGCTAATTCTCTCCTATCGGCGCTCCTCTCACTCTCCTTTTCATTTGGGGCCAATCTGGTGTAACTTCGCCTTATGCCAAAGTCGAGATTGCGTAAAAAGGTTGTAGAACAGCGCACACACGAGCAAGAAATAGCTGTGCACGCTCCACAAGGTCCACTTGAGAGCCCTGCCTGGCTTGCTCCAACAATGGTGACTGCATTTTTGATTGGTCTTCTCTGGATCGTGACTTTCTATGTCACTCAGACTCGTTTTCCAATCCCAGGTATTGGCGCATGGAACATGATTGTCGGCTTCTCATTTATTGGCGTGGGCTTCTCACTCGCTACGAAATGGCGCTAATTACACGCTTGTAATTCTCCACACCGTGGATAACTTCTGTGGATAAAGTTTTAGCGTCTTTGGCGAAGTAAAAGTGTTGAGGCGATTGCTCCCCCGATAAGTCCCCCGAGGTGTGCACGCCAATCAACTCCACCTAATGCAAATCCAAATGCGAAGTTAATTCCAACAATGACTGCAATAGAGCGAATATCTGCACCAATTTTTCGTCCAACAACTGCCATTGCGCCAAAGAGTCCAAAGATTGCACTGGATGCGCCCACAGATGGTTGATTAGCTGGCGCTAAATAATTCGAAAGGAGTGATCCACTCAATAGTGAGAAGAAAAATATTGCTAGGAATTTCTCTTTTCCAAATGCTGCTTCAATTGGATTTCCTAAAACCATCAGTGCATACATATTAAATCCGAGGTGAAAAATTCCACCGTGTGTGAGTGCGACTGTCAGTAATCGATACCACTCACCTTGCGCAGTTCCATGAACTTGTCCATCGTTTAGGATTGCTTCTTTAATAAGAAATAGTTGTTGCTCTAAATTTGGAATGAGTAGCTGCACCAAGTAAGCAGCACAAATAATTGTGATGAGAACAAGAGTTGCAGAACGCTTCATCAGCGCGAGTTAGATTATTTTACTGTAACGCTATTGATTGTAATTGGCGTTGATGGGCGATCTTGTGGCCCTGTCTTTGCTTTACCAATAGCGTCAACTACAGCCTGGCTCGCAGAATCCTTCACTTCGCCAAAAATGCTGTGTTTGCGGTTCAACCATGTTGTTGGTGCAACAGTAATAAAGAATTGTGAACCGTTAGTTCCTGGTCCTGAATTAGCCATTGCAAGAATGTAGGGACGATCAAAAGTTAGTTCTCCGTGAAATTCATCTGCGAATTTATAACCTGGTCCACCTGTTCCTTGACCAAGTGGATCTCCACCTTGAATCATGAAGCCATCAATAACGCGGTGAAAAACTGTGCCGTCATACAAATTTGCATTTGATTTTTCGCCGGTGCGTGGATCTACCCATTCGCGAGCACCTGTTGCGAGTTCGACAAAGTTTGCAACTGTCTTTGGCGCATGGTTTGGGAAAAGTTCAATAACAATGTCACCCATTGAAGTGTGAAGAGTTGCAGTATTTGTTGACATGATGAACCGCTTTCTATTTATTGTGCGCTCTTTGTCGTCGACGTACTTGTGGAGACCAGGGGAATCGAACCCCTAACCCCTGCCTTGCAAAGGCAGTGCTCTACCAATTGAGCTAGGTCCCCGTGTTGAGCGGGGTGGGCCTAGATGGACTCGAACCATCGACCTCTTCCTTATCAGGGAAGCGCTCTAACCAGGCTGAGCTATAGGCCCGCAATTGCGTTAGACGCAATCACAGAAGCGCAAGGTTACCTTGAACTTTGCGTGAGCCCAAACTCAGGCTCTTACCCTACTGATTTTTCGGGGAAATCTCATCTTCGCTGTTTTTAGTCACTGAAAGCAGGCTCACACCTTCATCGAGATTGACCAATCGCACACCCATAGAGTCGCGACCTGTTTGGCGCACTTCCGCTGCTGGTGTTCGCATCACTGTGCCTGCCGATGTAATTGCTAGTACTTCATCTTCATTACGAAGTACTAAGGCACTCACTAACGATCCTCTGGAATCTTCATCAATCTTTGCAGCTTTAATTCCAATGCCACCTCTGCCTTGGACTCGATATTCATCGATAGGGGTTTTCTTTCCATAGCCCCCATCAGTTGCAGTAAATACAAATGAATCTGTTGCAAGTGAAGTATCTATGCGAGCCATTGTTAGTAACTCATCAGCTTTCTTAAATTTCATTCCAATCACACCGCTAGTTGAGCGCCCCATTGGTCGCAATGATTCGTCATCTACAACAAAACGCAATGACATTCCTTTTCTGGAAACCAGCAGCAACTCATCTCCAACATTCATAAGTGATGCACTTACAACTTCGTCATCATTTTTGAGAGATATTGCGATAAGTCCACCTATACGCGGTGAGTCATATTCACTCAACGGTGTCTTCTTTACGAGTCCACTCTTTGTTGCAAGGACCAAGAATGGTGAAATTTCATAATCTTTTATTGAAAGCACTTGTGCAATTTTCTCTTCTGGTTTGAAGGCCATGAGATTTGCAACATGTTGTCCTCGAGCATCGCGGCCCGCATCTGGTAATTCGTGAACCTTTGATCGGTACACACGTCCCTGATTTGTAAAGAAGAGTAACCAGTCATGTGTTGATGCAACAAAGAAATGATCAACAACATCATCTTCTTTTAGTGCAGCGCCTTTTACTCCTCGTCCGCCACGGCGTTGCGATCTATAAAGATCGGCCATTGTGCGCTTTGAGTAGCCACCGCGAGTAATTGTTACAACTACATCTTGGTCTGGGATTAAATCTTCAGCAGAGAAATCACCTTCACTTGCAACTATTTGTGTGCGGCGTTCATCACCGTATTTTGCAACTAATTCTTCAAGCTCTGTTTTGATTATTTCACGCTGTTTTTCAGGGCTTGCAAGGATTGTATTGAGTTCAATGATGTCAGCCATAAGCCCTTTGTACTCATCATTGATCTTCTGGCGCTCAAGTGCTGCAATTCTGCGCAATTGCATATCCAGAATTGCATTTGCTTGTATTTCGTCAACATCGAGTAATTTCATCAAACCTGTGCGGGCCTCTTCAGGTGTTGTGCTTGCGCGAATCAAAGCAATAACAGCGTCAAGTGCATCAAGTGCTTTGAGGTAGCCGAGAAGAATATGAGCACGTTTTTCTTTTTCAACTAAACGGAATTTTGTGCGGCGCACAATTACTTCTACTTGATGGTCGATATAGAAACGAATAAATTCATCAAGGCGCAGCGTGCGCGGTACTCCATCGACAAGTGCCAACATATTTGCACCGAATGTGTCTTGGAGTTGTGTCTGCTTGTAAAGATTATTGAGTACTACCTTTGGAATTGCTGAACTTTGAAGCACAATAACTAGGCGTTGTCCTAAGCGCTCATTGCCTTCGTCGCGAACATCTGCAATACCTTTGATTTTTCCATCTTTGACAAGCTCTGCAATTTTTAGTGCGAGGTTGTCAGGGTTTACTTGATATGGCAGCTCGGAGATAACTAAACATGTGCGCTTATTTATCTCTTCTACTTGTACAACGGCGCGCATTGTGATTGATCCACGCCCAGTGCGATACGCGCTCTCAATTCCTGTTCGCCCAACAATAAGTGCTTTTGTTGGAAAGTCAGGGCCTTTTACAATCTTTAGTAATTGTGTAAGCAACTCATCTGATTTTGCTTCAGGATGAGCAAGTGCCCAGGCGACACCTTCGCCAATCTCGCGAAGGTTGTGGGGTGGAATATTTGTTGCCATTCCGACTGCAATTCCCGCGCTGCCATTTACTAATAAGTTTGGGAAGCGACTTGGTAGAACTGTTGGCTCTTGTGATCGCCCATCGTAGTTAGGTACAAAATTGACAGTATCTTCATCAATATCGCGCATCATCTCCATTGCTATTGGAGATAGACGAGCCTCTGTGTAACGCATTGCTGCAGCGGGATCGTTACCAGGGGAGCCAAAGTTTCCATTGCCATCAATGAGTGGATAGCGCAGTGACCAGTGTTGAGCTAAGCGAACAACAGTGTCATAAATCGCGCCATCTCCATGCGGATGATAATTACCCATAACGTCACCGACGATGCGAGAAGATTTGTAATAACCCTTATCAGGGCGGTAACCAGCGTCATACATTGCGTAAAGAACACGGCGATGTACTGGTTTCAGACCATCTCTAATATCTGGAAGTGCGCGTCCCACAATAACGCTCATTGCATAATCTAAATAAGAGCGCGCCATCTCCACTTGGAGATCAACTGTTTCGATTCTGTCGAAATCTTTATTTTCATCCATGGTTGTCCCTAGATATCCAAGAATCTAACATCTTTAGCGTTTCGTTGAATAAATGCGCGGCGTTGTTCGACATCTTCACCCATAAGAACTGAGAAGAGATCATCTGTTGCTGCAGCATCTTCAAGAGTTACTCGAACTAATACTCGGTGCTCTGGGTCCATAGTTGTATCCCATAGTTCTTTTGCTGGCATTTCACCTAAACCTTTGAAGCGTTGAATACCATCTTCTTTCGGTAAACGCTTGCCAGCTTCAAGACCGAGTTTGATAAAGCCGTCACGTTCGCGATCAGAGAATGCATATTGAACAGGTTCTTTCCCGCCCCACTTCAATTTATACAAAGGCGGTTGAGCAAAGTAAACATAACCATGTTCGATAAGTGGGCGCATAAATCTAAAGAGAAGTGTGAGTAAGAGTGTTCTAATGTGTTGCCCATCGACATCTGCATCTGCCATCAAAATAATTTTGTGGTAGCGCAACTTTGCAATATCA
>Ga0209442_1001445_pt1 | contig 13486 bp, 17 predicted proteins | sample LauGreSBDMM110DD_2_FD_187565 | JGI IMG/M metagenome (GOLD analysis project Ga0209442, IMG submission 187565) | Freshwater lake microbial communities from Lake Michigan, USA - Sp13.BD.MM110.DD (SPAdes) (version 2) | ecosystem: Environmental > Aquatic > Freshwater > Lake | place: Lake Michigan...
TACCGAAGACGACATTGTGGCTGCAAGTGCTCCAGTGGCTAAGGCTGCTCCAGCACCTGCTCCAGTAGCAAGTGCATCACCATTTGATGATGAAGACGAAGTTGCAGTTGCTACAGCACCAGTTGCTAAACCAGCCGCTGCCGCCGGCGGCAATGCCCAAGACATCTTGGCAATGATTCGTGCAAGACAGCAAAAGTAATCATTGAGTAACACAAACACCGTTTGGTGTTTGTGTTTTATCTATTATAAAGTTATTATGAAATTTTCTTTAGTATTTGAGAATACTGGTGATAGCATACCTTTTAAAGTAGTATACAACCATGAATTGCTTGAATTTTTTGTAGAAAAATCGATTAGCAATAATCAAAATAAATTTTCTGACAATCAAATAATAGCAAAAAATGCCAGCAAAGGTTTAACAGATCTTCACTGGGCGTTATCAAATACCAATGACATTCTTTATGATCTTGTTGGGATTAGTTTCCCGCAATCAGACAATCTAGAAACATACCTAGATCAAAATCTTCTTAACCAGATACACGCTGAATGGGTGTTTTCACAAAATTATAAAGTACAAGTCCATCAATTGAGATTTAGTCAAAATTCTAACTCTGCAAGATTAGGCAATCAATTACATGATCAATTCCCCGATGAAATAGCAGAAACACAATTAGCAGTGGCTATGCAACATCTTGGAAAGATTTTTCCATACGAAGATGTAAATATGGCGGTCCATAGACTGGAATCAATTTTTACTAAACCCATTGAGTTCAGTGCCACTAGCAAGTGGGAAGTATTTGATAATCCATTCCGGAAAACATCCATGATTTCTAATCAAGATCGGATGAATTTTACCTTTGGATATACCTATGTGGGACGACAACTTTATAATAAGTTTGAATATTTTGATATGAATCTTGATTGCAAAGATCATTACAATTATGAAACTTTAGAATATTCGTTTAATCTTAATCTACAACAACCTGAGACTATGGCATTTAGTCCAGAATTTCTAGCATGGTGTAATCGACACAATCAACAACCGATGGCCAATCAAATTCCTGTTGCTAACATGATTGATCTAGATAAACACTTGACTGAGTATCGTAAAATACTTTATAATAACTCACAAGCAAACAATTTTGCCAGCATTATTTTATATTGAAAGAAACTATCATGGGAAAACCATTTGACGTAAGCAAGTTCCGCAAGGAAATTACAAAAAGCATTGACGGCCTTAGTATTGGCTTCAATGATCCTACAGATTGGATCAGTACAGGCAACTATGCCCTGAACTATTTGATCTCCGGTGACTTCAACCGCGGCATTCCGCTGGGCAAAGTCACTGTGTTTGCTGGTGATTCTGGTGCTGGCAAATCATACATCTGCTCAGGCAACATTGTCAAACACGCACAAGAGCAAGGTATCTTTGTGGTGTTGATCGACAGTGAGAACGCACTAGATGAAGACTGGCTCAAAGCATTAGGCGTTGACACTGGCCCAGATAAACTGCTCAAGTTGTCAATGGCCATGATTGATGATGTTGCTAAAACAATTTCCACATTCATGAGTGACTACAAAGCCCTACCAGACGGCGAACGTCCCAAGGTCATGTTTGTTATTGACTCCCTGGGCATGCTGTTGACACCCACAGACGTTAACCAATTTGATGCAGGCGAAATGAAAGGTGACTTGGGTCGTAAACCCAAAGCACTCACAGCACTTGTTCGTAATTGTGTAAACATGTTTGGTAGTTACAATGTTGGCCTGGTATGTACCAATCACACATACGCAAGCCAGGACATGTTTGATCCAGATGATAAGATCTCGGGTGGTCAAGGCTTTATCTATGCATCAAGTATTGTGGTTGCTATGAAAAAGATGAAACTCAAAGAAGATGAGGATGGCAACAAAGTATCTGAAGTAAACGGCATTCGTGCTGGTTGCAAAGTTATGAAAACACGCTATGCCAAACCATTTGAAGGTGTGCAAGTCAAGATTCCTTACACAACAGGTATGAGCCCTTACTCGGGTCTTACTGATTTGATTGAGAAAAAAGGACTTCTTAAAAAAGAAGGCAACAGTCTTGTGTTTACCACCAGTGCTGGAGAGATCATCAAGAAGTTCCGCAAAGGTTGGGAACGCAACGATGACTCGTGCTTGGATGTTGTGATGAAAGACTTTGGTAATCAGAAGGCAGAGGTAACTACAGTCGAGGAGGATGCAGAATGAGCGAAGTAGTAGCAAGTGAAATTTGGGGCGAACTCAAACGTTTTGTAAACACAGTGGATCGTGCAGAGGCTGCAGAAACTGTGGTGCAGATCTTGATGGACAATGATTCAGACGTAGAAGATATCCGCAATGCCTTCAAGGGCGATTCGGATATCAAACGTGCGCTAACCGCATATCTTGACAACGACAAAGATTATGTTGACGAAGAAGATGCCGATGAAGACGAAGACTTTGATGACTTTGATGACAAAGACTGGGAAGACTAATGTCCTCAAAATACTTCCCTATTGACTCGGAAACTAGTTGTAGGTCAAAATGGTCTTGGAGCACATTATATCTAAATCAAGGGACCACTTCTTCGTGTCATAGGGCCAGTACATCGATTATACCAGAAAAATTTGAAGACTTCCATAACACTCCTGTCAAAGTAAAAGACAGGAGTGTGATGCTACAGTCTCTGTGGCCCGGTAATGGTTGCGAATATTGTCGGGATATTGAACACAGTGGTGGTATCAGTGATCGTATGTTTCAAAATCAAATTCCAGAGGTATACCCTAAAGAACTTGATCAAGACAATACGTTAATTACAGTTAATCCTGTGGTGTTAGAAGTGTTTTTTTCTAACACCTGTAATCTATCATGCATCTATTGCAATGCAAAAGTTAGTTCATCAATCCAGGCCGAAAATAAAAAGTTTGGGGGTGCAATTCTTCCTGAATTAGATTTTGAATACATTGATAACACATATCACGAGCTTGTTCCAAAGTTTTGGTCATGGTTTGAAACAAATAGTCTATCGTTACAACGATTACAAATTTTAGGTGGTGAACCTTTCTTACAACCCGACGTATTGAAGTTGATTGAATATTTCGAACAACATCCTCACCCGAATCTAGAGTTTAATTTAGTTACCAATCTTATTTTGCCAACCAAGGTTATAGAACCTATATTGGAAAAACTAAGAGATTTAAAACAACAAAATAAACTAAAACGAATTGATATCCAGGTCAGTATTGATTGCTGGGGTCAGTCACAAGAATACATAAGGCATGGATTCTCATTAGATATTTTTGATCGTAACATGGAGTTGTTAATCAACACGTCAGCATTTCGAATTGGTCTATTGTCGACTATAACTTCACTGTCAATTCCCAGTATGCCAGAGTTAGCACAAAAGTACAATCAATGGTGTACAAAACAAAAAATATTTTGGTACATGCACTTGGTTCTGCCTAATAACAGAAGTGTGTTTGATCCCGCTATGTTTGATTACTCTGTATTTGACTCTAGCTTGGAATCAGTGTATAATTTATTACCCAAGGAAACTTGGGACGACAAAACAACACTTGAGAGTTTTAATGGCATTGTGTCAAAACTAAAAACGAATTGCAAAACTGATCTTAGCAGACAACACGGTCTATTACAATATCTTGATGCCAACGATCACAGAAGAAAAACCAAATGGAAAGACATTTTTTCTTGGCTAACAATAGGATAACACATGTGGTATAGTAAAGTTACTGCCAATCTTGGACTCATACCAGACTTCATACAACATTACGAGAATGAATTGGATCTGGCCAAACGAGATTGCAAAATTGGTGGTATAGTAGAAAAAAACATCACTGCATTGCCGGGTATCACAGAGCATAGATTCAATCAATTGCAAGAGATCGAGGCTGTATTAAATTTTCTTAACATTCAACTGCGCAAGATTCGGCGCAAACACTTTCAAAAATATTTGGAAGGATATGCCAGAGCCTTGACCAGTAGAGACGCTGAGAAATATGTTGATGGTGAGGACGAAGTTATTGATTATGAAACTATCATCAATGAAGTAGCGTATCTACGAAATCGTTGGTTAGGTATCATGAAAGGTCTTGACACCAAACAATGGCAAATGGGCCATGTGGTACGATTACGTACTGCTGGCATGGAAGATATACAAGTTTAAAGGAATCAATGAGTTATCTATTTACAAGTGAAAGTGTGTCAGAGGGTCACCCAGACAAAATAGCAGACGCTATCAGCGATGCTGTATTGGATTTGGTCATGACCAAACAAGACACAACATTACGATGTGCATGTGAGACATTGGTCACTACTAATCGTGTTATTGTAGCAGGCGAATACAAAGGCATATTACACGCCGAGGAAGTTGATAGTGCAGTTCGCAAGGTTATTAAAGATGTTGGGTACGAACAAGCAGGATTCAACTGGCAAACAGTAGAGATCACAAATTTGTTGCACGGACAAAGTGCCGACATTGCACTGGGAACTGACACATTTGGTGCAGGCGATCAAGGCTTAATGTTTGGGTATGCCTGCAATGAAACCGATGCACTCATGCCTAGCGCAATTTATTGGAGTCATAAGATTGTAGAACATCTTGCCAAATTACGCAAAAATAATGACCTAGCGTGGTTGGGCCCAGATGCAAAAAGTCAAGTAACATTTGAATACAACGATGACGGCTCCCCAACACGTATTGCCAAGGTGGTATGTAGTACCCAACACAGCGACAACATGCCTATCAGCGTTGTGCGAGCCGCAGTTGAAGAAGTAATCCGTAGCGTATTACCAATGAGATTAATAGATGACCAAACTGAATTCTTTATTAACCCTACTGGTAGATTTGTTATTGGTGGCCCTGATGGCGATACTGGGCTTACTGGCCGTAAGATTATTGTTGATACTTACGGTGGCTATAGTCCTCATGGTGGCGGAGCCTTCAGTGGCAAAGATCCTACTAAAGTGGATAGGAGTGCTGCCTACTTGACACGTTGGATTGCCAAGAACATTGTGGCAAGTGGTCGGGCTGATTGGGCCACCGTACAGATCAGTTATGCTATTGGACTGTCTCAGCCCATGAGTTTTTACGTAGAAACTGCCAATGCCAGCCAAGGCCGAGAGTTAACTAAGTGGATACAAGACAACGTTGATCTAACTCCTCGGGGCATTATTGAACGATTTGATTTGTTCCGCCCTATCTACAGCTCAACCACCAACTATGGTCACTTTGGCAAAGATTATTTGCCCTGGGAAAAAACAGACCTGTTCTGATACTGTGTTTAAATAACAGTATGAAAATTGTTATAGTCACAGGGGGTTTTGACCCCATCCACTCCGGGCACCTTGCCTACTTTCAGGCAGCAAAACAACTAGGAGATAAACTTGTAGTTGGACTCAATTCAGATGAATGGCTTACTCGTAAAAAAGGCAAGCCATTCATGCCTATGAGTGAACGCTTTGCACTAGTTAGTGCTTTGAGTATTGTAGACGAGGTTGTTGTTTATAACGACAATGACGGATCAAGCTGTGACGCAATCCAACTAACAAAGCAACGTTACCCTAATGATCAAATCGTATTTGCCAACGGAGGCGATCGCACAAAGGATAACATTCCTGAAATGGTGTTTGATGATGTGGAGTTTGTGTTTGGGGTCGGCGGCGAAAACAAAATGAACTCCAGTTCGTGGATTTTAGAAGATTGGAAGAAACCCAAGACTACTCGTGCCTGGGGATACTATCGTGTGTTGCACGAAGTAGGCAATCATGTTAAACTCAAAGAACTTACCGTGTCTCCCAAAACTTGTTTGAGCATGCAACGACATGACAAACGTGCAGAATTTTGGTTTGTGGCCGAAGGAGAAGCAACGGTTTATACAGTGGACCCACACAGCACAGATCGTGATTTAATGGCAAGTCCTGCTCGTCACCAAAGCACATGGATCAAGCTCAATGAATGGCACCAGTTATGCAACGAAACTGACCAACCTCTCAAGCTGATTGAAATTCAATACGGTGAAAATTGTGTAGAAGAAGACATTGAACGTCGATGAAAGCCATACCAGTCTACGTTGGCTATGATCCAAGAGAAGCCATTGCTTTTCACACCTGTGCCAACTCAATCATAAGACATGCATCAAAGCCTGTGGCTATTATTCCTGTAGCCCTGAACCTGTTTCGAGACTACGAAGAAACACACACCGACGGGTCAAATCATTTTATCTACACACGTTTTCTAGTACCACACCTGCAAGACTACACAGGTTGGGCCATATTCGTTGACGGCGACATGATTGTGCGTGATGACATTGTCAAGTTATGGGAATTACAGAATCCCTATATGGATGTGATGGTGGTCAAACATGACTACCAAACACGCATGCCTGTAAAATATCTAGGAGCAAAGAATGAAGACTATCCTCGAAAAAATTGGAGTAGTGTTATTTTGTGGAATTGTAATTCTTTTCCTAACAGGCGACTTACTCCCCAGTTCGTCCAGCAATCCACAGGCAGTGAGCTCCACCGCTTCTCGTGGCTAGATGATGACCGTATTGGTGAACTGCCGCCTGAATGGAATTGGTTGCCTGACGAATACGGCATTAATAAGAATGCAAAACTGTTGCACTATACATTAGGCACGCCTTGCTTTCAAGAGTTTGCTGACACACCTCAAAGTGACGAGTGGCATAGAGAACGTATCCTAACTGAGTATTGTTTGCAAAGGACTATAGAATGATGGACTGGGAACAACAAGACGAGTCTGGCCCTAATTTACCAGTTCCTTTAGAAATGCACGAGTTAGATATGGTCACAGATCCTATCAAAAGTATTTTTAGAGATATATTAAAATGGCGAGTGGATCCTGATGGGCATTATTACGGTACCAGCATTGACTATCTTGTAGATCAAATTAAATTATTAAACACAGGAAATGTAGCAGCCGTATCAAGCGATGACAAGGATTTCAAGTACAAGGAAAAAGGAAAAATGTACGATCCAATTTTGCAAAGTTTTATACAAGGATGCGGTGGTAGACTAAGCACCTGGAAACGAGAAGAAAACACATCAACGCCTGTGGTGTTACGTGGCATTACTAGACGCAAAGAAATGATTGCATGCCGCGAGGCTAATAGAACTTTTTATTATATTGACACAGGATATTTTGGTAATGGTAAGAAAAAAACCTATCACAGAATCACTCGCAATGATGTACAATACTTTGGAAACATAATAGAACGTCCTGCGGATAGATTTGCCGCTACAGGAGTACAATTAAAAAAATTTCGCCCTGGCACAAATATTTTGCTAGCACCGCCTAGCCAGAAGTTATTAAATTTGTACAATATTGTGTTAGAAGATTGGTTAGAGCAAACTCAATCAGAAATAAAAAAACATACCGATCGACCTATTGTGGTTCGTACTAAACAAAGTCGTACAGCTAGACTTGTTGATGATACAATGGAGATGGCTCTTGACCTCGATGTACATTGCTTGGTAACATTTTCCAGCATTGCTGCCACAGAAGCATTGCTATTAGGCAAACCAGCTATAACATTGGGACCTAATGCAGCCAGCCCATTGTGCCGTCATTACATTGCTGATATTGAAAATCTGTACATACCAACTCTTGACGAAGTAGAAGCATGGGCTCGACACCTTGCATATTGTCAGTTTACTGAACCAGAAATGCGCAATGGCACAGCTTGGCGAATACTAAATGACCGTTGATGTAGTTGTATATGTTAGTAGTGTAGCAAATCCGCGGAAACATCCCAGGAAAATTGCTTGTTTGGAAAGTTTTGCCGCTGGTGTTACAGCAACTGGTCACAAAGTGCATATTGAGTGGGATTTTAAATATCGACCTAGTCAGTTAGCAGTGATTCTGGGATGGGCTACTACCAACGTTGGAGGACCAAACATTGCATTACGCAAACAAATTATTGCCGAGCAACACCGCTTGGGATTTAAAACAATGTGCATTGACGCCAGTTGCTTTAAATATCTTGATGATACTGGTACCTATCTCAGATATAGTTTAGGCGGTCCGTTTTATGATCGTGCTGAGTATGCAAACAAAAATAGCGGCCCCGAAAAGTGGCAAGAGATTAGCCAACAACTATCTTTACAACTGACACTACCACAGGTCAACAACGGGCATGTATTAATATGTATGCAACGTGATGGCGGATTTTCGATGAAGTCTTTAAATCCAATTGCATGGCTAGATGCAAAAATCAAAGAAATACGACTTCATACCTCAAGAGCAATTGTTATACGACCGCATCCAAATGCCTATGAGATGAAGGACTTTAAACAGTATGCGATGTCACACTATAGAAAACAATGGAATGTAACTCTAATAGATCCCAAGCATAGTAAACTAACTGATAATTTAGTTGGAGCCCATTCAGTAGTGCTGTTTAACAGTTCAGCAAGTGTAGCGGCAGTATGTGCTGGAATACCTGTGTTTGCCGATGATTCCAGCTGTGTAAGTTGGGCCGTGGCAAATAAAAATGTATCTAGCATTGAATCGCCGACAACTTTTGATCGCCAGCAATGGATTCAGGACCTAGCTGCCGCACACTGGTCAGATGCCGATGCCCGTGCCGGTAAAGTATACCAGAAGTTTATACCTTTTCTACAATGACATCGTAGTTGTGGCCGATAACCCAGGCCCATTTGTCTGATTTGTCAAACACACTAATTTCTTCCCAGATAATTCGAACACCCATTTCAGTTTCAACCTTGTGTCTCCACCACTCGGGTAATTCCACAATCAAATGAGCGTTGCGTCCATCTGGCAATTTCTTCTTGGCAGGGTAGCAGGCAATTCTAAAAAACCCACAACGTTCAATCTTGCTGCCAATCATATGTAGAGTCTTGTCAAGATGCACTGGTTCGACATGTTCTAATGCATCAGTGCTGACCACAGCATCGAATGTTCTGTCAGGCAACACCGAGAAGTCGGGATTTCCAGGGTCATACCCTTGAGTAAACATAGCAGGATGAAACTCATTGATGCCGGCAATTAGTGCTCCTTTGCCACACCCAAAGTCTAATAGACTTGTGGGTTGGTATTGATTGATAAATTTTTCAACAATTTTGTAAGCCTTGGCGCCATTGTTAAATTTACCCCGGGCGTGCATGCGGTTTAGTTGTTTTTGATATGCTTTGTCTATTAGCGTCATATTATTTCCATCCCATAATCCAGTCATCTTTGACTTGGTCTAGTTTGTGCATTCCAAAAGATTCTAACAACCCAATGGCAGCAAATTGTCCGTAATCTTTTGAATACATGTCGTGTGGTTTTTGTTCTACTACAACCACAGGACGCCATTGTCGGATAGTTTGCTCTGCGCCTTGTATCACACGATACTCAAAACCTTCACAGTCCATTTTAATATAGTCTACATTATCAATGTACAGATTGTCTAGTTTGACCACGGTAGTATCACCAGATCCGATGCTGGTAGGATCTATGTGAGTGTGCCCAGTATTGCCTTCAGTTATGTTCATACGTGCTGTAGTGTCCTGATCGCCCAAGGCCATGGGACTGATAAAAAAGTTTTTACCAGAAACATTCTTTTGCAAGCACTCTCTAAACAGTGGCACTGGCTCAAATGCAATCACACGTTCAAACTTTGACACAAGCGAACGACTCCACAACCCCACATTAGCACCAATATCTATGCCGGTTCTAAACTGGGTGACATAAGTCAAACTCTTGTTTCTAACTTGGTACTGATATTCAGCAGGTCCTCCCTTGCTGATACTCTTGTTGAGCATTTGTGGGAAGTGTGTTTCCGTATCTGGGAACCACCATCCGTGGCTTTCATACATCGTAAGTCTCCTGTAATATTCTAAGTGCAGTACCATTGGCCAATTCAGCATTAGAGAACTGGCAGTAAGCAAGATGCGATAACCACAGTTCAAGTTGATTCCTGTCAGGATACCATGGTGTGTCAATTTTAGCAAGGTCAGTGTTGGCCACTGGCAATGCGGCATTACTTGGTGCTAGCACAAATGCCGGTACCCCAGCTAATATACTTTCTGTAGCCGCAATTGAATTAAATGTAACCACAGCATGCACATCGGTTAGTGCTGATTCTAAGCTATTGGACACTCGTGTTTGTCGGCTGGGATTTCTTTGTCTAATTTCAACTGGACGGTCAGTGTGTTGTTTTATTGTTTCAACAGTGGCGTGTAACCATTCGTCAAGTTTGATATCGTAAAATATACAAGGCTTCTCATCTGGGGCGGCAATTAGAATTTTTCGGCCATTCTTTTTTGGTGCCAGCAGGCTTAGTCCAAGACGATGCCATCGATCTGGTGGACGCTTGATCACAGTGTTATGCTGTAGGTTATTTGGTACAATCCTATGCCAGATTTTATCGCCACGTGGATTTTTAACATAGCGGCGATTGCCAAGATAACCTGAATCTATGTACAAGAAATCTCGTTTATCTTCCCAACACTGTTTGATAATCTTGTGCTTCATAATACCACGAATCACCAAGGGATCCTGGCTACTGTTATAATCCCAGGTCTCTAATTCAGTAGGTGTGGCACCGCAACCGCGAGCAAACATTTCCATGTACTCATCGTTGTTGTTTTTGTTGAGAAAAATCCAATTCATTGCCAGTATGCTTCTGTTCTTGCGACTTTGAGATCACTAGCAAGACTACGTCCTGTATTTTTTCTAGCACCTTTCAAATGATCTAACCATGCACCCCAGGCAGAATTAATCAAAGGATGCCCTTCACCTGTGATCAAGTGACTTGACCAATCCAATTCAGTCAACGTGCTACTACGACGCACAGCATCAAACACAAATGAGTCGTGCCACTCGTCTAGCTTGAAGATGCCATTTTCTGCATCATCGTACGCTTGCTGGAACTTGTTTAGAAATAGTTTGGTAGCAGGACTACCCAAGTTCATGGCATACAATCCACACTCGCTAAACTTTCCACGACGTCCCAAGAAACATAGATCTGTTTGTTCTGGACATAGCTTGGCAATATCTCCCGTGGTAATCGTGCTATGGCATATGGTATCTGCATCCATCCATAACAACCAGTTTGACTGAGTAGTTTTGGCACAGTGGAATACGGCATACACCTTGTGCGAAAATCTCACAGCGTCCCATTTGAATCCTTTGCCAGCATCCTTGCGTTTGCTTCTTACTGGATCCTGACTGACATCACCATTGGCTTTGGGAACACCACGCCAAGTATTTTTAAACGCAACCAACTCTGGGCTGACAGATTCTAGGTCATGCACAACCAAGTTGGGTGCTGATTCAGCTACATCACATCCTTCGGCATACACAACCAATTGAACTTCTTCGGGCCAGTTTTGCAAAAAGGTTTGTATCATGCGCCGGCCATACTTCTCATAACCGCTGGCATTAAAAGTGGTACATACAGTATATTTCATCAAAAATACTTATGATTAAAAACATAGCATATTATCCTTTGCAACGTGCCCTAAATGGTGGTCCTCCTATGAATGCCATGCTTAGTGCTTTGCGTGATGCCGGAATAGAAACACAAGAGTGCAGTCGAGATTCAGATGCTGTACTCATATGGTCAGCACTGTGGTCTGGCAGAATGGCAGCCAACCAGGCAGTATATAGACATTACCGGGCTCAAGGCAAGCCTGCAATCATCATTGACATTGGTGCATTGCATCGTGGCACAACATGGAAGGTTGCAGTAAACAACATCAATGCCACAGGCTACTATGGACACTTAGACAATCTAGACTGGAACCGTCCCCGGAAGATGAATTTAAAACTAGGCACTCTTGCAAATCCAAAATCACACATTGTGATTGCGGCACAGCACACACAAAGCGAACAATTGGCAGGGGTTGATCTAGATCAATGGATACGGTTGCAAATACAACTGTTAAGAAATAACACAGACAGACCTATACACATCAGACCGCATCCTCGATGTAGCATTAACACAGCAGGACTAACAGGAGTTAAAATTGAATCACCCAGCAGAGTATCCAACACTTACGATACATTTGACTTGGGACTAGATTGCCATGCCATAGTAAACTACAATTCAGGACCGGGCATACAAGCGGCCATAGCAGGTGTGCGCCCCGTAGTTGAGATGAGTAGTTTAGCGTATCCTGTTGGGGTTGGCCTTGCTGATATAGAACAACCTTACACAACCAACCGAGACTTATGGCTTGCACAAATCAGTCATACCGAATACACTGTGCCAGAATTAGAACAAGGCTTATGGCTAAGAAGAATAGAATCAGCACTGGCATAACTGACTGTGCCTGTGTGATACACAGCACCGGATACGACTGGACCTATGTTGAACGGTTGTACAACATGCTGGAACGTAACTTGCCTGGAGGCCTACGTTTTCATGTGTATACAGAACACGACCGTAGTGTGCCTCCGTACATGGTCAAGCACATACTAGAAGACTGGCCTGGGATCGCTGGTCCAAAGAAATCATGGTGGCACAAACTGCAGGTGTTTAACCCAGACCATCATGAAGGCAATTTGCTTTACTTTGACCTTGACACTGTTGTTGTTCGTGATGTAAGTTGGATTACTCAATTAGATTCCACCTATCTCTGGGGCATTAGAGATTTTAGGCATTTACAAAATTCCAAAATTAACACTCTGAACTCCAGTGTCATGTGGTGGAATGTCAAACATCATGCATGGATATGGGAAAAGTTTAAAAATAATGACATTGCCAAACTGTCAAGACAGTACCCCGGAGATCAAGATTACTTGTATGCAACACTTGGGCACAACAGAATTCGTTACTTTGATGATGCACAATTGAAAAGTTGGCGGTGGCAGTGCTTTGACGGCGGCTACGACTTTCAGTATAGAAAGCACAGAGCACCAGGACAAGGCACACTGATTGACGGTAATACTTCTGTTTTAGTATTTCATGGCAACCCCAAACCCCACAAAATTAACGACAAAGTAGTACAAGACCTTTGGAAATAAACGGTTGACCAATAATTCCCAATTTGCTACAATAGAAGTATTGTAAGAAATAAGGAGTCCAAAATGGGTTACAAGGTTGTTGACACTACAGACATGATGCGCACCAAGTACGAGCCACGTAAAGGACTGGAAGGTCCGTTCAACTTCTCAGGCCAAGTGTTGTATTATGACAACAAAGAGGGCGCCTACTACGATCCCACTACAGATTTCTACGTTTCCAAAGAGGAAATGGACATTATTAACCAGCGTTTTTACGAAGTGCTTAAAAAATAAGCAGTTTTGTTGTAAAAAAGCCACATTTTACCATTTGACCAATAATTCCCAAACTGCTATAATACTTGTATAGTAATTAAAAAGGAGCCAGAGATGCAGATAGCCACAGCAATTGCCCAACTCAACAAAGAACAAGAGTTTTTGGGCATGGGATTTTTAGAACTCTTGCAAGACATTCAAAAGAATGGTGCAATGGTC
>Ga0209442_1001453_pt1 | contig 13450 bp, 7 predicted proteins | sample LauGreSBDMM110DD_2_FD_187565 | JGI IMG/M metagenome (GOLD analysis project Ga0209442, IMG submission 187565) | Freshwater lake microbial communities from Lake Michigan, USA - Sp13.BD.MM110.DD (SPAdes) (version 2) | ecosystem: Environmental > Aquatic > Freshwater > Lake | place: Lake Michigan, USA...
ACCACGAATACCACGGCAAGGGCCTCGGGAAGCGCGTCCTACGTGAACTCCTCACCCGAGCCGAGGCTCTAGGGCATAAATCCGTCATCGCCCGTATCTCCGGCGAACAGGCCGCCAGTTTAAAGCTTCACGAAGCCTGCGGGTTCACGCATGCCGGCCTACTTAAAGGCGTCGGCCACAAGTTCGGCCAAGACCTTGATTGCGCCTACATGCTTAAATCGCTGCGGAAGCCCTAACCTTGACACCCGCAGAGCAAGCCCTTTGCTCGACCTCTTGTTAGTCGCTCAGGTGGTGGAATGGCAGACACGCTAGATTCAGGTTCTAGTGCCCATAAAGCGTAAGGGTTCAAGTCCCTTCCTGAGCACCCTTTTCTCCACCCGTCCTCCTCCCGAGGCGGGTGCGAGAGGGCCTACCCGCCCCGCTCGTTTAGATGCAAGCGGTGCAGGATACGATGCAGGATCGGCGCGATGAGGATTGAAAAGGTCGTCAGGAAAGCCACGCCGCTGAAGAGCGCATAGGCCGAAGCAAAGAGCTTTGCCGCATCGCTCGGCATCGGCGAAACGGGCCCCATGCCCGTGAGAATCATGCTGGCGTTCAACAAGGAATCCACCCCGTCCAAGGCCGCCCAAAAACTCGGCCTAAGCCCTGACACTAGGTATTCTTCCTCATAACGATTGTTGTATCCAATAATCCTCAGGGCATCTTAGTTAAACACGTATGGCGGATCTCTCGACGCTGCCGGACCTTCTTCCTTGGCCCTTCTTGGTCTGTAACCGCCAAGGCTTGGTGCTGTACGCCAATGAACTGGTGACACGGGCACTGGGCCGCCGCGTCAAAGCGGGTACGCACGTCGACCACCTCTTCCTCGAACTCGACGACGGGCGGGCCGCCTCCACCCTGCTCTTCTCCGCCGCCCGCTGGTCCGCTTGGAGCGGTATCCTCGAGACCCGTGACCCGCAACGAATCCGGGAAATTAAATCGGTCCGCGTCATCCTCCAGCCCGACCCCAAGCACGCGGACCAAGTCTGGTTGATCTTCTCCGACGACGCCCAAGTCAACGGTTCCGCCTTACTGACCCCGCGTTCCGAAATGAGCCTCGCGCGGACGCTCATCGATAACTCGCCAGACTTCATCATCCTGCGCGACCTCAGCGGCCGCATCCTCCACACGAGCCGAAACCTCGACGAATTCATTGCCCTGCCACACCGCGGCGCCGCCGTGGACCTCACCCTCGAAGACATCCTCGCTCCCGAAACGGCTGCCCGCTTCAAGGCCCTCGACGCCGAAGTTATCCAGCACGGCCAAAGCGTCCGCCATCAAGGCATGGACTTTACCAACCTCCAAGGCACGACGCGCCACATCAGCGTGGTCCACGAACGCATCAAGGGTGGTAACGGCTTGCCCGCCGGTCTCCTGACCTTCGCCAGTAATATCACGGACTCGACCAAGGAACAGAACCGTCTCCGCATCGCGCTCGAGAGAGCCGAGGAACTCGGTGCCGCTAAATCGCAGTTCGTCGCGAACATCACCCACGAGATTCGTAATCCTATCAACGCTATCCAAGGGCTTTGTGAAACGGCCCTAGAATCGCCGGCCCACGCCACCGAAGAAACGTTCCAAAAAATCCAGCGGTGCGCCGTAGACCTCGAAGAGATGATCAAGGACGTCCTCGACTTCGCCCGCCTCGATCGCGGACACATCACCATCGAGCAGATTCCCTTCAACCCCATCCGGGCGCTCGAAGAAACGATGGCCCAGTTCCATCAGCTGGCCCGCCGTAAGGGGATTGAGTTCGCCGCCCTGACTGCGCCCGATGCGCCCCACAGCGTGCTGGGCGACCCAGTGAAATTTCGCCGTATCCTGTCCAATCTCATCGGCAACGCGGTCAAGTTCACTGAAAACGGCCACGTCCACTGCCACCTTGAATTCGAGCCGCGGAGCGAGGGTCTCCGCACCCGCATCATCGTCGATGACACCGGGATTGGCATTCCGATTAACCGCCTCGAAAGCATCTTCGACCCGTTCACCCAAGCCGACGCCTCGACCACACGGCGCTTCGGTGGCACGGGCTTGGGCCTGACGATTGTCCGAAACCTCGCCCAAGCGATGGATGGTTATGTCAAGGTGCAGAGCGAACCAAGCAAGGGTAGCCGCTTCACGGCCGCTCTCATGTTCGCCACCGACCCGACAGAAAGAGCCCGAACCTTACCCTCCCTGCGCGAAGAGCGCGTGCTCATCGCCGGAGGGAGCCCGGCGATGCGCCAATGGCTCTTACAATGCATCCGCCATCGGGAAGGCCATGGCCTCAGCGTGGCGACCAATGAAGAGGCTGAAAACGCCTGGCAGGCCGCCGCCGCCAGCGGCGAACCTTTTACCCGGGCCCTGCTGGACCTCCCCGATGATATCAACCCGAAGCTGCCGGCCATCCCGCGGGAATTGGTAATCCTCCTGACCTCCCCTGACCTCGAGCTCCGTGGCTTTAAGCAGCTACATAAACCACTGACGCTCACTTCCCTCTGGTCCGAACTCGGGCACCACCAACCCGGCCCGGAAGACCAACCGGCGACACCGCAAGCAGCGACGCCCCGCCGCCACCTGCGAATTCTCGTCGCCGAGGATAATGAAGTGAATCGCGAGGTGACGGTCTCCCGCCTCAAGCGGGCCGGTCATGAGGTGAGCGCGACCGTCGATGGTGCCGCGGCTCTAGAGCTCTGGGGTATCAAGGAATTTGATGTGGCCGTGCTCGATATTCAAATGCCCCTGGTCGACGGCATCGGGGTCGCGGAGGGTATCCGTTCCGCCGAGTTCCAAACGGGACGCCGCCGCACGATCATCCTCGCGCTCACCGCCATGACCCAAGAGAGCGACCGCGTCCGCTGTGAACAAGCCGGGTTCGATGGCTACCTGTCTAAGCCGATGCGCGGCGCCGACTTAATTACTAAAATCGATCAACTGGTCGGTGAATCCGCGGACCCCACGAACACCAACGAATTCCAAGCGGCCTTGGGCGAACTCGACGAAGAAGAGGCTGAAGACCTTCGCTGCGCCGCTCGCTCCTTCCTCCGCCATGGCCCCCAAATGGTCGCTGACCTTGAGGCTGCCCTCAATCAGGGAGACCCCGAAACGGTCATGCGCCAAGCCCACGGGGTCAAAGGCATGCTGGCCCTCATGGGATGTATCGAGCTCTCCCGGGTCGCCGCTCAACTTGAGCGTACGCCGGGCTTACCCCCCGCCGCAGAAACTTGCCAAAGACTCATCGGTGGCTTGCGAAGTCTGCTTCTGTCGCTTAGTTCTGACGTGAAGCTGACTCCCCATGGGCAAACCCAAGATCAAGCCGGAGATCAAAACTGAGACGGTCCCCACCCTAGCGTCCAAGTGGAACGTGGTCGTGCTCAACGACCCCATCAACCTCACGGGCTACGTAGTCATGGTCTTCATGAATGTGCTCCGCATCCAGCGAGCCCTTGCCCGTAAATACATGCTGCAGGTGCACGAAGAGGGCCGCGCCACCGTCTGGACGGGTGAACGTGAACGGGCCGAGATGCTCGCCCTCGAGCTCCAGCAGTGGCACCTCAACGCCTTACTCGAAAAAGATGGCTGAGCTCCGCCTCACGATGACAGCGGAAGCACGTAATGTGCTGACCGACCTACTCCGCCTGATCGCGCCGGCAGCCGCCCGCGTTTCGGTGAACCGTGCGAAGATTCCTGGCAACGACGCCGAGATCGCCTCCTTCTGGACAGAAACGCTGAGTGCCCAGGCAGCCGAAGAGGCCCGCCTCCTCGCCACGGCCTTCGCTAACGCCAAAGGGGAACCGGCGGTCATCCTACTTAAGAACGATGGCCAAGCGTTCGCCTTCCTCCGCGCCTTGTCCGCCGTCCGCATCGCCTTGCGTGAGCTGGTCTTCGCCGACGTCCCCGACGCGGCGCTCGAAAGCTCCGAGTTGCTGGACGACGAGTCACTGCCGACCGAGAAGCGCCATGCCTTGGCCTGCTACTCCTGCTTTGGGCTTCTGCAACAGTCGCTAATACAACAGCTCGACCCCGAAGCGTTCGACTGAAGGTCAACGAAATCGGTTGAAGCCGAGGCTAGGATGGCAACAACAGGGCCGTGCTTCGGGGCCTCCAAAACTTCCTTTCCCTGTTTGTCCAAGGCTGGCGAACGCTCGCTGCCCTACCCCGCCCCCGCTTACTGCCAATCCGCTCCGCGGTGCAGCAGATGGGTGGCCCGACCTTCAAGGCCGACCTCATCGCGGGACTGAACGTCGCGCTGCTGGCCTTCCCGATGTCCATGGCATTCGCGATGAAGGCCGGCCTGCCCGTCTGGTGCGGCCTCATCGGCTGTGGAGTCGCCGCCTTGATCGCGCCTATCTTCACGGGCTCCGCCAACCTCTCCGCCGGACCGACCAACGCCTCGGCGGCCTTACTGCTCGGTGCCTTCGCCACGCTCGGCGTCCTCTCGCCCGACCAACGCGCCGTGGCATTACCGACTTTAGTGCTGATGGCCGGAGTCTTCCTGCTACTGGCCTCGTGGCTCCGCCTCAGCAGCTTCGCCGACTTCGTCCCGCGCACGGTGATCTCCGCCTACATCGCGGCCGCCGCCCTCCGCGTCATCGCGCTACAGCTGCCATTCACCATCGGCATGCCGGGCGAACATGGTGCTGAAAGTCTGCCCGAAGTCCTCTGGGCAGCCATCAAGCTCGGCAAAGGCCTGATCAACCCGGACATGGGGTTGGCCATCATCACGGGCATCACCTACGGGCTCATGCGTAAGCCCTATGGCGTCGGTAAGGCCATCCTCGCCGCCATCACCGTGGCAACACTCGGGGCGGCTCTCGCCCAGTCAGTGGCAATGAACCAAGGCTCGCAGGGCCAAGTGGTGAAATCTGTCGGCGATGCCGCCCGCGCCGCCACCAGCCTACACCTGCCCGATTTCTCGGCCCGCATGTTGGCGACGCTGTTCTCACCGGCCTTGGCTCTCGCAGTGCTGATCATCATCGAAGGCACAGCCAACGCGCGCGCCTCCGCGCTCAAGACGGGCCGACCCTCGGACCTTCACCAAGAGGTCTTCGGCCTGGGCATGGCTAACTTGGCGTGCGCCTTTACAGGCGGCATGGCGGCTTCCGGCTCCATCAGTCGCTCCGCCCTCAACGTCGCCAGTGGCGCCCGAACAGCGTTTGCGTCTCTCTTCGCGGGGCTTTTCATCCTCGCCGCCGCTTTCCTCGTGAGCCATTGGGTCGCGCTCGTCCCGCTCGCGACGCTCGGCATCTTGGTCATCCTCGCCGAAATCGAACTGGCCAATCTTTCGGCGATAAAACTCATCCTCAAGTCGAGCGCTCAAGACCGCACGGTTTTCTTGGCGACGTTCATTACGGCGCTCTTAGCCCCGCTCGATATCGCCATCTTCTTCGGTACCGCGGTGGCCATCGCGTTCTACTTACGCAAGACCTCGGAGCCGGAAGTCGTGGAATACGATTTCTCCGAAACAGGCGAGCTGCGCGAACGTCCCAAGGGTCAGGCATCGACGGGAATCTCCATCCTCCACGTGGAAGGCAGCCTCCACTTCGGCGCGACCCAAGCTTTCCACGAACACCTCCGCCGAGCCTCAGCTGACCCGAACCTGAAGGTGCTGGTGCTGAAGTTCCGCGAAGCGCATCACTTGGACGCCAATGGCGTGCTGCTGCTGCGCGACCTCGCCGAGGCCCTGAAGTCCGATGGTCGTCACTTGATCCTCTGCGAGGCCAAGCCCGACACGATGCGGATCTTCGTAAACGCTGGCCTCGTCGACGCAGTCGGCACCGAGAACGTCATCCCCTGGGACGACACTAACCCCACGGCAGCGCTCGCCCAGGCGGTCCGCCGGGCCCGCGAACTCGCCGGTGGCGGTGAGGCCGTCTTGCGCATCGTGACCGCCCCGCATCCGGGCCTACCACTGCCAGCCTCGGCCTCCGGCAACGACTGGCAAATTTAGTCACGGACCGCCCTTTTTCGGCCACGGCTGAGCCTTCCCGCCGGCTTTTATGGCGGATTATGAATTCTGGCTTGATGCCCGCCCTCGGACTCGCCCTTTTGAGGAGGTTCGTTCGTATAAACGAACCCTCCCACTTCCTAGCACCATGAGCAACTACAGCGAAATCCAGAAACTCCTCGGTAACGATGCCGAATCCCTCCTCGGATTCAGCAACCCGAAGATCAAGAAGGAGCAGATCCACCTGCCCCGCGCCGATTGGGTCGAACACGCCTTCACGGCGTCTGACCGCAATAACCGCGTGCTCGCCAACCTGCAGCGCCTCTACGGCTCCGGCCGCCTCGCTAACACCGGCTACGTCTCCATCCTTCCGGTTGACCAAGGTATCGAGCACTCTGCCGGCGCTTCGTTCGCCAAGAACCCCATCTACTTCGACGGTGAAAACATCGTGAAGCTCGCCATCGAAGGCGGTTGCAACGCCGTCTGCTCGACCTTCGGCGTCCTCAGCAGCGTCTCCCGCCGCTACGCGCACAAGATTCCGTTCATGGTGAAGATCAACCACAACCAGTTGCTCACCTACCCCAACGTCGGTGACCAAGTGATGTACGGCACCCTGAAGCAGGCCGCCGATATGGGCTGCGCCGCTGTCGGTGCGACCATCTACTTCGGCTCTGCCGAGACCAACCGCCAGATCATCGAAGTCTCCCACGCATTCCAGCAGGCCCACGAACTCGGCATGGCCACCGTCCTCTGGTGCTACACCCGCAACAACGCCTTCAAGACGAAGGACAAGGATTACCACGTGTCCGCTGACCTCACCGGCCAGGCCAACCACCTCGGCGTCACCATCTGCGCGGACATCATCAAGCAGAAGCTGCCGGAGAATAACGGCGGCTACCTCGCGATCCAGGCGACCGAGTCCTCGTACGGCAAGATCGACAAGCGCATGTACACCGACCTCTCGACCGATCACCCGATCGACCTCACCCGCTACCAAGTCGCCAACTGCTACATGGGCCGCATCGGTCTCATCAACTCTGGTGGCCCTTCCGGAAGCAACGACTTCGCCGAAGCCGTCAAGACGGCCGTCATCAATAAGCGCGCCGGTGGTCAGGGCCTCATCTCGGGCCGCAAGGCTTTCCAGCGTCCGATCGAAGAAGGCGCCAAGCTCCTGCACACCATTCAGGACGTCTACCTCAACAAGGAAGTCACGGTCGCCTAAGGCGTCCGCCACCTCCCGAACGAAGCCCCGGTACCCGCCGGGGCTTTTTATTGTCGGAAGAGGCAACGAAGTAGCGGTTAGGGGATGGCGGTTAGCGGTTGGCAGAGGAATGAAAACGTCGCGACCAAGAGATTGCTGAATCGAACGCAAAAACCCAGTAGCTCTTCTGAGATCGCCCCCAACCGCCATCCGCTTCCCGCCATCCGCCAACCCCCTACCCCCTTCCCCCCTTCCCCTAAATCCCCTTCCCCCTCTCCCCCATCCCCGTTAACCTTTCCCCCATGTCCCTCCCCAAAGGTTTCCGCGAATGGCTGGCCAAGGAATCCGCCGCCTGGAACTCCGACGGCCTCATCGGCGCCGAGCAACGCGAACGGATTCTCGCCAGATACCCAGAAGATGCCACCGACTCCGGTGCCCTCGCCTTCGCGCTGCGCACGCTGGCGGTCATGCTCTTCGGGGCATCCATCTTCCTCGTCATCAGCCATAACTGGGCCGACTTCTCCCGCGAGGGCCAGTTGACCATCGTGTTCACCGCCCTCGCCGTCATTCAAGGCGCCGGACTCTACTTCTTCCTGAAAGGCCAAGAGCGGAGCGCCATCATCGGCCACCTGCTGGGCTGCCTGATGTATGGCGGCGGTATCGCGCTCATCGGGCAGATCTACCACCTCGACGCGCATAGCCCTGATGCCTTGCTGGCTTGGTGCGTCTTCACGATTCCCTTCGCCCTCCTGCTCGACGCGACCGTTCTTCACTTGGTCGTCATCGTGCTGGCGGGGACTTGGCTGAACATGGAGACCGACCACTACGCCTGGCGGGAAAGGGCCCTCCACCATGGCGAGCGCCTGGTCTTCCTGCTTTTAATCGCACCGACCGCGATGGCCGCCTACCGACGGGCCCGGCCGGCACTCGCCGGGGCCTTGGCGTGGTCGACGCTGTTCTTATGGTTCATGTTTGGCGGACACACGCCCGCCCACGTCTTCGTACTCCCGCTGGTCATCGCAGCCCTGCACCCCACGGGCGACCCGCGTGGTCGCGGCTTCCGTTTTATCGGGGCCTTAGGCGTCGCGTTCGTCACGCTGGCGCTCGGCAGCATGGACAGCGCGAGCCACAACCGGATGGCCGGAAACTTCCTGCGGCACGACTTAATCTTCTCCGCCGTGACCGCAGGCTTAGCCATCTGGGCTATCGTCCGCGCCCGCCAACGCCAAGACAGCCATGCAGCTTGGCTCGGCCTCGTGGCCGTACTCGCTCTCAGCACGAGCCTACTCGGCAGCCTGAACGTCGACAACTTCAGGCAACGCGACCAACTCTGGGTGCTCATCGTGGCGATCGCCAACGTGACGACGCTACTGCTCGCCGTGACGCTCATTCGCCAAGGGCTCGGCGAGAAACGCCTGCGTCCCTACGTCTACGGGGCCCTAGTCTTCCTCGGTTGGCTCACTTGGCGCTACGTCGACATCGAGAAGGAGCTGGGGTACCTCGGCATGGCGGGCATCTTCCTGTTCATCGGATTGGTGCTGTTCGGACTCGCCATGGTCTGGCGCCAACCACGCGAGGCAGAGATTGCCGAAGAGATGCCTGACTTCCGTCCGTCCTGGCTCGAAGCCATGGTGGCGAAACTCATGCCCATGCGCACTCGCCTGCTCGTCGGAGCCTTGGCGCTACAGTTCGGCGTGCTTGGCTGGATGGTCTATGATCACAGCCGGCCGCTGGCCTCGGGTGAACGTTTCTTACTGGTCTGCGAGCCCGTGGATCCGCGTGACCTCACCAAGGGCGACTACGTGATTCTCAGCTACGGCTTCCAGGCATTCAACTCCACCCAGAAGGAAAACCTGCTGAAGGAATGGAATCAGCTGCATCCCGGCCCAACCGATTTAAACGCGTCCTTCAGTTATACGATCAAAGACGACGCCCCCATCTACATCCCCTTAAAGAAAGGGGCGGACGGTGTTGCCAGCTACGGTGAGCCAACCTTGACCAAGCCGTCCAGCGTTCCGTTCCTGCTGACCCGTAAGGGGCAAGGCCGGTGGAACTGGAATAACGGCGACGTCCGAGCGGGTATCGAGTCCTACTACGTCGCCGAAGGCACAGGGCTGGCATGGGAAAAACTCCGCAATACCGGTAAACTGTTTGCGGAAGTCGGCGTGCTACCCAACGGCAAGGCCGGCCTCGTCGCCCTCAAACCCGCCCCCTTTGCCACGCTCCAGGCTTTCACCCACCAACCTTTAGAGCGCTTCTTCGTGACGTTAAAGTCAGCTAAGCCCGTGACCAAACTGATCAGCACCGAAGCGGACTTCGCGGCGACTTTCCACCCCGCCCCCGTGAACGGAAAGAACGCGGTGACGCCGAAGTTCCCGAACGAGTTCGTCCTGCTGCATACGCTTCCCGAAACGGACGTGGCTACGACGATTGAGTTCAAGAATGTGCGACTAAACAATGGCTACCTTAACGCGGAAGTTCAGGTTATCCGCGGCGAGAAACAGACCTTCACGACCCGTCCGCAGGTCGCCATCGTCATCTCGGCCAAAGACCTGCTTGGCGTGAGCGTCCGGGACGATAAACGCGCGAGTCTCCTCGAAGTCAGAATCAGGAAGTAGGCTGAGCTGACGGCAACGAAAAGGCCGGGCGGAGTTTTCTCCGTCCGGCCTTTTGCTTTACCCATGCTGCGGCTTACTTCGCCGGGACGAGGTCGGCCTCGGTCAGCGGAGGCTTACCGACTTCGCCACGCAGGGCTTTGACCTGCTCGGGCTTCACCGGTGAAGCGGCATTGCCGAAGGTATTACGGACATAGGTCAGGACGGCCGCAATCTGCTCGTCGGTCTGATAGGCCTGCGCGGGCATTGGACCAGGGAGCTTATACTCCTTACCCGAGACGGTGATCGGACCCTGCAGGCCGCGGAGCTGGATGCGGATGAGGTTCTCGACGGGACCATTCACCCAGTTCGACTTAGCGAGGGGCGGAGCGATGGGGCCACCTTCAGCGTTCGGGCCGTGACAGGCCGAGCACATCGCAAACATCTGCTTACCCAAGGCCATCACGCCCGGATCAACACCAGCAGCATGGACGACGGGCTTGATGGTCGAGATATCGAGCGGCTTAGGCTCAGGGGCCTTGGTCGCGGCGACACCCTTCTCGAGCGTGGCCATCCAGGCCACGAGGTCACGGACTTCGTTGAGTGACAGGACGCTATCCATGGCGGGCATGCCAGAAACCGGCGCGGTCATGGCCTTCACGTCCTTACGAGCGACCCGCCAGCGATTGCCAGCGACGTCCACATCGACGAAGTCAGGCTTCTCCTGCAGCAGCGTACCAGTGAGCGCGCCACCATTGGCGAGGTCGATATTCACGGTGCCATAACCAGAGACAACGACGGCCGAGGACTGGACGACCGACTCAAGGAGGTAACGGCGATCACCACGCTTAGCGATGCCCGCAAGGTTCGGGCCGGCTTCACCGCCGGCGGCATGGGAGTCGGCCGAAGCGCGGTGACAACGGAGGCACTGGCCGGCAGGCAAGGCTTGGAAGAGCGCAAAGCCATTAGTGGCGTCGCCGCCTTCGAGGGCTGGTAACCACTTGGCCAAGGCGTTACTCGGGTCAGCCAAAGCGGTCTTCAGCTTAGCCAAGGCATCCTTGACGGAGGCCTCGGGACGAGCCGCAGCGGCTTCCAATAACTCAATCGCAGCCGGTGACACGCCCTTAGCGGCACCGAGGGCCGAGAGCTGTTCGACGAACAGGGCTTCGACGCCCGAAGCCTGCAACTTGGCGAGAGCCTTCCAGGCACCTTGGCGGCGGGCAGGAGAGCCCGTCTTGGCCGCATTAGAGAGTTCGCCGAGGCCTTGAGCCGGATTGCGCTGCGCGAGTTCGCCAATCGCGACCATGGCTACTTCGTCCTTAGCGTCCTTGGCATATTTGTCGGCGAGTTCGACGGCGTTCGCAGGCTTACGGGCGAGGAGCATCGCCAGCGCCTTAGCCCGGGCGGAACCACTGAGCTTCTGGTTAGCAGCCAACGTGGTGAGCGTATCGACAGGCAAGGAAGCCACATCGAGTTGGAACAGCGTCACGAGTTCTAAGGCGGACTTCAAAGTATCCGAATTGCCCTTGAGGAGCTGTGGCAGCGCGGCGGTTAGGCTGGTGCGGACTTCCTTGGGATCGCGCGGAGGCAGCGGCAACCAATGGCCGGTCGACTGGTCGACGGGATAAGGATTGGCCCACTGGGCGAGGAGACGCAGGGCCTCATTGCGGACTTCGTCAGGCAGCTTCTCGTCGACGGCGACACCGACCACGCGGGCAGCGTTCTGCTCCCCACCGAGGCGGAAGGCACTGTAGACGAGACGACGCAGCATGAAAGGCGTCCAAGCACGCTTATCGCGCGCGTCAAGGAGTGCGGCCACGGCCGGACGGCCGGGCTCAAGGCCAAGGTCATGGACGGCACGGATTGCTTCATCAGCAACCACCGTGGACTTGTCGTTCACGAAGCGGGCAGCTGATGGGTCGAGGCGACGGCGAAGGGCAATCACCGCGGCGAGGCGCACGGAGGCATTGTCATCCTTGGCCACGGCATCGAAGGACGCCGGTGTCTGGCAGATGAGGTCGATGGCGAATGACCCTGCATGGCGAAGCACCGGATCCTTATCGGCGTTTTCACGGAGCATCGTCAGGACTTCGGGCAGGTGCTTAGCGGCAGCGAGGCGGCCCGCGGCAATGGCGGCGAACGAACGCACGCGGAGTGAGGGATCGAGAATCAGCTTACCGAGCGGGAGGTCGTTGCCCTTCAGCGGGCTTTCCTGGAGGACACGGACCGCTTGCGCACGGACTTCGGCGTCAGCATGGCTCAGCAAGGGTACGAGGCGATTGGCAGCGGCGACGCGGTCAGCCAACGGGGCGACCGGCGTGGACTTACCGTTGAAGGCCTCGCTCGGAGCGATGGCGGCGCCACGACGGGCGAGGATACCGAGGCCCCAAATACCGTGGACGCGCTCGAGGGGATTAGCGGACTTCGTCGCGGCTTCAAAGCGATCAGCGGCGTCGGGGCGACGGGTCAATTCAATCTGGGCACGGAGACGGATGCGCTGGTCATCATGCGCCAGCAGCTTGGATAATTCAGCCGAGCCACGCTTGCCGAAACCATCTTTGATGAGGCTGGCCACCGTGGACGCAGACTCGGGCTTCATCATCTTATCAGCGGACAGGGTGATAATACGGCCCGCGTTGTGCGATTGCCAGCCAGTGATAAAGTCGGAAACCACCAAGCGCCCCTTCCAGTCATACTCGACGTCGGTCGCGGCGACGCCCCAGAGCAGTTGGTGCGAGCTGGTCATCGTCATGCCCGCACCGGCAGGCTCAACCTTGAACGACCAAATGCCGGACGCGCCAGCGGACCCACGGTAATCGCAAATATGGAAGTGCTTAGCCTCGGCCTCGAGGTAACCAGCGCCCGGGTGGTAAGTCAGGCCAGAGGGACCCGAACTCAGGTAAGCGGTGGGTGGGATGATGAACGACGGCTGCACCGGATTCTGGAGCTCCCAGACCTTTTCAGTCATCCAGCGGGAAGGCGGACGCTGCTCGAGGCCAATCTCACGGTGGAAGGTGTGCATGGCTTGGTGTTCCATTTCCCAACCGGAGTCGGCGCCTTCGACAACGTAGACAACGCGGGCTTGGTCGCCTTGGTCGGAATTGTTATCCACCGAGATGCCGTTACCAAAATCATCGAAGGCGATTTCCTTCGGATTACGCAGGCCGAAGTGCACGACTTCGAAATTGGATCCATCTGGCTCAAAACGGAAGACAGCGCCGCGATTACGCGAGTCGTATTTCTTGCCTTCCTTCGTGACGATGTTGAAACCACGGTCGCCGATGGTACCCCACACGCGGCCGTCGTAGCCGATGGCGAAGCCGTTCATGTCGTGCCCCGAAAGGGAAATACGCACACCAAAACCGTCCTGAAGCACCTTGCGCTGGCCTTCGTTACCATCCTGCTTCGGATCCTGCAGCATCCAGATGCGCGGGATACAGGCGAAGTAGACGTTATCGTCCCACGCCATCACCCCGGCACCCGTGCCGTCGAGGACGTCATTAAATTTCTCGTCGAACATCTTCGATTTGGCGAAGACGCCGTCACCCTGCTCATCGGTGAGGAAGCGAATCTTTTCGGACTTGGCCGTCATCCACTCAATGGACCTCTTGCCGGCCCACTTCTGGTGAAGGGCTAAGCGATCAGCCGTGGTCTTGGTCGCCAGGTCGTCATGATACCAGAAGAGGTTGT
>Ga0209442_1001457_pt1 | contig 13425 bp, 11 predicted proteins | sample LauGreSBDMM110DD_2_FD_187565 | JGI IMG/M metagenome (GOLD analysis project Ga0209442, IMG submission 187565) | Freshwater lake microbial communities from Lake Michigan, USA - Sp13.BD.MM110.DD (SPAdes) (version 2) | ecosystem: Environmental > Aquatic > Freshwater > Lake | place: Lake Michigan...
GCAGCTTGTCTTCCTTTTTCAGGAGCAGCACCAGCACCGAGACCTTTAGTTGATGTACGACCGATATCTAATTTCACATCGGCATCGCTCATCAAAAGATGTTGTGCATCAGTATTAATTGCAATGAACTCAACGCCCTTTAAACCAACATCAATCATGCGATTGATTGCGTTAACTCCACCGCCACCGATTCCAACTACTTTGATGACAGCTAAATAATTCTGTGGTGCAGCCACAAGTTCCTCCTTTAGAACTGTAAACCTCAACTTGAGAATTACATTTCTACGCTCTTTGATGAGGTGAACGTAAGGTGTTATGCGGGTGAAAGCAAAGACCGACTCAAACTATTTTAATTACTTAACGATCGGTGCATGCGGAGCTGTGACATCAATTAACCGTATTGATTTGTTCTCTGGCAGATCTAGCAGAGCAGAAATCACTTTTAACTTAAGTGAAGTGTCCTCGCCATCTCCCCAAATAATCTGCAAAGTGCGACCGCTAAATTTGCCGCTAATTTGAATATTCGTGGAACTTACTGCGGTAAGACGGTCTATTCCGTCGCTAAATTCTTTAGGCATTTCTGTAAAGACTTCGATCGCAATCAATCCACTTGCCACCGATGATGAACTTACATCCGGAAGTCCAGCAGGTATCTCTCCTGGCAATTGGAATGAGACTCCCGAAGCATCAAGTACCAGTTGAGGTTTACCGGGTGCGGTGTAAAGAGCCACGGGGGTCCTTGGTTGTAAATCTATGGCGACTTTGCCGTTAAACCAGTTACGAGAAATATCAGCTGATTTGATCCAATCGTTGGCCTTTAATCTATTGGCAAGGGCTCTTGAATCAACTCGGGCTAATTTATCTCCAAGAGAAATATTAAGGCTTTTTGCAATCGCCTTTTCAGAATTTAACGTTGGTGCTCCGGTGATTTCAATTTGTTTTACCGTTAGCAAAGAGGACCAGCCAAGTAGATACGAACCACCGCCAAAAATAATTAGCGTCATCGCTATCGCCAAAGCCTTCTTTGGAGCTCTGATCCCCGCTGAAATTTTCATTAACTAAATCGCCGCGCCAGGCCATCGCTAATAATTGGAGCTAATGAATTAACATCGCCTGCGCCCAGCGTGACGATTACATCGCCTGGTTTGGCTTGGGCAATAATCCATTCAGATGCTTCTAGGAAGTTTGGGATGAAGTGGCCATTTGTCATCTCTTTAGCAATTGTTTCAGAGGTGATTCCAGGTATTGGTGTCTCACTCGCGGCATAAACTTCCAGTAAAACTACTTCATCTGCAACACCCAGCGCTTTAGCAAATTCGCTCATAAATGCTTTCGTCCGCGAATATCGATGCGGTTGGAAGATGACTAGCAAGCGTCCTTCACCGGCATATCGCTTGGCAGCAGTTAAAGTAACTTGAACTTCAGTTGGGTGATGACCGTAATCATCGACTATTCGAATCCCATGAACCGTCGCTTTCAACTCAAAACGTCTGCCCGTGCCGTGAAAACTCGCTAGCCCATTTAGCATTTCAGCAGCAGGTGCTCCGAGGGCGAGCCCCATAGCAAGTGCTGCACCCGCATTTAAAACATTGTGTTCTCCAGGTACTTGCAATGACATAGTCCCAATGGCGCGGCCTTTCCAAAGAACACGCGAAGTTGATCCCATTGGTAGCAAGTTAATGGAATCAATAAATAGATCTGCGCCCACGCTTGTTCCGTATGAAATCAGGTTTAAGCCACTTACTGAGCTAGCCAGATGCGCCGAACCTAAATCATCTGCGCAATAAACGAGAAGGCCATCTTTACTTATCGTCGCGGCAAAATCAGCAAAGGCCCGAGTTACATCTGCTTCGGTAGCAAAGTAATCAACATGATCGTGTTCGACGTTGGTGACGATGGCAGCAAATGGTCGATATTCAATAAATGATCCATCAGATTCATCTGCTTCAGCGACGAAGAGGTCTCCAGTTCCGCGATGAGCGTTGGATCCCGAAGAAGTTAAGGTGCCACCGATCGCAAATGACGGATCAAATCCGCAAGCTTGAAAAGCGACTGTGAGCATCGATGATGTAGTCGTCTTCCCGTGAGTACCGGCTACTGCGATACTGCGAGAGTCAGACATCAGGGTTGCAAGTGCTTGTGCGCGGGTGAGGATTGGTAAATTTAATTCGCGGGCACGGACCAATTCGACATTACTCTGGCTAATCGCAGTTGAGTAAATCACAAAATCTGCACCATCTACTTGCGGCCCAAGATGTGCGGAGTGAACTTCTGCACCGAGTGCTCCAAGTGCGCTCAATACTGTTGAGTCCTTCGCATCAGAGCCTGATACTGCGATCCCGTGCGAGAGCGCAATTCGCGCAAGTCCACTCATTCCAGCCCCACCGATACCCACGAAATGAAGGCGCTTGCCTTTCCACTTACTTAATTCGTTAGCCATCAATCGCGCTTTCTTGCTAAGGCATATTCCATAAAGTTAACGATCTTCTCACTCGCAGTTAGATCCGAATCTGAACCAGCTAGCGGTGAATCCGCAGATTTAGCAAAGAGGCGGTTTAAGTTGCTTGCTATCCAAGATGGAGAAAATAGTTCTTGGTCAATTACTTCACCACGTCCTTGCGTGATCACTTGGTTAGCATTAAAGCGTTGTTCACCATTTCCGATCGGAAGTGGAATGAAAAGGGCATACCGCCCCAGTGCATTTATTTCGGAGCAGGAAATTGCGCCACTTCGGCTGATAATTAAATCCGCAGCTAGATAAGCAGTTGCCATATCTTCAATATAGGCAGTCGATTTATATCGCTCCTGAGACTTTGGAAGTGGATTTAACTTGCCCACCGCGTGTAAAAGCTGTCCACCATTAGAGAGCAATGAAGGCAAAGACTTTTCGATGACAGCATTTAGGGCAACCGATCCCTGCGATCCAAAAAATGCTAGAACCAACGGCGCTGTCGGAGAAAACCCAAGGCTCACTTTTGCATTTGCGCGAGCTTTTGCCCAATCTGCTGCGCTACTGGCGAACGCTTTTGCTACATCAGACCGGAGTGGAATTCCTGTAATCAGAGCACTGCTTAGCGCGCCACTTTCTACCGCTTGAGCTACTGCCACGTTGGGGGTTAAGCGCGCACCTAAACGGTTAGCAAAACCTGGTTTGGCATTTGCCTCGTGCACCACAAATGGAATTTTAAGTGACTTCGCTGCAAGGTAGGCAGGTGCGGATACATATCCGCCAAATCCAATCAATAGATCTGAACCTTTAATGATCTGGCGTGATGCGGTTAGCGCCTTAGCAAAAGCAAATGGTGCACCAATTACTGATGGCGAAATCTTTCGTGGCATAACAACTTTGGGAATTTGGCTTAGTTTGAAGTTAGCTGCTGGGACTAATTGATTCTCAAGTCCCTTGGAAGTGCCGATAAATTCGATTAAATCTTTCGGATATCTCTCGCGCCAGATTCCAGCGACTGCAAGGGCGGGTTCAACATGTCCTGCTGTACCACCGCCTGCAAAAATGATTTTCATGATGTGCGTAATCTACGCCGTTCAATAGCCTTTTGTAATTCAACTTTTACTTCTGGGTCGCGTAGAGCGCTGCCGAATACATAGCCGAGGCCGATATAGAGCGAGATTAACGCTGATCCACCGTAGGAAACAAAGGGAAGTGTTACTCCCACAACCGGCAAAACGCTAGTAGCAGAACCAACGTTAAGAATGGTTTGAATTGCGATCCAACTTCCAATTCCTGCACCTACATAACGTGACATCGGATCGGTGCAGCGCAGCGAAATTTTAAAGATAGAAAAAATGAGCGCCGCCAGCAAAGCCAGAATTGCTAACGTTCCCAATAGCCCTAACTCTTCACCAATTACTGCGAAAATAAAGTCAGTGTGAGCTTCGGCAAGATTGCCCCACTTTTGTCGACTGCCGCCCAGGCCAACTCCAAATATTCCACCACTAGCTAGCCCTAACAAACTATGGGCGGGTTGCCAGCCTGCATTTTTATAATCTTCAACCGCAAATGGATCAAGCACAACTAAGAAGCGTTCCAGGCGATATGTCGCGGTAGCAATCAGAACTGCAAGGGCGATTGCGCCGACGGCTAACAAGGAACCTAGAACCCGTAATTCAATTCCTGAGACGAAAAGTAAACCACCTAGAATGGCTGCAATAACGCAAGCCGTACCGAGGTCACGACCGAGCAAGACCAATAACATTACGATCCCAAAGCCCGGGCCGATCAAGAGAAATACATTTACGCGAGATTTTCCGCTGCGTTCTTTGTTGGCCAACATGTAACTTGCCCAAAGTATTAGAAGAAACTTTGCCAACTCACTCGGTTGGATATCTACGAAGGGCAGTGCGATCCAGTTAGTGTTTCCGTTTACTGTCTTTCCTACTCCTGGAATCTGAAGAATTGAGAGAATCATTGCTGAAATAAGTAGACCAAAGCGTGCAAGTAAACGCCACTGGTTCAAACTGCGTTGTGAGAGATAAATCGCTAAAGGAATTGAGATTACGAAGAAGGTTAATTGGCGAATAACGATTGCAACTGCATTACCCCTTGTATCGAGTGCGTGAATTGATGAGGCAGAGAAGACCATGATCAGCCCAATAACAGATAGCGAAAGAGCGCTGATAGCCAAGATATAGAAATTGTTTACCGGTTTTGTTAGAAACTTCTGGCCTGTAGTACTCATGGATTCTCCTTTAATACAGCCTGAGTGAATCGATCGCCGCGATCGGCATACGAAAGGAATTGATCCATTGATGCACAAGCCGGTGCTAGCAATACCGTGTCTCCTGCGACCGCACGTGCTTTGGCCGCGCCAATAACAGCTTCCATCAGAGAATTATCTGTCCCACCTTTTACATAGGAATTTGGAGCATCCACATAAACAATTTCTACATTTGGAGCGCTCTCGCGTAGTTCAGTAGCAATCAACTCACGATCAGCGCCAATTAAGATTGCAACTTTTATACGAGATTTGCAGCGCTTGATTAGATCAGCCATTTCAGCGCCCTTTGCCAAACCACCTGCAATCCAAATTGCCGACAGCGTCGACATTAGCGAAGCGGCAGCGGCGTGAGGGTTAGTGGCCTTGGAATCATTTATCCAATTGATTTCATTATTTGCATAAACGATTTCAATCCGATGACGCCCAAGTTTGAAATTCTGCAGAGCCAGACGGATCGACTCGTGTGAAATACCGATTGCGCGTGCCAGTCCAGCCGCTGCCAGTGCATTGGCGACGTTATGAGGAACGGTGGGGATAACATCAACAACTTCTGCAATCATCGCCGCTTCTTGCGGATTGCTAACGAAAGCGCGATCGACCAAAAGTTCTTCGACAACGCCGATCTCACCGGGGCCAGGTGTGTCTAGCGAGAAGAACACTTTCCGCCCCTTCCAATGAGCAGCTCTGGAAACCACTTCTGGATCATCGCCATTAAATATGCCGGTGCTGGCGCGATCCAAGATCGCCATCTTTGCTTTGGCATACTCGTTAAAGCCACCGTGCCAGTCAAGATGATCTTGGGCGATATTTAATATCGACGCTGCCACAAATGTTGCTTCTCGAATCCAGTGAAGTTGGAATGATGAAAGTTCTAAAACTAGTACCTCATATTTTTCAGGGCTTTCAACACTTTCGATTACCGTTGTGCCAACGTTGCCGCAGGCAACCGCTGATACACCACCTTCGCGCAGCATTGCTGCTGCCATTTCAACGGTAGTTGTCTTTCCGTTAGTTCCGGTGAGTGCGATCCACCTTTGGTTTGGTACAAGTTCAGCGCGTAATTTCCACGCCAGATCTACCTCGTTCCACAATTGAATCCCTGATTTTTCTGCTTCGGATATCAACTTGTGATCTGACTTCCAACCAGGAGAGATAACAAGAGCATCAAAATCCAAAGCGCTAAATTGATCGGCCGGTGAAACGCTGAAGCCTGCAGCCTCAGTGACTACATCATCGGCAAACGAAACGTTTGCTCCCCTTTTAGCCAGTGAGCGAGCAACTGCTAACCCAGTTACTCCTGCTCCGAGGATTAGAACTTTCTTATCTGAAAAAGTAATAGCCATGATCTGCCTTAGCTACTGTGTAACCCATTGAGCATAAAAGAGACCAAGTCCGAGCGCTACGCACAGACCTGCAATGATCCAGAAGCGCAAGACGATAGTTACTTCGCCCCAACCCATAAGTTCAAAGTGATGCTGAAGTGGAGCCATTTTGAAAATGCGTTTACCACCAGTCATTTTAAAGTAAGCGACCTGCAAAATTACTGATGCACTAATGATTACAAAAAGTCCGCCTAGAGGAATGAGCAAAAGTTCGATACGTAGCGATGTTGCGATGCCGGCAAGTGCCCCGCCAAGAGCTAGTGATCCGGTATCGCCCATAAAAATTTTGGCAGGCGAAGCATTCCACCAAAGAAATCCTGCACATGCGCCGGCCAAGGCTGCAGATAAGACGGCAAGGTCAAGTGGATCACGCACTAAATAACAATTGCCTCCTGGAGCGATCGCACAACTTTGTCCAAACTGCCAAACACCAATCAAGATGTAGGCGATAAATGTCATAACTGCCGCACCGGTTGCAAGTCCATCTAAACCATCAGTGAGATTTACACCATTGCTTGTTGCAGTCACCATAAGAACTACCCAGATGATTACAAGTGTTGCGCCGAGCACGATAGATGTATCGCGAACAGTCGAGAGATTTAAAGATATAGGAGTTAAGCCATCACCATCTGGGAAACGGATTCCGAGATAAGCGAAAATTGCGGCAAATAAGACTTGCCCCAAAATCTTCTGTTTTGCATTTAAACCTAGTGACTTTTGGCGTGACACCTTTAGCCAGTCATCTAAGAATCCAACGAAGCCAAGCGCGGCCATCAATCCCAGGACTAGAAGCACTGAAGTACTTACTGAATTCTGAGATATAGCGTGTGCGACGAAGTAACCAGATGCTGCAGCAAAGATAATGATTAGCCCACCCATTGTTGGGGTGCCGCGTTTGGTGTGATGAGATGAAGGACCATCGTCGCGAATTATTTGTCCGTAACCACGTCGCGCAAGGAATCTAATCAGGATGGGAGTACCGAAGAGAGAGATGAATAGTGCAAGTGCACCAGAGATTAGAATTTCTCTCATTTTGCTTTAGCGCTCCCCTTCTTCGCTGTTTTCTAAACCTGCTGGAATGACTTCTGAAATTTTTTCCGAAATTGCTTTCGCCAACTCTTCGAACTTTTCGGCACGTGAGGCTTTAACCAGAACCACATCTCCCGCACTCATCTCGTGCACCAATTGCACAGCATCTGCCTTCTCTTCGAAGAGATGGATTCCAGTCGCAGTGTTGGCAGAAATCTGGGAGGAGTACTCCGGAGCGCCAATGCAGACCAAATGATCTATCCCTAACTCTGAAGCAAGGGTGCCAATATCTGCGTGGCGACCTACTGAGGACTCGCCGAGTTCGTGCATCTTTCCTAGAAATGCCCACGATTGACCGCCACGTTCTTGCGCGAAGAGCACCAAAGTACGTAGCGCCGCTTCGACAGATTCTGGGCTGGAGTTATAGGAATCATTTATCAACACGATATTGCGAAGTTCTTCAATCTCCATCCGCCATTTGCTGCGGATATCAGCTGTGGAAAGAGATACAGCAATCTGATCGATAGATGCACCGAGAGCCGATGCCGCAGCGGCAGCGGCGAGGGCATTTGCTACTTGATGAATGCCTACGACACGTAATCCAACGGCGGCACGACCAGCTGTTGTTACTAAATCAAAATGTGGTCGTCCTTCACGGATTTCAATATCAGTTGCGCGAACATCGGCTGAGGTGGTTTCACCAAAGGAAATTATCTTTCCTTTGTGGAGAGAACTCATCTTCGGAGTAAAGGCATCGTATTGCCCAAGAATTGCAATCGCGTCAGGAGCAAGAGCTGAAATCATCTCGGACTTAGCCTGAGCAACTGCTTCAGCTGATCCAAACTCTCCAATATGCGCACTGCCGACGCGCAAGACCATACCGATATTTGGTTTAGCCATTTCACAAAGTAGGGCGATATCGCCAATATGGCGCGCGCCCATTTCTAAGATGCAGAATTTCGTCTCTTCATCGCATTGCAATAAAGTGATTGGTGTTCCTAGTTCATTATTGAAATTTCCGGTTGGTGCAACGGTATTACCAAGATTTTCGAGTATGTGCTGCAATAAATCTTTAGTCGTGGTTTTACCTTGGGATCCAGTCAAAGCAACTACTTGCAACTCCTTCAAGTGGCTTCGAACGTGTGCTGCTAGTTTGTTAAGCGCCTTAAGTACATCCGGTACAACAATGCACCTTTCTGGCGAGGCAGTGGTGACAAAAGCGAGTACAGCCCCTCGGGAAAATGCATCAGATACAAAATTGTGTCCATCAGCTTTTTCACCTTTTAGCGCTAAGAAAATAGATCCTGGGGTCACTTGGCTTGAATCGAAAATCGGTGCCGCGGTTACAGTCACATCAGAACCTTTAAGTTCGCCTCCAACAATTTGAGCGATCTCGGAAGCTTTTAGCGCGATCATCGCTTTGCCTCAATTGCTTGCGCAAGAACTAAGCGATCATCAAATTCAAATAACTTTCCTTTTATCTCTTGCCCTAGCTCATGACCCTTTCCAAGAATTGCTACGGTATCGCCAGGTTCTGCAATAGAAACTGCGTGGGCAATTGCACTAGCGCGATCACTTATTGTTTGTGATGGATCAGAAAGAGTTAATCCGACAACCATCTCACGCAAGATTTCTGATGGATCCTCTGATCGTGGGTTATCGCTGGTGAAAATTGCGATATCGGCGCTTTCAATTAGCGCCTTACCCATCAATGGTCGCTTACTTGCGTCACGGTCTCCCCCGCAACCTAGAACTGCTATCACTTTTCCGGATGTAAATTCGCGGATGGATTTGAGTACATTTGAAACTGCATCAGGAGTATGCGCATAGTCGACAAAGGCGTTGAAATTTTGTCCCACCGAAACTTCTTCTAGTCTTCCTGCTGCTCCTGAAATCTTCGGAACTATCGCCGCGATATCAATTGGATCAACTCCGGATTCAACTGCAATAGCAATTGCCATCAACAAATTATCGAAGTTATATCCGCCCCGCAAAGTCGTTGTGGTCTCTATCAAAATCCCGCCTGAGCCACGAATCTTCAACTGAACGCGTTTGGCCTGCGAATCAATCTGTGTGTAGTGCCAAACTGCCTTCGGATTAGAACGCGAGATGGATAAAACTGGGAGTTCGGTGCTTGCTGCAAGCCTTGCACCGTATGGATCATCGATATTGATGCAGGCCAACTCTGCCAGTGCAAAGTTAAATAGCGCAGCCTTTGCTGCAAAGTAGCTATCCATATCTCCGTGAAAATCTAAATGATCTTGCGTTAAATTTGTGAAACCAGCTATGGCGAAATGAGCGCCTTCTAATCGATTCAACTGCAGCGCGTGACTTGAAGCCTCAATAACTAAATGGCGCATGTGGCGCTCTCTCATCACCGCTGCCAGTGCTTGTAAATCGGTAGCCTCAGGCGTTGTGCGCTTACTGGCAATAACTTCGTTACCAATTCGTGTTTCAACAGTTCCAACCAAGCCACATTCGCGATGGGCAGCGCTAAAAATCTGATGCAGCAAAGTAGTGACAGTCGTCTTCCCGTTTGTTCCGGTGATAGCGATGCAATTTAAGTCACGCATAGGCTCGCTATATAGAAGTGCAGAAACTCGACCGGCGACTAATCGAGGGTTATGTACTACAAGAACCGGAAGATCTTTAATGAGTTTTGCACCTGATGGATCGGTCAACACCGCAACCGCACCACGTTTTTTTGCACTCTCAGCAAATTGCGCGCCGTGGCGTTTGGCTCCAGGAATTGCCACGAACAAGTCCCCTGGCATAACTTCACCGTCGCTATGTGTGGCTCCATTAATTACGATTTCTGCTAGAAGATCTGAACCCGTTGAGCTCTCGGCGTTACAAGATTCTGCAATTTTGGCGAGTGTTAGCGCAGGAGCATTAAATGGTCGCATTATCGCTTCTTTACACTCGCTTGTGAAATCTTCACCTCAGATGATTGGCTTTGCTTCTTGAGTAATTCCTTTTGTGTAAGTGCTACAGGCAATACTTTTGTTCCTGTTGGTGCCACGTGTTCGGATTGAAGAACAAATGTCATTACTTTTTTAAAGACCGGGCCGGCAAGTGAGCCACCGAAGTGCGCACCTTTTGGATCTTGAATAGTTACGTTGATTACATACCTTGGGTTATCTGCTGGCGCAAAACCGATAAATGATGCTGTGTATCCGCTGTAGCAACCACAGTCTGTGTTGTAACGATTTGCAGTACCGGTTTTACCAGCCACGCGATAACCAGGTATTGCTGCACTTGGCGCGGTACCTTGCCCCGAAACAACTGACTCCATCATGATCCGTAATTGCTTGGCAGTTTCTGTGCTGATCACTCGCTCATTGGTGCGAGGAATGGAAGCGGTGTATTTTCCTGATGCATCTGTTGTTCCGGCGATAACTGTCGGAGAAACGCGAACACCGTTGTTAGCGATCGTTGCAAAGATACTTGTTGCTTGCATCGCCGTAAGTGCATATCCCTGACCAAATGCCACGGTTGGCGCAGTGGTCCCGGACCAATCGCTTACTGGGCGAGAAATACCCGCAGATTCACCCGGCAGACCCGAACCGGTTGATTTTCCAATACCAAATTTGGATAAGTAGCCAAACAAAGTTTCGTTAGAAAGCATCTCACCAATTTTTATTGTTCCGGTATTTGATGAGACTGCCAAGATTCCAGAAGTAGTTAAATACTGAACTGGATGGCGCTCATGATCGGAAAAAGTCTCACCAGCGCGCTTGAGTGAATACGGAACTTTCAAGACTGTTTCTGGAGTTATCTTCTTCTCTTCAAGTGCTGCAGCCAACGTCATAACTTTTCCAGTCGAGCCAGGCTCGTAAACATCTTGCACTGATGGATTGCGCATCAGAGCTGCTGAGACTTTCTTAGTGTTATTAGGGTCAAAAGTTGGTGCTGTTGCGTGCGCCAAAATCTGTCCCGTCTTGGGATCCATAACTATTACAGTGCCGCTTTGGGCACGGGCTTTACTTACCGCCTCTTGAATAGCTTTTGCAGCAACCCATTGCACATCGCGATCGATCGTCAGCCGAACCGTGGTGCCCTTTTTAGCCCCAATTATCTCGTTTTGAGATCCTGGAATTTCAGCGCCAAGGCCACGAGCATATGAATATCTTCCATCAGTACCAGTGATTTTAGAGTTCATACTGAATTCAATTCCAGTTGCGCCGATGCCATCTTGACGCACAAATCCCACAAGTGATGAAACAAGTGAGCCAGAAGGATATTCGCGGATGTAATTTCTTTCAGCACGGAAGCCAACAATTCGCTTACCAAAATTCTCTTTACTTAAAGATTCGTTAAAGGAATCAATTGCCCCGCTTAGATCACGCCAAATTGCTGGCTTTGCGTTCTTTGTAACTATTGAATAACGCTTACTTCCCGTGATTGCACTTTGAACTTGAGCCACTGTCATTCCAAGATATGGAGCGGCAAAGTTAGCCGCCTGAGCTGCATCCGTAATTACAGTTTGATCGACCACAATATTTATAGCAGATACGCTTCGCGCAAATGCGATCCCATTGATATCGGTGATTTCACCACGCGCCGCTGGGATTGCACGAGTTGATTCCATCTCGTTTGCGGCCTTGCTGCGATAGTCACTGGCTTGTATCGCCTGAATTTGAATTAGTCGAGCGGCGAACAAAAGGAAGAAGATAAAGATAATGACCGTGAGTATGCGAATCCGCGAGGCGGCAAGATTTAAATTACCCACGTTTAATATCTCCATTTGCTAGCGCCTGTGCCGCTTCATCTAAATTAAGAAATACCGGAGAATTTGAAGGGCGCATTCCAAGTGATTTTGCTGTCGCTGCAAGTGATTCAGGAGAAGATGCGGCTTCAATCTGGCGATTAATCGCTTCGCGTTGATCTGCCACAATTTTTGCATCAGCCTTTAGCGCAGATAGCGTAAAAGCATCTTGCGCCAAGAGAATATTTACTGCAAGAAGAATTAGAAGGCCGATGCCCGCTACGACTGATAAGAAGGTTGCGAAGAAGCGATGAGTTGCTTGGGTTCCTTCGGAAACACTTGGAACTAATTTAAGAAATACTTCCACCGATTTTTCAGTTAACTTCTGGCGAGGAGCCTTGATTGCAGTTGAGTTAAGAAGGGCCATTTATGCCGCCACCCTTTCAATTGCACGTAGGCGCACAGAAGCCGAACGCGGATTCTCTGCCAACTCTTGATCAGAAGGCGTTTCTCCTGATTTTGAAACAAGAGCAAATTTGGCTGCAAATTCTGGAAGGTCAACAGGCAAATTTCGCGGACTCTTGGAAGTTGATCTTTCAACGAATATCTCTTTGACGATTCGATCTTCGAGCGATTGGAAGGAGAGAACTACTACACGTCCTCCGATAGCTAATAAATCCAGCGCAATCGGTAGGGCGCGAGTAATCGCGCCTAGTTCATCATTTGCTTCAATGCGTAAGGCTTGGAATGTTCGCTTTGCCGGATTTCCTCCAGTGCGGCGGGTGGCAGCGGGAATGCTCTCTTTAACCAATGCTGCTAATTCTTGTGTTGAGTTAAGCGGTGCTTTGGAGCGTGCCTTAACAATGTTTTCAACGATGCGGGTAGCAAACTTTTCTTCACCGAAGGTGCGCAAAATCTTTACCAGCGCACCAGGTGCATAAGTATTTACGATCTCTGATGCTGTGATTCCACGGCTGCGATCCATTCGCATATCAAGTGGCGCATCTTGGGAGTAAGAAAATCCGCGATCAATTTCATCGAGTTGGATTGAAGAAACACCAAGGTCAAATAGAACGCCATTTACTTCTTTGATCCCGTGCGCAGCTGCTACTTCACCAATCTGATCAAAGATCGCGTGCGCGCTCTTGAAGCGATCACCAAAGCGAGCTAATCGCGCCCCAGCACGATCGAGTGCAATCTGATCGCGGTCTATTCCAATGATGGTAAGAGTTGGAAATTTCTCAAGCAGGGCTTCAGTGTGGCCGCCCAAACCAAGAGTGCAATCAATGATTACTGGTTTTTCATTTAACAAAATTGTTGGGGAGAGCAATTGAATGCAGCGATCAAGCATTACAGATATATGTTGAGTACTCGCATCGTTCATCTACTCCCCCTTTCCCTTTACTCATCTATTTGTAATTTAGTTTTTAAGCACTTCATCTCTCATCTCTGGTCACCGCCGGCCGACGGATCTAACGAAAGTGACACCGGGGAAGGGGTGTCACTGCCGGCTTTTGGTCGGCGGTGGCCACAAATGAGAGCGCTATTAAGTTGTTATTTAGTTTTTAAA